>Ga0134126_10008025_pt1 | contig 13260 bp, 12 predicted proteins | sample KB31752_FD_96881 | JGI IMG/M metagenome (GOLD analysis project Ga0134126, IMG submission 96881) | Terrestrial soil microbial communities with excess Nitrogen fertilizer from Kellogg Biological Station, Michigan, USA - KB3-175-2 | ecosystem: Environmental > Terrestrial > Soil > Unclassified ...
CCTGGATGCGGGCGCGTGCGGCCGGCGGGTAGATGTCGGAGATCAGGGTTTGCGTCACCGGCATGGTGCAGCCGGCGCCGATGCCTTGCACGATGCGGCAGAGGATCAGCGTGAGCATATTGGGTGCGAGCCCGCAAGCCGCCGAGCCTGCCAGGAACAGTGTGAGCCCGAAGAACAAGAGCGGCTTGCGGCCGAAGAGATCGGCGAAGCGGCCGCTCAAAGGGATGGAGACGGACTGCGTCAGGAAATAGGCGCTGAACACCCAGGAGAAGAGATGGAAATCGCCGAGCTGGCTGACGATGGTCGGCATCGCGGTGGCGACGACCGTGCCTTCGATCGCCGTCATGAAAATGCAAATCACCGCCGCGGTCATGATCCATGGCCGGCTCGCCTTGCTAGCGAAAGCGGTGCTCTCTTCGGTGCGGGCGGGTGCGGTGGTGGTGGTTGGGGCCTCGCTCGACACAGGTGATCGTTCCTATTTATCCGCCGCCGCGTGGTGCGGGCTGAGGCCACGCGGCAATACAAATGTCATGGCGAGGCCGAGCAGGACCAGCATGCCCGTCCCGAGAAAGACATTATGAAGCGAAGCGGCCACTGCCGCCATCAGCGGCGCGATGCTACCGGCCGACAGATGGCTACGCAGCGCTGGGTCCATGATCTGATCGACAGCATCGGCGCCGATCGTATCGGCGAGGCCGAGATTGACAATGCCGCCGAACAACGCGCTGCCGAGCGATTGGCCGAGGGTGCGGGCGAAGAGCGAGGAGGCAGTGGCCGAGCCGCGTTGCTCGCGCCCGACCGAGCTTTGCGAGGCGACAAAGAATGTGTTCTGAAAGAAGCCCATGCCGAGGCCGATCAGCGACGTGCCGATCGCCGCCCATACCGGCCCGCGCTCCGGTGTCAGGGCGATCAGCATCAAAGTGCCGGCGATGATGATTGCGCTGCCGATCCTGGTGGTGAAGCGGTAAGAGGTCCGTAGCATCAGCCTTCCGCCGACCGTCGAGCCGAAGGCCCAGATGATCAGCGGTGCTGCGACGACATAGCCGGCGACGATCGGATCGCGTCCCATGACGCCCTGGATATAAGGGGGTAGGAAGGCAGCGGTGGCGATGTTGATCGCGCCGACGGTGAAGGACGCGATGGAGCCGGCAAGCACGATCGGATGAGTCCAGACCTGCAGCGGCAGCACTGGTTCGGGCACAACGCGTTCGTGGAAATAGAGTACCACCAATAGGACCAAAGCGAGCACGAGAAGGCCAATGAACAACGGCGTGCCGAGCGCGGTCGCCTGATTGAGTGCGAACATCAACGTACCGATGCCGGTCGCCACCAGCAGCGCGCCGAGATAATCGATCTTATGGGCATGGCGTTGGGGCTCCCCGCGCAGCGCCACGCTTAGCAAGACGAAGGCGAGGATGCCGATCGGCACGTTCACCCAGAAGATCCAGCGCCAACTGAGATGCGTCACCAACGCGGCGCCGAGTAGCGGGCCGCCGATCGCCGCGACGGTCCAAATGGAAGAAAGATAGCCTTTGGATCCGGGCACGCGCTGCCGGCGGATAGAGATCCGAGATGATTGTCTGCGTCACCGGTGTCACGCAGCCGGCGCCGATGCCCTGGACGACGCGGAAGCCGATCAGCGTGACCATGCTCGGCGCCAGGCCGCAGGCCGTCGATCCGCCAAGGAACAATACGAGGCCGAGATAGATAATCGGCTTGCGGCCGAACAGATCGGCAAAACGGCCGGCGAGCGGAAGCGTCACCGATTGGGACAGCAAATAGATGCTGAAGACCCAGGAGAAAAGATGGAAATCGCCTAGCTGACCGACGATCGTCGGCATCGCGGTAGCGACCACGGTGCTCTCGATCGCGGCCATGAACATGCAAATGACCGCCGCGGTCATGATCAAGGTTCGGCTCGCTTTGTCGGCGGCGTTTTCTTCAACAGGCGCAGGCGCTGCGTCGCCTGATTGCGGGCGATCAGGCTTTACAGCCGATTCAGTCACAAACGATGCTCAGTGTTTCTCGACGCGCTAATATTTCTCGACCCAGGGCCGAAGCGCGATCTCGTCCGTCCAGGCGCTGCGATGCTGGCGATGGACGGCGAGATAAGTGGCCGCGATAGCATCCGGCTCGAGAAGCGCGTCGGGGCCGCGATCCTGGCCGCGCGTGTCGCTGGGTTGGCGGATGCCGCCGTCGATCACGAAATGCGCGACATGGATGTTCTGTGGCGCGAGCTCGCGCGCCATGCTTTGCGTCAGGCCGCGCAGACCGAATTTTCCCATCGCGAAGGCCGCCGAGAGCGGGAAGCCTTTCACGCTGGCCGAAGCGCCGGTGAAGAGGATGGTGCCGTGACCCGCTTTCAGCATCAGCCGCGCCGCCTGCTGGCCGACGAGGAAGCCGCCATAGCAGCCGACCATGATCGCGTTGAGCACTTCGTCGGGCTTGAGCTCGGCGATCGGGCCACGCGCGCGGCCGCTCGGGTTGTAAACGACGAGATCAGGCACCGCGATGTCTTGGGCGACAGAGGCGAAGAGCTTCTCCACCTCGGCCGGTTTGGTGGCATCGCAGGCATAGGCGCGTGCCTGGGTCTCGGCGCAGAGCGCGGCGAGCTTGTCGGTACGGCGCGCCGCCACGGCGACGCGCATGCCTTCTTTATGGAAGAGGCGCGCGAGCGATGCACTGAGACCGGCCCCTGTTCCGACGATGAGCGCGGTCTCAGCCATGGCTTGTGTCCTTTACCTGGCGCGTCGCGAGGGCAGCAATAGCTCGGCCTCGGCGCGTGCCGCGGCGCGGCTCAAAGCCTCGCGTTTCAATTCGACGACAACCTGCTTGGCGTGACGGTCGCGCACCGTGCCACCCATCACAGGTGAATTTGGCGACAGGTTGAGCAGGCGCAAACCGGCGATCTTCGGCGTTTCGTCGCCGCCTTCGAGCGTCGCTTCGATCTCCTGGCCCTTGAAGAGGCGGGTGAGACCGGAAGCGGCGAGGGTATCGCTATCGATCGGCAGATCGCTGCTGACGCCTTGCAGGCGCAGCGTACCGCGCGTCGTCCGTGTGTCGAACCACTGCACGACGCCGCGCACCATGCCGTTCGTTGGGGCGAGCGGCGGCGCCGGCGGTGTAACCGGAGCGACATGAATGACTTCGGCGCGGCGCAACAAAGTCGGCTGTGCCGGTTTGATCTCCTGCGCTTCGGCTACCGGTTTCTCGGGCGCGGCAATCTTCTCGACGGCGATCTTCTCCGCTGTGACCTTCTCCGCAGCGGGGGCGACGACATGCGCGTCATCGCGCTTGCGCGGGCCAGCGGCGCGTTTCGCACGCGGCTCCGCGACCGTCTTTGCCTCGGTGGCTCGCGGTTCTTTCTTGATCGACTTGCTGGCGTTGCTGTCGAGCGATTGCAACGCACGCTCGACATTCTCGATGATCTCAGGAATTTCGTTGATCGAAGTGTGACGACGCTTTGATAACAGCTTCGCGACCACGCGCGCGGCCTCGGTTTTTTGTGACATGCGTTGTTCGCTATGTTTGCCCGATGCGGAACTCATAACAAATCCTGTCTCTTTGGCAAGGGTACCGCCATTGACCCTGCTACGCGATGGGCGATAGCGTAAGCAATGATCGGAAGTTTGGATTCCCGTGCGCGTCTCGGCGTCGTGGGGATCATCGTGTGTACGTTTGCTCTATGGCTTATTTTGGGCGCAGGCGCGGAGCTTGCGCGGCTGGTCGCGGGGGCGGCGGTCGCGCTCGCCGCCGGGTGCTGGTCTGCGCTTGATACGCCTTGATTCCGGCGATCAACGAATGCGGGCAGCAGAAAACGCATAGCTGAGCACCGTTCCGAACGTGCCCGTTCATTGACAGCGACGGAGCGGGGGTGTTAACGAGCGGCAGATTTGTTTCAGTGGACCCGCGAATTCATCCATGCCGCGGATATCGATCGGCGATTGCGAGCTTTATTACGAGCGCGAAGGCGATGGCTTTCCCGTGCTCTTCATCACTGGGCTTGCCGGCTATGCGAGCTTCTGGCGCGATCAAGTGCCGAGCTTCGCGCGCAGCTACTCCGCGATCACCTATGATCATCGCGGTGTCGGGCAAAGCGATCTCAAATGCGCGAGTAACGTGATCGAGCGCCTCGCCGCCGATGCGGTGGCGCTGCTCGACGCGCTCGGCGTTGCCAAGGCGCATATCGTCGGTCACTCGGCCGGCGCTGCCACCGCCCAGGTTCTCGCGATCGATCATGCGCATCGTGTCGCCAGCGTCGTCATCGTCGCGGGCTGGACGAAACCCGACGCCTATTTTCGTCGCTTCTTCGGCTTGCGCAAGGAGCTGCTGTCGCGGCTCGGCCCCTCTTCTTATATCCAGGCGAATACACTCTTCCTTTACCCGCCGTCCTACATCGCGGCGAATAACGAGAAGCTGCGCCAGATCGAGGCCCAGCACCTCGCGCATTTCCCGTCACCCGATACGATCGCCAGCCGTATCGATGCGATCATGGCGTTCGACCGGACCGCCGATCTCGCCAAGATCAAGGTCCCGACCCTGGTCCTCGGGGCGCAGGATGACGTCATCACCCCGGCCTATTTCTCCGAAGAACTGGCGCGGCGCATCCCGGGGGCCGAGGCCAAATTTTTCCCCCAAGGCGGGCATGACTTCCCCCAAGTCGTGCCGCGCGAGTTCAATCAGGCGGTTTTGCCCTTCCTCCAGGCCCACACCCCCGCGTCTTAAAGGCATTTTTGGGGCATCTGGCCTCCGGTAAGGTTAAGGGAAAGCCGGTTTAATCATTCGTCAAGTCCTGGGTCAGTACTCTGCCCCACGCGTCGTTTTCGTGCGTGGCTCCTATTGGCATGGCTCAATTGACGAAGACACCTTCCAGCACGGCGACCGCCCCAAGCGTCGCAGTGAATACGGAATTGGGCGATGTTCTCGCCGCGCTCGCTTCCGCGGGCGACGTTGCCTATGTCTGGAATATCGAAAGCGACGCCATCACCTGGCACGGCTCGCTGCAGATGCTCGGCTTCGACGAGGGCACGACCCTCGCGACCGGCCAAGCCTTTGCCGAGCGCATCAATCCGGACGATCTGCTGCAACGGCAGCAACAGCTTCACGCGCATTACGCGCGGGGCCAGGCTTTCGATTGCGAATATCGCGTGCGGCTCCAGGGCGGCAGCTTCGGCTGGCTGCACGATCGCGGCACCGCCGAGCTCGACCATGTCGGTCGGCCCAAGCGGCTGCGTGGCGTGGTGCGGCTCGTCACGAGCCGCAAGACGCAAGAGCAGCGGCTCGAACTCTTGGCGAATTACGACGATCTCACCGGCCACTTCAACAAGAAGCGGCTGCGCGAGGTGCTCGATCATCAGCTCGCGGCGAGCTTCCGCGCGGGCAGCACGGGCGCCTATCTCGCGATCGGTATCGACAAGCTCGCGACCATCAACGACGCTTTCGGCTATGACGCCGCCGATCAGGTTCTGATCGAGATCGGCCGCCGCCTCGACCGTTGCCTGCGCGTCAGCGATGTCGTCGGCCGTGTCGGCGGCGATCGTTTCGGCGTCATCCTCGCGCATTGCGCCGAGGCAAGCGTCAGCGCCGCGGCCGAGAAGATCCTCGCGACCGTGAGCCGCAGCCCGATCGAAACCGCCGCTGGCCCGATCTACGCCACGGTCTCGATCGGCAGCACCATTTTCCCCGATCAGGCCAAGACCTCGTATGAGGTCATGACCCGCGCCGAATCGGCGCTGTCGGAAGCCAAGCGCGCCGGCCGCGATTGTTTCGTGCCCTATCGCCTCTCGGAAGAGCAGCGTCGCCGCCATCGCGTCGGCATGGCGCTCGGCGAGCAGGTGCAGCGCGCGCTCAAAGAGCATCGCCTGCCGCTCGCCTATCAGCCGGTGGTATCCAGCGCGACCGGCGAAGTCGATTATTACGAATGCCTCCTGCGCATGATCGGCGAGGACGGCCGCACCATCGCCGCCGGCGCGTTCGTTGCGGCGATCGAGCAGATGGGCTTCATCCGCGTCATCGATCGCTATGTGCTCGAGACTGCGGTTGATCAGATCGCATCGCATCCGGGCTTCTGCCTCGGCATCAACATCTCCGGCCTCACCGCGACCGACCGCGCCTGGCTGCGCGCCGTCACGGCGATGCTGAAAGACAAGCCGGAGATCGCGAGCCGCGTCCTGGTCGAGATCACCGAGACCGCGGCGCTGCACGATCTCGAGGAATCCGCGCGCTTCGTCGCCTCGCTGCGCGATCTCGGCTGCCGCGTTGCGCTCGACGATTTCGGTGCCGGCTTCACCTCGCTGCGGCACCTTCAGGCGCTGGCTGTCGACACGGTGAAGATCGACGGGTCCTTCGTGCGCAATCTGACGCAGAGCGAGGACAACCAGGTCTTCCTGCGGCACCTTGTTGGCCTCGCGAATACGCTCGGCCTTCAGACGGTTGCGGAGATGGTCGAGACCGCCGAGGAAGCGGAAATTCTGCGCCGCGAGGGCGTGGCCTTCCTGCAGGGCTATTATTTCGGCAAGCCGACGCTCGAGAAGCCGTGGCTGCCGCCGCAAGCCGCGCCCCCCACGCCGATCAGCGCGGGCCCTATCAGCGCGGGCGCCAGCCGCTAAGCCGCACGCGAAGGCTCAGCCTTCGCCTTTTTCCTTTTTGCCGTAAGCCTCGACCTGCTGTTGCAGGTCGTTGATGCGCTTTTGCAGCTCGGAGAGCGATGCTTCCGATTGCGGCTCGGCTTGCGGCTTCTCGCCGCTTTTTTCGCCCGCAGCCTTGTCCGCCGCGGGCGTCTGGCCGAAAGGCGAGAACATCTTCATGGTCTGCTCGAAGAGCGCGAGGTTCTGCTTGCCCATCTGCTCGAGCGAGCCGAAGGGGAAGAGCCCGCCGAAGGCATCCTGCAGGCTTTTGCGCATCTGCTCCTGGTTGCGCCCGAAAGTCGTCATCGCATGTTCGAGATAGCGCGGCACCAGCCATTGCATGCTATCGCCGTAAAGCCCGATGAGCTGGCGCAGGAAGCTGATCGGCAAAAGGTTCTGCCCGCCTTTGCCTTCCTCTTCGACGATGATCTGAGTAAGGACGGCGCGGGTGATGTCTTCGCCGGTCTTCGCGTCGTAGACGACGAAGTCGGTATGGGCTTTGACCATCCGGGCGAGATCGTCCAGCGTCACATAGCTTGATGTCGCCGTATTGTAGAGCCGCCGATTAGCGTATTTTTTGATGACGATCGGCGGCGTTTCGGCGCCACTCGTGTCGGTCATTGTGGCAAGTTCCTCTGACGCATGAACAAAGCCAGCATAGCCTGTTGCGGGCCTTGGCTCTAGCGCGTTGATCGCGGGCGCCGGTATACTCGCCCCCATGGCGGAATCGCCCGATCTTGCCGCGCTCGCCCGACGTTATGTCGATCTGTGGCAGGACCAGCTGACCGCCATGGCCGCCGATCCTGCGCTTGCCGAAAGCACCGCAAGGCTGCTGCAGGCGCTGGTTCCTGTCGGGTGGCCGCCACAACAGCGCCCTCAGGATGACGATGCCGGCATCTTCTCCGCGCCCCGTTCCGCCACGCCGGGCTTCTCCAAGGCTGGGCCCAAGGCCGCTGGCGCTGCACCTGGCCAACGCGACCGGCGCGTGGATGAGCTCACGCGCCGCCTTGCCGCTCTTGAAAAGCGGCTTGCTGCCTTGGAGGCCGGAATTCGCCCTCCAAGGCGGAAGCCTCAGCCTCGCGCTAAACGCCGCAAAAAGTGATTCCTTCGACACCGCGCTCGATACGGAGCTGACGCGCCGCGCCGGACTCTTCCTGGATGGCGTCGAGCGCTACCGCCGGCACCCTTATCGCCGCGACCTCGCCGAGCCGCCGCTGCTCTGGCAGGAGGGGACGACGCGGCTACTCGATTACCGGCCGCGCGGCGGGCCGCCGGTGCTGGTCGTGCCGTCGCTGATCAATCGCGCCTATATCCTCGATCTCGCGGCTGGGCAGAGCCTGCTGCGGTATCTTGCCGATCAGGGCCTGCGGCCGCTGCTCGTCGATTGGGGCGCGCCAGGCGAGGAAGAGCGACAATTTGATGTCGGCGATTACATCACCCAGCGGCTGGAACCCGCGGCGGAAGTCGCGCGCCAGGCCGCGGGCGGCGTGGCGCCGGTGGCGCTCGGTTATTGCATGGGCGGCCTCTTGGCGCTGGCACTCGCCGCCCGACGGCCCGACCTCGTTTCGGCCCTGGCACTGCTCGCGACGCCGTGGCGTTTCCACGCCGAACGCGCGGAACAGGCACGGCTCTTGGGCGTGCTCGCCGAGCCGATCGCGAGGAGCTACGCGGCGCTCGGCGAAGTGCCGGTCGATGTGCTGCAAGCGCTCTTCGCCGCGCAAGATCCGCTGCTCGTGCTGCGTAAATTCTCGCGCTTTGCCGAGATGGCGCCGGACAGTTCCGCGGCGCTGGGCTTTGTTGCGCTTGAGGATTGGCTCAATGACGGCGTGCCGCTGGCGATCCCGGTGGCGCGCGAATGTCTAGGCGGCTGGTATGGCGAGGATCGGCCGGGTCGCGGCGAATGGCGCGTCGGCGCGAAAGCGATCCGGCCGTGCGACATCGATGTTCCTGCTCTCGTTGTCGTGCCGGCGCAGGATCGCATCGTCCCACCGGGGACGGCAGCGGCTTTGGCTGATGAATTGCCGCAGGCCGAGACGTGGACACCGAGCCTCGGCCATATCGGCATGATCGTCGCGCGCGATGCGCCGAGCGTCGTGTGGGAGCCCCTACGCGCTTGGTTGTTAGGAGCCGCGTAAGGGGCGGGTGCGTCTTGTCTCCAGCGCCACGTCGATCTCCGCTCCGGCGAGGACGACGATGGCGGAGAGCCAAATCCAGATCATGAAGCCGATGATCGCACCGAGGGAACCATAGGTCGCGTTGTAGGATCCGAAATTCGCGGCGTACCAAGAGAAGGCGAGCGACGCGATCAGCCAACCGAACGCAGCCGAGGCGCTTCCCGCGGTGATCCAGCGCCACTGCGCTTCGCGGCGGTCGGGGCCAAAGCGATAAATCACCGCGAGACCAAGCGCGACCACGATCAAAAGCGCAGGCCAGCGCAGGATGCGCACCGCCCAATCGGTGATGTCGGACAAGCCGACGAAACCGAGTGCGGCGGGCAGCACGATCACCGCGCCGGCAGCGATGATCATGAACAGGATTCCGCCGATCGTGATCGTCAGCGAGACGGCGTTGAGCTTGACGAAGCCGCGCTCGTCCCTGACGCCGTAGACCGTGTTCAGCGCATCGAACAGCGATTTGGTCCCGCTATTCGCGCTCCAAAGCGCGATGGCCAAACCGATAATGAGCCCGAGGCCGAGCTTGCCATGGTCTTGCTCCAGGACACGCGTCATTTGATCGCCGATCACTTGGATTGCGCCGCCCGGGAGCACGGCGCTCATGCTGCCGAGCTGAGCGCCAATGGTCGCGGGATCGGCAAAGAGCCCATAGAGCGACACCAGCGCGGCGATCGCCGGAAATAGCGCGAGGACCGAATAAAAGGTCACGGCCGCCGCCTCGGTCATGACGCGGTGACGGGAAAAATCAGCAAAGGTCCGGCGTGCGGTTTCCTTCCAGCTGGGCGGCGCAGCCGGTGCGGTGGCACCGGCGCGCTCGGCCCGCTCGATGGGGCGCAGCCTTGTGTCTGCCATTAGGCGGACAGCGCGCCCTCGGCGCCGACGCGCCAGCCCCAGCGCGAAGAGCGCCGTGGCGAGGGCGGCGCGTGCGAATTGCGCGCGCCGTCTCCTGTTGCCATTACGCTTGGAGTCGACGGCTTCAAGCGCCGCGGGCATGCGTATGCTCCGCTTCCTCCGCTTTGGTCGGATGATCGCCGCTCTCGACGCTGGCATGCCCGCCAGGGCCGGGCCCGAATCCAGCGGGCTCGTGCGGTTCAGCGGCGTCATGCGCCGACGGCTCGCTTGCGGCGGTTCCGTCGAGCGCCGCTTCGGCGGTGCGCGCCGCGATGTCTTTCGCCTTGGCATACTGCTCGCCCGCCATCTCGCGCAGTTTTTCCTTGGCGGCCTCGCTGCTCTCGCCGATCAGGCGGTCTTCGGTTTCGGTCGACGGGAGCAGAGCGCCGATGATGGCGCCGAGGACCAGTCCTGCCGCCGCGACAATCAGGGGCTGTTCATGCGCGAAGTCATACACCGCACGGCTCGCGGCTCGACTGTTGCGCCCGATGTCGCTCGCGACCCCACCAAGAGCTTCCGCGCTGCGGCTCGCATGATCGGCGATGCTGTCTCCCGCGGCGGCAAGATTGGCGCCCGCCGTCGAGGCGGCATCGCGCATCCGATCGCCCATGCGCGCGGCCGCGGCACGCGCGTCCTGCGCGGCCTCTACCGCCCGGTTCGTCGCGTCGGCACGCATTTCCGCGGCACGGTCGCCGAGATCGTGAGCAGCCATGCGCGCGCTGTCGGCAATATCAGCGCCCGTCGCTCGCGCGGATTCGGCGAGATCGGCAGCCGTCCCTTGCGCTCCTTCCACGAGATCGCCGGCCCGCGCGCGTGTCGCTCCGGCGAACTCGCCGGTTCGCCCGCGCGTCGCTTCGGCGAAGTCGCCGGCTCTCGCTCGCGCTGTCGCGGCGATATCGCCGGCGTTGCGTGCGACACGGTCGCGCATCATCCGGCCATCGCCTCTGCGCCCGAAGGCGCTTGCCGCGATCAGCCAAGCTATGCTCGCCCCCATCAGGCCGAGCGGGATGGGATTTTCGATGATCTGGCGTTTGAAGCTGCGCAGATAATCGCCGACGTCGCCGTCGCTCGCATAATCGAGCACTTCGTCCAGCACTTCGCCGGGCGTGAGGCGATAGCGCAATTCCTCGATCGTATTCGCGAGCTCGAGACGTGTCCGCTCGGTGTCGCGCTCAAGCTGCTCGGTGTAGCTCATGGGGCTCCTTGAACTGATCTTTGGCGACGGACGCGTCGCGTTGAATTTGATGGATCGTGCGGCTCGGAATCATGTTGGCCGGGCGCAAACGACTGCCGCCGAAGGCAAGAAGGACGAGACCGAGGATCAGCACCACCCCGCCAACGATCAGTGCCGACCAATAGGGTGCGAGATGCCCGCGCTCTGTTAGCGCCGCGACCGCCGCATTGAGCAGCACGACCAGCGCGGGGATGAGCAACACGGCTCCCCCGATGACGAAGCCGAGGCCCGTCGTGGCTTTGCCGATGTTCTCGGATACCTCGGCGCGTGCGAGCCGGGTTTCCTTTTGCACCAAGCTCGTGAACTGCGCGACCAGGTCGGAGAAGATGTCCGGAAGGGAACGACCAATGGCTGCCATGATGTCCCTCAGCCCTGTTTGCCACCGGCGCGGGTACTCGGCCGGGAACTGTTGAAGAAGCGCGACAGGGCGAAGCCGGCGAGGAGCGCGCCGCCGAACAGCGCGACCGGCTCGTTACGCGCAACTCTGTTGGCGGCTTGCAGCCATTCGTCGACGCTTCGCTGGCGTAGTCGCTCGGCGCCGCTTTCGAGGGACGCGGCCGCGCTGCGGATGATGTCCGCGCCTTGCGGCATCTGCCGCTCGAATTCGCGCGCGGCGCCGCGGATTGCCGTCGCGATACCGCCGATCTGTTTGGCGGCGGTTTCTTTGCCTTCTTCGGCTAACGAGCGCGCGCGCTCCGTCGCCGTATCAGCCAATTCGCTGAAATCGTCGTTTCCAGACTCCGTCGTGGTGGAGCCGCTGCTGTCTTCGGGTGTCATCTGTGCGTCCTCGCATTGCGACGCGTCTCGTGTCGCGGGAAATTTTTGTCGCGCTCGAAAGAAGCTTGGGGCACGAGGAAGTGCGTATGCGCGTATAAGCGGCCGCTCGCGTCCGAGTTCCGATGCGATCGCGGATTCGCACGGATTGTCGATTGCGCCAGCGAATTGCATCGCTGCATAGTAGTTTTGCGGCGGAGCGTGCCGCCGCGTCTGCTGATGCGCTGTCAGGAAGGGCGCATGGCTGGTAGGCCGCACCGCCAGGTTTTCAAACCATGTGCGGCGCGCTATTTAATCCTTAACTCAGCACAACCCAGTCTCAGGAGGTCTTTTCCATGAGCGAGATCGTCATCGCCGGTGCCGCGCGGACGCCGATAGGCGCGTTCAATGGAGCGCTCGCTTCGCTGCCGGCGCATAAGCTCGGCGAGGTCGCGATCGTCGAGGCGATGAAGCGCGCCAATGTCGCGCCGGGCGATGTGTCCGAGGTCGTGCTCGGGCAGATCCTCACCGCGGCCGAGGGTCAAAATCCGGCGCGCCAAGCCTCGGTTGGCGCCGGCATCCCCTATGACGTGACCGCGTACGGCATCAATCAGCTTTGCGGCTCGGGCCTGCGCGCGGTCGCGCTCGGCTGTCAGGCCATCAAGCTGGGCGATTCGGAGATCGTGATCGCGGGCGGCCAGGAAAGCATGAGCCAGGCGCCGCATGCGATGCATCTGCGCAGCGGCACCAAGATGGGCGATGCGCAGATGATCGACACGATGATCAAGGACGGGCTCTGGGACGCCTTCAACGGCTATCACATGGGCAACACCGCCGAGAATGTCGCACAGAAATGGCAGATCACCCGCGAGCAGCAGGATGCTTTCGCCGCGCAGTCGCAATCCCGCACCGAAGCGGCGCAGAAGGCCGGCAAGTTCAAGGATGAGATCGTTGCGGTGAAGATCGCGACGCGCAAAGGCGACGTCGTCGTCGATACCGACGAGTATCCGAAACACGGCACGACGGTCGAGACACTGGCGAAGCTCCGCCCGGCCTTCGACAAGAACGGCACCGTCACCGCCGGCAACGCTTCGGGCATCAATGACGGCGCGGCGGCCGTCGTGCTGATGAGCGACGCCGAAGCCAATAAGCGCGGCGTGAAGCCGTTGGCGCGCATCGTTTCATGGGCGACGGCGGGCGTCGATCCGGCGATCATGGGCTCGGGCCCGATTCCGGCGACGCGGCTGGCGCTGAAGCGCGCTGGCTGGAAGGTCGAGGATCTCGATCTCATCGAGGCCAACGAGGCGTTCGCGGCGCAGGCCTGCGCCGTTGCCAAGGACCTCAATTTCGATGCGGCGAAGGTCAATGTGAATGGCGGCGCGATCGCGCTCGGCCATCCGATCGGTGCTTCCGGCGCGCGCGTGCTGCTCCACGTGCTGAAGGTGCTCGAGCGCACGGGCGGCAAGCGCGGCGTCGCGTCGCTGTGCATCGGCGGCGGACAAGGCGGCGCCATGCTGGTCGAGCGGGCATAACGCGCCCGTGTCCCAGGGATTCCTTTCGCGCATCTCGTTCGGCGCCGGCG
>Ga0134126_10008027_pt1 | contig 13259 bp, 9 predicted proteins | sample KB31752_FD_96881 | JGI IMG/M metagenome (GOLD analysis project Ga0134126, IMG submission 96881) | Terrestrial soil microbial communities with excess Nitrogen fertilizer from Kellogg Biological Station, Michigan, USA - KB3-175-2 | ecosystem: Environmental > Terrestrial > Soil > Unclassified ...
GCTCTGCACCGGGATTGCCGGTGCGCTCCTGCTGCCGCTCTTCGGCCAGCGTCTGCTGCCGGATTTTCGCGAGAACTACCTGATCGCTCACGCCAGCCTGCGCCCGGGCGTCTCGCTACGCGAGACCACCCGCGTCGGGGAGCAGATCAGCAAGCGGCTGGTGGCGATTCCCGGAGTCGAGAGCGTTGCCGAGCAGATCGGCCGCGCCGTGAACGGCCAGGACCCGGACGCGCCTAACCTGAGCGAGTTCGATGTCCAGATCAATCCGGCCAAGGGGTACACGCCGGATCAGATCGAGGCCTCGATCCGCAAGGTATTCTCGGATTTCCCGAACCAGCTCACCGAGATCTACTCGGTGCTCGCCGAGCGCATCGGCGAGACGCTGTCAGGTGAGACCTCGCCGTTCTTCGTCAGCGTGTTCGGCAACGATCTCGACACCGACGATGCGGTAGCGAACCAGATTGCCACGGTGTTGCGGAAGCTTCCGGACGCTGGCGAGGTGCGCCTGCAGGTGCCGCCGCGGCAGCCCGAGTTGCAAGTGCAACTGCAACCGCAGCGACTGGCGCTCTACGGACTGCAGGCAAGCGATGTGCTGCAGGCCGTCAATGCGGCCTACCACGGCACCACCGTCGGGCAGCTCGCGCAGCCGGATCGAAGCATCCCGGTAGCGGTACGCATCGCGGGCGCCGGCGCATCGCCCCAAGCGGTTGGCGCACTGCTGCTGCGCAGCACGAGCGGCGCCGTGGTGCCGCTCTCGGCGGTGGCGAGTCTCGAGGTGCAGTCCGGCCGCAGTCTGATCGATCACGAGGATGGGCTGCGCCGCCAGGTCGTCACGGCCAACCCCACCACCTCGGACCAGACCGGGTTTGCCGAGACCGCGCGCCGCGCGATCACCGCGCAGGTGAAGCTGCCGGAGGGCGTCTACCTGCGTTATGGCGGCGCGGCCGCGGCACAGACCGCCGCGGCGCGAGAGCTCTACCTGCATGCGGGCGCGGCACTGGTGTTGATCGTGCTGCTGATTGCGCTGGCGTTCGGCCATGCACGCCACGTGGGGCTGGTGCTGATCGTCCTGCCGAGCACGCTGATCGGCGGTGTCGCCGCCTCCGCGATCACCGGCGCGACGTTGACCCTGGGCGCGATGGTGGGCTTCGTGGCGCTCTTCGGCATGGCGGCGCGCAACACCATCCTGTTGGTCTCGCACTATGACCACCTGGTGCAGGTCGAAGGCCAGACCTGGGGGCTGCAGACCGCGCTGCGGGGCTCCGAGGAGCGGCTGACGCCAGTGCTGCTGACCGCGCTCATGACCGCCCTCGCGCTGCTGCCCGTGGCGGTGCAACTGCACCAGCCCGGGCACGAGATCGAGGGCCCGATGGCGGTCGTGATCCTCGGCGGCCTGGTGTCCTCGACGATCGTCAGCCTGCTGCTGGTGCCACCCCTGGCGGCACGCTGGCTGCGACCGGAGCCCTGCGGCTGACGGTCGTGTTCCGCGCCGCTACCAGATCCGCACTCGCTTGTCGGGCGGCAGATAGAGCGCCTCTCCCGGCCTGACATCGAATGCCTCGTACCAGGCATCGCAGTTACGCACCATGGCCGCCCGAAACTGCGACGGGGCATGCGGATCGGTGAGAACCTGACGCCGTAGAGCCGCCGGCCGCACCTTCGAGCCCCAGTTCTGCCCGAAGGCGATGAAGAACTGTTGATCGCCGTCGAAGCCGTCGATCTTCGGCGCCGCCTTGCCGTTCAGCGAGTCGTGATAGGCCTCGAAGGAGGCCATCACACCGCCGAGGTCGGCAATATTCTCGTCGATCGTCTGCTCCCCGTTGACATGCTCTCCCGGCAGGGCCTCGTAAGCGTCGTACTGCTCTTCCAGCGCCTTCGCTTCCTGCTCGAACTGCTCGTGATCGGCCGCGGTCCACCAGTTGCGCAGCGCTCCCGCCGCGTCGAAGGCGCTGCCTTCGGCGTCGAAGGTGTGGCTGATTTCGTGGCCGATGATGGTTCCGATCGCGCCGTAGTTGCTGGCCGCCGGTGCCTTGGCATCGAAGAAGGGCGGTTGCAGGATCGCAGCGGGGAAATTCAGCGCATTCTGCAGCGGCAGATTGACGGCGTTCACCGTCTGCGGCTCCATCCACCATTCGTGCCGGTCGACCGGCTTGCCGATGCGCGTGATGTTGTATCGGTACTCGAAGAGCTGAGCGCGCCACACGTTGCCGAAGAGGTCGCGCGGCTTCACTACATAGGCCGAATAGTCCTTCCACTTCTCGGGATAGCCGATCCCGACATAGAGCGAATCGAGCTTCTTCAGGGCTTCCGCCTTGGTCGACGGAGCCAGCCACGTCAGCGCCTCGAGCCGCTTGTGATAGGTGACGATCAGGTGCGCCACCAGGTCCTCGGCCTGCGCCTTGGCCTGCGGCGGGAAGTACTTCTTCGCGTACAGCTGCCCGACGTCATCGCCGAGCTCCGCATTCACGAGATCCACCGCGCGCTTCCAGCGCGGCTCCTGCTGCGGCACGCCGGCCAGCACTTTGCCTTCGAAGTCGAAGGTCTCCTGCTCGAACGGCTGCGACAGCAACGGTCCGTACTGCTCGAGCAGATGAAACGCCAGCCAGTCTTTCCATGTGGCCAGCGGCACCGAGGCCACGAGCGCTGACTCTCCCGTGAACGCCGACGGCTGCCAGACGTAGAAGTCTTTCTGCTGCGCGAGCCCCGTGCCGGCGAAGTACGCACCCCAGTCGAGTCCGGGGGCCTTGCTCTCAAAGTCGGCGAGCGACCAGACATTGTTCGCCTTCTGGATGATTTCGCTGTCGGCGAGGCTTTCCTGCACCCGCGCAATCGACTGCTCGAGGGCCAGAATCTTCGCCGCCCGGACGGTCGGATCCGTGTAGCCCGCCAGCCGCAGCATAGCCGCGATGTGCGCCGTGTAGCGCTTGCGGATCTGCTCCATGTGTCCGGCGTCGGAGAGGTAATAGTCCGGGCTGGGGAGCACGAGTCCACCCTGCAGCAGGTAGACGGCATAGCTCGCCGAGTTCCTGAAACCGGGCGAGGTCCACAGCCCGAAGAGATGCATGGTGTGGAAGTTCGTGTTGTTGAGCGGATCCACGTCGGCGCGCAGCATGCTGCCCATCATGGCCGCCAGTTGCCGCTTGTCGCGGATCGCGCCGACTTTCGCGAGCTGAGGTTGCAGCGGCTTGAGCCCCAGGGAGTCGACCGTCTTCTCATCCATGTAGGAGCCGTACAGGTCGGCGACCTTGCGCTGGCTGGATCCCGCCGGCGCGTGTGCCTGCGCCGCCTCTTTCACGACGGCGGCCACGTTCTTGCGGCTTTGATCCAAGAGAGCGGTGAAGACGCCCACGCTGGCACGGTCGGCCGGAATCTTCGTCCGCGCAATCCACGCCCCGTTGGCGTAGAGGAAGAAGTTGTCGCCCGGCTTGACGCTCGGATCCATGTTGCGGACTCTGATTCCATGGGCCACGGCGGGCAGCGGCGTTTTCGCCGGCAGCAGCGCGGGTATGCTGAGGAAAAGAGCGGCGAGGGCGGTTGCGGGGCGGAACCTTTGCACGGCAGGCGTCTCCTTGCGGATGATCTTGCTGTTGATGCGGAAGTAGCAGCGCGCTTGCGGCGATGCCAACAATGATAGCAAGATTCCACCGGGACCGATGCCGCGGCCGCGCGCCGCGCATCGGTCTCTGCGCGCGGTCGTCGACGCGGCATTCGCCCGGATCTATCATGCAATCGTCGGCAACGAGGTGCAGCAATGAGCCAAAAGACCTGGACCGCAGTGGATGATTACCTCAACGACCGCATCGTCCATCCCGATGAGGCGCTCTCCGCTACGCTCGAGGCGAGCCGGGCGGGGGGACTTCCCGAGATCGCCGTCTCGGCGCCGCAGGGCAAACTGCTCAACCTGCTGGCAAGGAGCATGGGGGCGCGGCGAATCCTGGAGATCGGCACCCTGGGCGGCTACAGCGCCATTTGGCTCGCGCGGGCGCTGCCGCCCGGCGGGCGGCTCATCAGTCTGGAATACAGTCCCCAGCATGCGGAGGTTGCGCGCGCCAACCTGGCGCGCGCCGGATTGGCGGAGGCGACCGAGGTGCGGGTGGGACCCGGACTCGAGTCGCTGCCTACGCTCACCGGTACCTTCGACTTCTTCTTCATCGACGCCGACAAGGAAGGCTATCCGGACTATTTCCGGGCCTGCCTCAGGCTCGCCCGCGCCGGCAGCGTCATGGTGTTCGACAACGTCGTGCGCGACGGCAAGGTCATCGACGAGCGCAGCTCCGACTCGATGGTGCGGGGCGTGCGGCGGCTCTATGACGAGATCGCGGCAGAACCGCGAGTCTCGGCTACCTCCATCCAGACGGTCGGCTCGAAGGGCTACGACGGCTTCTGCATGGCCGTCGTGAACCGCTGAGCGACTGCCCCTTACCAGATCACGCAGGGATGCGGGTTGACCATCGGGCTGCCCGCCGGAATGTGGAACGCCTGTTGAAACTGCGGCATGTTCACCAGCGTGCCGTTCACGCGGTCGGCATCAGGCGCGTGCGGGTCGATCGTCACGCGCCGGCGGGCTTCCGCGGGACGGATGCTGCTGGCCCAGACGTGCGCCGCGCCCAGGAAGAACTGCTGGTCCGGCGTGAAGCCATCGATGGTCTTGGCGTCCTTGTAGGCACTCGAGGCGTGGAAAGCGCGCCAGGCCAGCATCATGCCACCCAGGTCGGCGGTCTCCTCGCCGGTGACGAGCTTGCCCTGCACGTGCAGGCCGCCGTCCACCGTGTAGCCTGAGAACTGCTCCGAGATACAGGAAGTCGCGGCATGGAAGCGCTTCGCATCCTCGGGCGCCCACCAGTTCTTGAGGTTGCCGTGACCGTCGAACTGCGAGCCCTGATCATCGAAGCCGTGGGTCATTTCGTGGCCCATGACCCAACCGACGGCGCCGTAATTGACCGCTACCGGCGCCTTCGGGTCGAAGAAGGGCGGCTGCAGGATGCCGGCCGGGAAGTTGATGTTGTTCATGGGCGGGAAGTAATACGCATTCACTTCCTGCGGCGTCATGAACCACTCCTGCAGGTCCACCGGCTTGCCGATCTTGTTCATCTCCCGCTTCTGCTCGAACTCGTTCGCGCGCATCACGTTGAGCACGTAGGGCCCGCGGTCGATGCGCAGCGAGGAGTAGTCGCGCCACTTCTCGGGATAGCCGATGCGCTCGCCCATCATGTCGAGCTTGACGATCGCCGCCTGGCGGGTCGCGGGTGTCATCCACGCGAGCGTCGCGAGGTCGGTCTTCAGCGCCGCGCGGATGTTGTGCAGGATCGCGAGCACCGCAGCCTTGGAGGACGGCGGAAACTCCTTCTCCACGTAGAGCTTGCCGACGGCGAAGCCGAGCGCATCGTTCTCCGCGTTCACGACACGCTGCCAGCGGGGCAGCAACTTCTGCGTCCCGCTCACCACCGAGCGCATCCTGAAGTCCTCGTCGACGAAGGGCTTCGAGAGATACGGCGCGAACGCGTCGATCAGGCGCCAGCGCAGGTAGATCTTCCATTGCTCGAGCGGCACGGCGCGCAGCTCCTTGCCCAGCGCGCCGAAGAACTTCGGCATCGCGAGATTGATGCTCCGGATCTCCGGATGCTCCATCTCGCGGAAGTATTCGCTCCAGGAGAAGTTCGGCGTGCTGCGATCGAGCTCGGCCAGATCCATGACATGGTAGATGGCATGCGGGTTGCGCTGGTCCACGCGCGGCATCGACGCCTCGGCGAGGCGAGTCTCGATCGCCATCACGATCCTGGCCTCGCGCGCTGCCTCCGTCTTGGCATCGCCGAGCAGCTGGAAGGTCCGCGCCACGTGGGCCACGTATTGGGTGCGGATCTGCTTGAACTTCGGATCCTGCTTCAGGTAGTAGTCCCGGTCCGGCAGCCCGAGTCCGCCCTGGCCCGCGACGCCGATGACCTTGGTGGAGTCCTTGAAATCCTGCATCTCGCCGAAGCCGAACATCGCATCGACCCCGATCATCTGCAGGTGAGCCACTTCCCGTTGCAGGCTGGGAATGTCAGTGATGCCGGAGATGCCGTCGAGCTCCGGTGAGAGCGGAGTCACGCCGACACGTTCGGTCTGCTTCTCGTCCATTCCGCTGGCATAGAAATCACCCACTTTCTGCTCCGTGCTGCCGAGCGGCGCATGCGCGGCGGCGGCATCCTGTATGAGCTGGCGGATGATCTTCTCGTTGCGCAGCTGGAGGATGTCGAAGGTGCCCCAGGAGGAGTAGGCGGCGGGGATCGGATGGCTCTTCACCCAGCCGCCGTTGGCGTACTGGAAGAAGCTCTGTGCCGGGCTCGCATGAGTGTCGAGCCAGCTCGAGTGCAGCACATCGCCGTCCGGTGCCGCACCGGCAGCGAGCGCCGTCCCCGTCAAGCTGAAAAGGATCCCGAGTAGCGCGAGGCGATGGAGTCGCATATATCCCCTAGCGTTGTAAGTACGTCCCGGAGCTGCGCCGGTTCTGAGCGCGATGCTAGCACAACGTCAGGTACCAAGGAGTCGGGACGCCCGCGACAACGCCGCCGTTGATGGAGCTGAAGCGGTCGCGGTCGATGGCCGCCACCGCTATCGTTCGGTTGTCGCCCGCGCCCTCATCGTGCGCCGATCGGACCCACCGCTGCGCTGCGAGGCGGGTAAAAGTGTCTGCGGCGTCACACCGGGGGAAGAGGAACTGCTACCCCGCGCACAGTTCGAACGGCCGGCCATGGCGGCCTTGCCGGGCGCTCTGGGAAACTGTGGCGCGGTTGCGGCCGGCGCCGGCCGCCGGACTCGGGGTGAGCTATGACCGGCTTGATCGTCTTCCTGTTGCTCGTCGTCCTCGTGATCGGCTACATCGTCACGATCTACAACGGCCTCGTGCGTACCCGCAACGAGGTCAAGCTCGCCTGGTCCAACATCGATGTGCTCCTGGTGCAGCGGCACGATGAGCTGCCGAAGCTCATCGAGGTCTGCAAGCGCTACATGCAACATGAGCGCGAAACGCTCGAGCGTGTCACTCAGGCGCGGTCACAGGTGGAAACGGCGCGGCACACCGGCGATGTGACATCGGTCAGCGCGGCGGAGGGCGCTCTGCGCAGCGGCCTCGCCAACCTGTATGCCGTGGCCGAGAGTTATCCCGAGCTGAAGGCCGACACCGTGTTCCGCAATCTCGCCGCGCGCATCAGCGCCCTCGAGACCGCGATCGCCGACCGTCGCGAGATCTACAACGATGCGGCGAACGCGCAGAATGTCCGCATCGAGACATTTCCCGATACGATCGTGGCGGGCATGTTCAATTTCCCGCCCGCGCGGCTTCTGAAGTTTGACTCGGCACAGACGGCGGACGTTGACGTAGGCCTGGCGTTCAGCAAGTGACGCCACAGGGCATCGTCCCGGGCTTCCTCGCTCTTGCGGCGTTGCTGTCGGCCGGCACGGTCTACGCCGTCTATCGTCTCTTCATCAGCCTGCGCCGCGATCGCTTCGCCGCCGATACTCCGATCGCCCGCATCCGCTCGGCCGCCCAAGGATACGTGCACCTGGAGGGGGAGGCGGGACCGCCGCCCGAAGGGCCCATCGCCGCACCCCTGAGCGGCTTGCCCTGTGTGTGGTGGGATTACAAGATCGAGCGCTACCAACGCGCGGCGAACAACCGAAACGAGTGGCGCGTCGTCGATCGGGCGACCAGCGTCGCGCCATTTTCGCTACGCGATCGCGACGGCGAGTGCCTGGTCGGACCTGTCGGCGCCGATGTCACGCCGACATCACACGAGAGCTGGTACGGGGATGCGCCGCGGCCCGCTTGCCTGCCGGGCGTGGAGGGGCGGGCATGGAGTCCCGATCGTGAGTACCGCTATACGGAGCGGCTGATCTGTCCGGGTGCGCACCTGACCGTACTTGGCGAGCTGCGCTCACGCTCGATGGTGGAGTCGATCGAGCGCGAGGTCGGCAAAGTCGTCGTCGGCTGGAAGCAGGATCAGCGGACACTGCTGGCCCAGTTCGACAGCAACCATGACGGCCGGGTCGATGGTGAGGAGTGGGAAGCGGCGCGCGCCGCGGCCCGGCAACAGGTCGAAGGCAGCCTCGCCTCCAAGGACCAGCGGGTGAGCGTCGTCGGGCAAACGACTCACGGTGAGCCTTTCCTCATCGCGCCGCTCGATTCCAAGCACCTCGTCAGCCGCGAGAAGCACCGCGCCGCGCTGGCGCTCGCCGCGAGCGTGGTACTGGCGCTGCTGACCGCGTGGGCAGCACAGAAAGCGGTGCTGCGCTAGCCAGCCGCGCCGTGGCGGCGGGGGACTCTCCCCAAGGCGGGATTGCGCGGCGGCGCAACTGGTCCGACCATGCGCGAATGGCAATCACGAACCACTCAGAGAGCATCTTGCTCGCAGGAGCCAGCGGCGCCATCGGGAGGCGTTTGTGCACGCTTCTCATCGGCGACGGCTGGCGGGTATTCGGCACCACGCGCTCGCCGGACAGGGCGGCGATGTTGCGCTCACTGGGAGTCGAGCCACTGGTGGTCGATGTGTTCGACGCAGAGGCGCTGCGGCGAGCGGCTCTCGCCGCCGATGCCCGCATCGTGATTCACCAGCTCACCGACCTGCCGCCAGGCCTCGACCCCGCGCGAATGGCCGCGTCTCGGGAGCGCAACGCGCGTATCCGCGATGTCGGCACGCGCAATCTGATTGCGGCGGGACTCGCGTGCGGGCTGCGCAGACTCATCGCGCAAAGCATCTCCTTCGCTTATGCGCCCGGACCCCTGCCTCTGCACGAGGATGCGCCACTCAATGTGGGCGCACCCGATGAAGCCGGCGGTCTCAGCGCGCGCGGTGTCGCCAGCCTCGAGAGCCAGGCTCTCGCCGGCCCGTTCGACGGTGTCGTGCTGCGCTATGGAAAGCTTTACGGACCTGGGACCGGATTTGATACGCCGCCCGCCGGCGGCCCGGTCCATGTGGACGCCGCCGCCGACGCTGCGAGGCGTGCAGTGACCCACGGCGCCTCCGGCATCTACAACGTCGCGGAAGACGACGGCACGGTTTCCAGTGCCAAAGCCGTGCGCGAGCTCGGCTGGCGTCACGACTTTCGCATCCGCAGCCAGGCCTGAAGAAGACGTTTTGCCCTGCAAAGTGCCCACTCGAGCTTGACCAATAAATGAGAATCATTATCATTTGTATTCCCGGCGACCATTTCGCCGTGTCAGTGAGGCACTGGTGCACACAAGCGAGTCGGTGGATTTCGGTCTGGGTCGTCTCCTCGGTACCGTAGGGCTCGCGCTGCCCTGGGCATTGGGTCCGCTGGCCACGCATGCGGCAGATTCGGGCGCCGCCGCCGATGCCGAAGCGCCGGAGAGCGTCGGTGACCTCGATCAAGTCACGGTGACCGGCGTACGCTCCTTACTGCACGACAAGTTGGCCGAGAGCGAGCAGAAAGCGCCGCAATCGATCACGGTCGTGACCCATCAGCTGCTCGCCGCACAGGGCTCTACGAGCCTCGAGGACGCCCTGCGCAATGTGCCGGGCATCACGCTCAATGCAGGCGAAGGCGCCGCGCGCGGCGACACGGTCAACCTGCGCGGGTTCTCGGCTTTCAACGATTTCTTCCTCGACGGGGTTCGCGACGCCGCGGTCTACACCCGCGACGATTTCGACGTGGAGTCGGTCGAAGTGTTGAAGGGCCCCTCGGCGGTGCTGTTCGGCCGCGGCTCGACGGGCGGAGCCATCAATCAGGTGAGCAAGGCGCCTGTGCTGCATCCTTTCGATGAAGTCACGACCGAACTCGGCAGCAACGATCTCTATCGTGCCACCGCTGACCTCGACACGCCGATCGCCCCTACGGCCGCCGTGCGGCTCAACCTGATGGGGCAGTCCTCGGCTGTCGCGGAGCGCGACGAGGTCCGCAATCGCCGCTTCGGCGTGGCGCCGTCGGTCGCCTTCGGCATCGGCGAGCGGGACTCCTTCATTCTCGCTTATCTGCATCAGCAGGAAAGCAACGTTCCCGATCCGGGCGTCCCATTCGTGGCCGGGCGGCCGGCGCCCGTGCCGCGGGGCGCATTCTTTGGGCTGGACTCCGACCGCGACACGACCCACGACGACATCGTGACCGCTCGCTATCAACACGCGTTCAACGACAACCTGACGCTCGCCGACACCCTGCGCTACGCGCGGTATGAGTTCGACTACGAGTTCGACTCGCCCGTCTTCGGCAGTCCTGTTCCCACGGACACGACGCCGCTCGATACCGTCCTCGTCGGGCGGGATTCGCCTTCCAGCGCCGGAGTGATCACCAACCTCGACGACCAGGTCGACCTGACCGCGCACTTCAGCACCGGGCCCATCACCCACACGCTGGTGATGGGGGTGGAGCTCGCGCATCAGACCTCCGATTTGTATCGCTTCCAGAATCCCTTCAACAGCAACAACGGCTGGATCCCCCAGACTCCGCTCCTCGATCCGGATCCGCGCGAGACACGGCCGGTCGAGCCGATCGCGTCCACCCAACGTACCGCGGCGCCCTCCGGCGGCGCCTACCTGATCGATACCATGGGACTCGGTCCGTACGTCGGATTGACTACGGGCTTTCGCTACGACCAGTTCTCCGCGACCTATCATGCGCTCACGTTGCAAACGGGCGCACTGCAGCGCCTGCATGAGCTCAACCGCGTCGGCAGCCCGCGCGCCGCCCTGGTGATCACGCCTACGCCGCGGCAGACCTACTATCTCTCTTTCGGTACTTCGTTCGACCCGTCGGCCGAAGCGCTGACCTTGACGACGAAGACTGCGGCACTGGGGCCCGTGAAGGCCAAGAGCTACGAGGCAGGGGCAAAGACACAGTGGCTCAACGGCGGGCTGATGGTCACGGCGGCAGTATTTCGGACGCAGGTGGATAACGCCCAGACCAACGACCCGGACAATCCGACGATCACCGTACTGAACGGCAATCAGCGGGTCGACGGCGTGGAGCTTCAGGCCATCGGGCACCTGACGGAGCGTTGGGAAATATTCTCCGGCTACACCTATCTCAACGGGCGGACGCTCGCCTCGGGTACCGCCGCATACGTGGGCAAGGCAATGCCCAACACCGCGCGCAACCAGCTCAATCTGTGGACCGAATACTACCTGTCGAGCGCGTGGGAGATCGGTGGCGGCGGCAACTGGCTGAGCCGCCGCTTCGCCGACAGCGCCGAGAGCGCCCATATCCCCGGCTATGTCGTGTGGAATGCGATGGTCTCTTACCACGCGAGCCCGCGGCTGAGCGTGCGCCTGAACGGCTTCAATCTGTTCAACAAGCTCTACTACGGAGGCGTCTACTACACGAGCACCGCGGAGAATCATGCGATTCCCGGCGCCGGACGCAGCGTCGCCCTCACTCTCAACTGGAAGCTGGGACTGCAATGATCGTGCGCGTCGCCGCGCTGCTCGATGCGCCGCGGCTGGCCGCGCTCGCCGAGTTGCTGGCGCAGGCGCGCTGGGAGGATGGCCGGGCCACCGCGGGCTTCCAGTCGGCGCGGGTGAAACACAACCTGCAGCTCGCGCAGGACTCGCCGGCGGCGCGCCAGGCCGGCGAGACGATCGTGCGCGCCCTCGAGCGCCACCCGGAGTTCATCAGCGCCGCATTGCCGCGTCACGTCTACCCGCCGCTCTTCAACCGCTATGAGCCGGGCATGTCCTTCGGGGCGCACGTCGACAACGCGGTGCGCCAGATTCCGGGCAGCCATCACCGGCTGCGCATCGATGTCTCCGCGACGCTCTTTCTCACTCCACCCGAAGACTACGACGGCGGCGAGCTCGTCATCGAGGACACCTTCGGCACGCAAGAGGTGAAGCTCGCCGCGGGCGAGATGGTGGTCTATCCGGCCAGCAGCCTGCATCGCGTGCAACCCGTGACACGCGGTGCGCGCGTAGCGGCATTCTTCTGGGTGCAGAGCATGGTGCGCGACGACGGCGCCCGCAGGCTCCTTTACGAGATGGATACCGCGATCCGCGAGCTCACGGCGACGGGCGCCGACGGGGCGGCGCTCCTGCGGCTCACGGCCTGTTATCACAATCTCTTGCGGCGCTGGGCCGAGCTGTAGCGCCGATGAGCCTCACACGGTCGCAATTCGAGCGGGCGGCCGCTCTGGAGCGGTACCAGCGAAAGCTCGCGCAGCTCGCACAGATGAGCTCGGGCACGCTGCACTCATTGCTCGGGGGAAACCCGGACGAGGCGGCCGACTGGGTTCGCAGCGCGGCAGAGTGCGGCCTCGCCGCCGCTCAGGTACGCCTCGGCAGGATGCTCCTCGACGGTGCGGGCTTGCGGCGGGATGAAGCAGCGGCCTTTCACTGGTTCAGCCGCGCGGCGGCGCAGCAGGACTTTGACGCGCTCAACATGGTGGGGCGCTGTCACGAGAATGGCTGGGGCGTGCCGGTCGACTCAGGTCGGGCGGCGGCGAGCTATCGTGCCTCCGCGGACGGCGGTCACGACTGGGGGCAATACAACTTCGGCAACCTGTTGTTCGACGGTCGCGGAGTTCCCATGGATCGGCAGCAGGCGCTGCGCTGGTATCTGCTTGCCGCCTCCCAGGGGCATGGGCGCGCGATGAACCTGGTCGGGCGCTGTCTCGAGGAAGGGTGGGGGTGCCGTCGCAGTCCCGAGCAATCCCTCTACTGGTATGGCCGCTCGGCGGCCTCGGGCTACTTCCGCGGGCAGTTCAATCATGCGGCGCTCCTCGCGGAGCGCGGCTCGCTCGATGCCGCGGCGCAGGAGTTCCTGGCGGCGGCGGCGGGCGGCAATGCCGACATCCGCCGGACCATTGCCGCCACACTCGCGTCAGCCACTCATCCGGGTCTGCGGCAGGCTCGGGCGCGGGCGCTCGAGCTGCTCGCCGCAGACGCTGAGCTCACTTCGGCTGCGGGGTGAGCCGCAGGTAGGGCCGCAGTGCCTTCCAGCCCGCCGGGAACTTCGCCTTCGCCTCCGCATCGGGGATGGAGGTCGGGATGATGACGTCGTCGCCGCGCTTCCAATTGACCGGCGTCGCAACGTTGTGCCTCGCATTCAACTGGAGTGCGTCCAGCGCGCGCAGGACTTCGTCGAAATTCCGGCCCACGCTCATCGGATAAGTCAGGATGAGCTTGATCTTCTTGTCGGGACCGACGATGAACACCGAGCGCACGGTGGCGTTGTCGTTCGGCGTGCGACCCTTCGATTCGCCGGCGGCCTCCGCCGGCAGCATGTCATAGAGCTTCGCGATCTTGAGCTCGGGATCGCCGATCATCGGATAGTAA
>Ga0134126_10008028_pt1 | contig 13259 bp, 7 predicted proteins | sample KB31752_FD_96881 | JGI IMG/M metagenome (GOLD analysis project Ga0134126, IMG submission 96881) | Terrestrial soil microbial communities with excess Nitrogen fertilizer from Kellogg Biological Station, Michigan, USA - KB3-175-2 | ecosystem: Environmental > Terrestrial > Soil > Unclassified ...
AGATCGCAGGGTCTTCTCATCCAGAGTTCCGGTCGCTGCGACGCCTACGCAACCCTCCGTGGTGAAAAATTCTCGCTGCCGAATCAACTTCCAAAAACTGTGACGCAGCGTACGAAGCAAGCCGACCTGCCATGCGCGAACCAGTCCAGCCGCGGGGCTTGCGGCTACGCTCCACGCGGGTTCAAACGGATTGCGGATTGTACGGATATTGCAGGCCTGCGCGGCCCGCATTACGCCGTTCAGGACTCGGGGAAACATGTGCGTGTGCTTGTGTGTATCCACATGCGTGACGACGACACCGGCTTGCTGGAGCCGCAGAATTTGCGCCATGGCTTCCCGCTCGATGTCGGCGCTGTCAATGCGGCCAAGATACAGGTCGCGAACAAACTCTCCGAGTGTCGGACGAAACTGCGGTTTGCCGCCGCGCTGGCTGGAGCTATTGAGCAGAGTGGGAATGGCTGCGGGATCCGCGACCGGACTTCCATCAACGAGGACAATGTGGCAGCCGACTCCGAGATGTTTTTGCCGGCGAGAAATTTCAACCGCTTCCTCGAAATGGGGAGAGGCGGCCATCAATGTCGTTGAGGTGAGCGCGCCCGATTGATGCAGATCCCGCACGGCGCGGTTGATGCCGTCGGTCAATCCGAAGTCGTCTGCATTCACGATAAGGCGGCGCACTGGCATGAGTCTATCAAGTGTCTCGAATAGCGCATGCCGATGGGGTAAGCGCTTGCCAAGGCTGAGGAAGCCGCCCCGACGCTCTGCCGGGCGCGCTTGACAAGCAACATGAAGGCGGAATACGCTTGCTGCGATTCGAAATAAACAGAAGTAAACAGATGTAAAAAGGAAGTAAAGGTTGCGTTGCTTCATCTACTTTCAGGCTTTTAGAAGTTTCGGAGTTGCAACGTCGTCGGGCTGGTATCGTCATTGGCCCTCTGAGCGCCGGTTCCGCACCTGCTTCCGATTGTTTCTCGAATGATGCGTCAGGAAACAGAAAATCTTTCCACCGAGGTCCAGTAAATGCGAAACATAATGAAAGCCCTGGCAGGTGTGCTTCTGCCCTTCGTCTGCATTGGATTGGGATTCGCCCAAGCGCAAAATGGCCAAACCCGGAGCGGCGAGCCGATGCCTCGCGTCCTGACTCCGCAGATTGCGGCTCACTTGCCCGCTCCGGTTCCCTGTGACGCAACGAAGGGCAGTTGCTGGAAGCCGACCATTGGGATGGATTGGCTGTGGCAGTTGAGCTGCGATACGGCAGGGACCTGCACCAACCTTAAGGTTCGCGTGCCGTTTTACGTGATCGACGCGGTGGGGAATCCCGCTTCAACCGTGGCCGCGATTCACAAGCGGGGTGAGCATGCGTATTGCTACGTGGATATTGGCTCATGGGAAGAGACTCGCTCTGACGCCTCCAAATTCCCTGAGAGTGTGCTCGGCAAGCGCTATGTGGGATGGCCTCATGAGCGCTGGCTGGATATCCGCCAGATGGGCATTGTGGCGCCGATCATGATCGACCGCATGAAGGTCTGCGTCCAGAAGCACTTCGACGGCGTCGAGTTCGATAACGTCCAGGACTGGGACAATCCCACCGGCATTCCGCTCACGCAGCAAGAATCCGCGTATTACACGGCGTGGATGGCGAACCAGGCACATAAGATGGGGCTTTCCGCCTCATGGGAAAACGCGCCGACCAATGTTGCGGCGCTCCAGCCTTATATGGAGGCTCTGATCTTCGAATCTTGCTATAACTACCACTTTTGCCGGCAGTCCGCGCCAATGATCGACGCGGGCAAATGGGTGGGAGGGGTGGAATACAAAGCGGACTTCAAAGACATGCGTTTCTGCCCGACCTACGCGAAATACCAGATGGTGGGTGCATTCAGGAAAATGGCGCTCAAGTCGTGGCGTATTCCATGCGGTCCGGCAAAATAAAACCGAACAGCCGCGGCATCAGTGAAACTACCTCGGAGGACCGCGGCTCCTTGCATCAGGCTCCGAGATTGAACCGGACCCATTTAAGTCGCGGTCAACCAGCTCGTTTCCGGCATGAGCCCCCCGGCCGTGTCTTGACCCGCTGTGCATGCTTCCATAGACTGAGAAAACGCCACAAAGCCTTCCCGGGCGGTTAGCTCAGTTGGTTAGAGCGCCTGTCTTACAAGCAGGATGTCGGGGGTTCGAGTCCCTCACTGCCCACCAAGACCTTCCTCAATGCTGACTAAAAATTGATCGGCACATTCTGGATACCGCTTCGGTTGGCGTCTTCGCGGCGCGGCGTGTTTGGATTATTGAGGTGAAAGGATGGCGGAGGAAGATTCCTTTGCTCCCGGCTCGGTCGACCCTTTCGCATGCCGCTTGGCGCGGTACATGTCGGCGTCTGCCCGGGCACACAGCGATTCCGCTGTTTCGCCATCGTCGGGATATACGGCCATGCCAATACTTCCGGAAACGCGCAACTGGAATTGCCGGACTGCAATGGGACGCTCGAGTTCCTTCAGAAGCTTCTGAGCGAGAATCTCTGCGCCGTTCGGCTGCAGGATATCCGAAACCAGAACGGTAAATTCGTCGCCTCCGGAGCGAGCCAGAGTATCGGCTCTTCGAACCACTTTCCCCAGGCGCAACGCCACCGCGCGCAGAAACTCATCGCCCACCGCATGACCGTAGGTGTCGTTAATCTGCTTGAACCCGTCCAGGTCCAGCATCAGGATTGCCGCCCGGGAGTGATTGCGTTCTGCGCGTTCCAGCATGTTGATCATGCGGTCTTCCAGGAGTCGCCGGTTGGGCAGGCCAGTCAGCGCATCGTGCAGGGCAAGGTGTTCTGTTCGACCGATCTCCTCTTCCAGAAACGTCAGCAGAATGCCGATCGCAATAATGAATTTCGGCAGGCTTCGGATGGCGATATCGATTTTCAAGTGTGGAACGTATGTAGCTCGCACCACCAGAGCTATGGGAAAAATGAGCGATGCAGCGAGAAAGCCAAAGACGCCGGTGAGCACTCCAACAGTCTTGTGACTATATCGTTGCCAGTATCTGACCCCTGCCAGCAGGTAAAGCCACGAAAGGATCGTGTCGATACCATATCCCGCCAGATCCAGATGGACAAGGACGCCAAGCAACAAAGCCAGCAATAGACCGTAGGAAAAGCTGAAGATATTGTCGGCTACGGTTCGCTCGGCACGAACCTTGAAATGCATCACGGAAACACTGGTCGTCAGTATCGAGACGTCGATATAGTATGGCAGCCTCGCTTCCACTCCCCAGACCACCAGCCCGCCGTAGGCCAACAAGGCGGCGGCCCAAACCAGTAAACCGATCGGCGCTGCCCGTGCCAAATCGATGCGAGAGGCAGCGTGCACAAAGGCGATACCAGCCATATCCAGTGCCAGCAGGGAGATTGTTGCGAGGACGGTTCCCCAGAAGCCCTGACCGAAGTTGAGCAGTTGCGCTGCGAAATGCAGCAGGACAAAGGTCCAGGCAATTAGCCACGAATTCACCTGCCTGCGCGCATGGTGGCGCAGCATCGACCAGAAGACGAAGACCAGCGCAGCAAATGCGACCAGGTGTGGGATCGAGGAATAGCGCAGCATAGGCGGCCCGTATGGGGAAGAAGCGAATTTGTTCCATGATAGAGTGCCGCTGCCGCTGGGAAGCAATTATTTTTAATAAATCCTGGGGGGTTACATTCCCGCAAACCGCGGCATACACCGCCAGACATGAGGTGAGACCGGTGACACCTACCACGACCCAGCGGTAAGTACCCGACAGACGGTAGGGGTGGGGCAGGGCCGTTATTGCAAGAACTACCAAAAAACCGAGCACCATGGGAAGCAGGAAGGCATTCATGACCTCCACGATTTTTCGGGGGCAGGTGACGAGCTTACTCAACCCGCAACATCGCTTTCGAACCAGTGAAGGCACTCTTCTTCTGGCGCACGCTGTTGCTCCACCCAGTTCTGGTCCCACGCAATGCCTGAGCTATCGGAAGCCGATTTGGACTCAGCTCGGGTTCACACGCTCCTGAATCTTCGGCCCGACATGGCCTGATCATGCGCGTTTGTGCGCGATATACCCCGGTCCAGACCGACTTCCGGGCTGCAGTATCGCAAGTGGGCCGATAGGCTGCCTCGGGATAAATCTGTATGATTGTGATGGTAGTCACTGTGCCGGCGATGCCATATCTCCTAACCTTTATTCTTCTGTAGAGAATCCAAGAGAGTGGTGGCTTTCCGGCGAACGGAGCAGCATTTTCTGCCGGGTCGATCGACGGGGACCGTTGGCTCGGCAACAAGCGACAGGGTATAGCAGGTCTATGGCGGCATTCGGTAGCTTCGCAATCCTTCTCGGACTGGTTCTGTGCGTCTACAACTTTGTGGTGGGCGCCTTCGCGCTGCGGCAGATCGCAGTCCATCCACACGCCAGTTTCGGTCCTGAACGTCTGGCGGAATCTGCGCGACGCGCCGGAATCGGAAGTTTTATTGCGCTGAGCTGCGCCGCTTTCGCGCTGATCTATTGCGCTTTTACCAACGACTTCTCGGTTTCCTACATCCTCCACCATTCCAATCGGGCATTGCCATGGCCGTATAAGTTTGCGGCGCTGTGGTCCGGGCAGGAAGGTTCGCTGTTGTTGTGGGCGTGGTTGCTGGCCGCCTACGGATTTGTGGTGCGGGTACGCCACAAGGTCGACGTCAAGCTGACCGCTTATGCCTCCACTATTATTGCCGGTATTCAAATCTTCTTCACATTGCTGATTGTGTTTCCGGCGCCGCCGTTCGCCCTGGTGCAGGGAGCCGTGCCGGCAGATGGATTCGGTTTGAATCCGCTGCTGCAATATCCGGAGATGGTGATCCATCCGCCGATGTTGTACCTGGGCTATGTGGGATTCAGCGTTCCGTTTGCCTTTGCGCTAGGGGCGCTGATGATGCGCTACCCCGGTGAAAAGTGGATCCACATTACGCGTCGCTGGACCATGGTGACGTGGCTGTTCCTGACCTGCGGAATTTTTCTCGGCATGCACTGGGCCTATGCCGTTCTGGGCTGGGGCGGTTACTGGGGCTGGGACCCGGTCGAAAATGCTTCCCTGATGCCGTGGCTGACGGGCACAGCATTTCTGCACTCGGTGATGATGCAGGAAAAGCGCGGCATGATGAAGTCCTGGAACGTGTGGCTGATCTTTTCAACCTTTATGCTGTCGATTCTGGGCACGCTCCTGACACGCAGCGGACTGGTCAGTTCCGTGCACGCATTTGCTGAGTCGTCGATCGGTTCGTGGTTCTGGACCTTCCTGATAATCGTGCTCAGCGTTTGCCTTTTCACGTACATTTTGCAGCGGAATCATCTGCAGTCGGAGCACAAACTGGAATCGCTGGTATCGCGCGAATCGAGTTTTCTGTTCAACAATCTTGTTCTGTTGGCAGCCTGCTTTACCATCTTGTGGGGGACGCTGTTCCCGATTATTTCGGAATATGTGGAAGGCTCGAAGGTCACGGTCGGACCTCCGTTTTACAACCGAGTAGCTGTGCCGATCGGCATTTTTCTTTTATTTCTGACCGGCATTGGTCCCATTCTGGCCTGGCGCAGTACTTCCTTCAAGAGCGTCAAGCGGAACTTCCTGTGGCCGTGCATCGCGGGAGCAGTGACAGCCCTGGTTCTAATGGCGGCCGGCATGCGTCCCTGGCAGGATGCGGGGACGCTGTACTCCCTGATGACCTTCTCACTGGCGGCACTTGTAATTACGGCTGTGGGCAGCGAATTCGGGCGCGGCGCTCGAGTCATTCAACGCCACACCGGCAAGAACATATTGTTGTCGATGGTCCAATTGACGCGACGCAATACACGTCGTTATGGCGGCTACTTCGTCCACATCGGCGTAGTGATTGTGTTTATCGGGCTCGCGGGCTCTGCTTTCAACCAGTCGAAAGAGCAGGAAATGGGATTTCATGATTCCATGACAATTGGTCAATATCGCCTGGTCTGCCAAAGTTATACCCAAGACTCCAATGCGAATTACGACAGCGAATACGAATTGCTGAACGTATATAAGAACGGAAAATTCCTGACGCAGATGGCGCCGGAACGCCGCTTCTATCATGCCAGTCAGCAGACCGAAACGATGGTGGCGAACCATTCCACGTTGCAACGCGATCTGTACGTGGTCTACGAAGGCAGGAATCAGGACACGAATCAACCGATTATCAAGGTCATCATCAACCCGCTGGTGGCGTGGATCTGGATTGGCCTGGTAGTGATGGTATTTGGGACGCTGCTGGCATTGGTTCCGAATATGAGCGCCGATCAGGCGATCAAATCTCGTAAGCGGGTGGAAGAAGAAGTCGCGCTTCCCGCGGGCGTCGGGGACTGATCGATGCGCACTCTTCGATTCCACACACACACGTTCGATCGCTCGCTGTTCAAGGTCTGGGCGCAACTTTCGTTTGCGTGCCTGCTGCTGGTATTTATGTCGGGCGCCAGCAACACGTTCGATCGTTATCGGCAGTTGGGCCATCACAACTTGATATGCACCTGCGGTTGCGGCCAGATCCTGTTGGAATGCAATCACGTAGGCTGCACCGTTTCCACGCAGGAAGAGGCGGAGTTGCGCACCGCAATTGCCCGCGGCGACAGCGATCAATTAATTCTGCAGGATTTTGTGCAGAAGTATGGACCCACGGTTCTCGCTGCGCCCCCGCAAAGCGGTTTTAATCTGGTCGCATGGATTGCACCGGGCGTGGTATTCCTGCTGGCGATGTTGGGCGCGGCGTTGGTGATTCGGAAATGGAAATTGCATACAGTCGCAATGCCGACGCCATTCGGAGCAGACCCGGACTCGAATGCGATTCTGGACAGGGTTCGAAGAGAGACCGAACTGTGATTCGCCGGCACGTAACGAAAGAGACATATCTATGAGCCTGATGACAATACTGGCTTGCGCAGCGCTGCTGCTCGGCATCTTCGTGTACGTTTTCTATCCTCAGACAAAGACCGAAGGGCAGACACAGAAGACCCGTCTGGAATTCTTGCGAGAGCGAAAAGACGTGATCTACGAAAATCTCCGCGATTTGAACTTTGAGTATCGGGCGGGCAAATATCCGGAAGAAGACTATCAGGCGCAGCGAGCCGGTATGGAAAACGAAGCGGCTCAAATTCTCGCCGAAATTGAGTTTCTGGAAACCACCGTGCATGCGGCCTGAACTCATCATTCCAGTGAATTGAAAATCAGAAAGAGACTCAATGAGACTTCAACGTTCCTGCTTGCTTTCGTTTTTTCGCGCCAAGGTTGTTGGTGTGCCGCTTTTATGCGCGATTTTTGTCATTATTGCGGGTGGCTCCGCGGCTGTGGCGGCTCCCATATCCGGCACAGTGACGAATCAGACCACGAAAAAGCCCTCCGCGGGCGACAGCGTTGAATTGATGCGCCTTGGGATGCAGACGGCTGCCAAAACGACTACCGACGCCCAGGGGCATTTCACGCTGGATGTCACCGATGGCGCTCCGATGCATCTGTTGCGGGTGATTCACGAAAAGGCCACGTACTTTCGCCCCGTACCTTCCGGCACTTCCAGCGTGAATGTGGATGTGTACGATGTGGCAGAAAAAGTCGAAGGCGTTTCGACCGAGGCCGATGTGGCGCGGATCGAAGCCAGCCCGAACGGATTGAGCGTCATTGAGAATTTCTTTGTGAAGAATGCATCGTCCCCTCCGCGTACCCAGTTCGGGCCGCGAGCCTACCAGATATATCTACCGAAAAATGCACAGGTCCAGGCAGGGGCAGCGCAGGGGCCGGGCAGCATGCCGGTACAAACGCCGCCCACGTCATTGGGAACGCCGGGCGACTATGCCTTTGTTTATCCGCTGCGTCCCGGAGAAACGCGCTTCCAAATCAGCTATAAGATGCCGTACACGGGAAGCTTTCAGTTTCAGCCCCGGGTGGCAGCGCCAGTCGACAACCTCGCGATTATCCTGCCGAAGAACATGCAGTTTGCAGGGACGCCAGTCGGCATGTTCCAGCCGATCGACGAAGACGTAAAGGTGCAGACGTATCTTGCAAGGAATGTCACGCCACAATCCAAGTTGACGTTTACCGTCTCCGGCATTGGATTGCTTCCTCAGGAAACAACTGCTTCCGACAACGGCAATGGCGGTCAGAGCGCAGGCGCCGATCAGGGGGCGATGGGTCCGGAGGCAGCGGCGCAATCTGCGGCGGCGAACAATACGCGCCCTGGGATAGGTCTCGGCGTTCCCATCGATACGCCGGATCCGCTGCACAAATATAAGTGGTGGATTTTATCGCTTGCCGCGATTTTGCTGGCCGCAGGCGCTGCTTTTGTGATGAAGCAAAAACAGCCTCTCGCAGTCACTGCCGGTGGACCTGCAGTTCCGCTGGCGAATATTCCATCGCCGACGAAACCGACCGAGGGTTTTAGAACTCCATTTGCCGCCAGCGCGGTCAGCGCAACCAGTGCGGAGGCTCATCGATCCAAATTGATGGAGGCGCTGAAGGAAGAACTTTTCGCGCTTGAGACCGAACGACTGGAAGGCCGTATCGATCCGGCCGAATATGAAAAACAAAAGGGCGCTTTGGAGATCGTACTCGTTCGCGCCCTGCAGTCAGGCAAAGCAACGAATCCCACTGAGTCAATTTAGCGTTCGCTGGTCCCATTCGCTGGGCGTCTACCCGTGAGGGCTACTGTCGACCAGCGTCGGGTGGAAATTAACATTGGCCGCGCGCGGAGTTTCTTGTTTCGGCACCACTTGCACCGGCTTCTCATGCAGCAACAATTCCGTAGCTCGCACCCGGGGATCGGCGTGGAACCATCGCTGAAAAGCCTTGTCCTCCAGCAGATTCGTAATCGCCAGCAGCGACATGCCCTGGTGATGCGCCATCCAGGAACGCACCAGGGTGTATCTCGTGCCTTTCTCATGCTGGGTAGTGGCGGAATAGTCCGCCGACTCGTAGAAACCAAACTCACCCAGCCAGCCGAGTTTTTCCATGCGATGCAAGTTGGCCAGCGCATGCGCCGGGTCGGCTTCTAGCGCCAACACGGTAGCGTAGGGCGCGATCACCAGCGAGCCTTCGGGCGGAGGATTGATGGCTAATGTTGGCACGCCGAATGCGTGGTATTGATAGTTTCCTTCGGGATCGCGCTGGCTGTGGCTGGCTTCTGAAATTCCCCAAGGCATTCGCTGGCGGGCGACATATTCTCTCTGGGCGCGAACTGCTCCGGGCAGCGATTGCGCCAACAAAGTATCGGGAGAAGTCTGCATCCATAGCGTGGGCATCATGTACTCAAACATGGTGCCGGACCACGATAGCAGCACCGGATTGCCGTCGATCATCGTCGTCTTGCGTCCGACCCTGAACCAACTGGCCTGCAGCGCATCCCCCTTCGCGATTGCAAGGAACATCGCGGTACGGGCCTCGGATGCCAGCAGGTCATAGCAGGAATCCAGCCGGCGGTCATGTTCTGTGTCGTAGCCGATGGTCAACAGGCGACGATACGGGTCCACCAATTCCTGATAATCGGTAGCCTGGAACATACGATCGCTGATGGCCGCGATGGATTTCAGGTCGTCGATGAGCGTGCTCAATCGTGTTTTGCTCTGCGCCAGAGCTGACAACAATTCAACGGAAAGAACTTCGTCTTGGCCGGACGCGCCCTGCGCTTTTTTCTCCAGCGCTTCGCGCAGTTCGCGGCAAGTCTGCAGCGCATTCTGCGGTGTATAGAAATCGAGCGGATAACTCTCGATGTTCTCCAGCGATCCCACTAGATGAGAGAACTTTGGCTGCAGCCAGGGCAGGCAATCCGCAACAAATTTCTGAATCGATTGCAGGTAGGTTGTTGCCGCGCTCTCCCCCGCGGCAGAAGGCAATTCAAGCGACAGAAGCGCGGCGAGCCATGCGTCAGAAGGCGCTTTCCGATTCGTGCGCAGCGTAGACTTTATTTTTGTGTCATTGGCCGAGGGCTTTTTGATATCTGTCACAATGTCGAGCAAGCCCCGCGGCAAGGCCGGCAACATTGGGGTCTCCAGCAACTCGAGCGTTCCCATCCGCAAACTGCAGAGCGACGCGATAAAGTTTCCGCTGTCCACCGTGGAAGCGATGTAGGGGCGGATGGACTCAAGCGTCGTCGTGGCGTACCAGTTCAGCAAGTGGCCTTTCCATTTCGGAATGCGGTCGAGGGTTTGCAGGTTTTCAAGGGTCTGCTTCGCATATTCCGGGAAGGTCAGATATCCAAGAATCGCGGCGGCCTGGCGCGCATTCAACTGCAGACCGGCGTTCGTCGGTGAGATGCGCAAGGCCTCACGATTCCCTTCTTCCTGAACATTGTCCGGCACCAATCCGTGATGACCCTCTGCGGCATATTGCGCAAAATAACGCCAGGTTCGCCACGCAATTTTCCGAAGGAAGCGCGTATCGGCGTCCGAAAGATTCAGTTGTAGGTACGACGATCGATTGAGCCACCAGGTGATTGGCTTGGCGAGGGACCACAGAATCAGAATTGGCAACGTCCATGGGATTGCCGATGGCCGGATCGACACAACAAGGATCAGCAGTACAGCACAGAGCAACGGAACCAGGCCCATTGTGAACTCAACGGGCGTGCGTTTGCCGGTGCCGGTTTCAGCTTCGGCGGCGGTTTCCCATTCCAACAGGCGTTTGCCGGTTACGAAGCTTCGCACCAGGGAACGTACGATGGCATCGATCATCAGAAGAGTTTGATGTGCCAAAAGCGCGAAGTTAAGGGCTGTCGAAAACAGCAATACCAGGGAATCTCGAATCGCCTGGCGAACATACCCGCGCTGCTCCGCAACGGAGGCTCGAACCATGGAGAATAAAAATTGCACTACCACGGGGACGATGACGATCAGCAGAGTGGCGGCTGTCCAGTAGCGAGCTGTTCCGGGGAGCCAGAGCCAGCCGGCTATCAGAAGAAGAAATGTTGCGGGCTCAACCAGGCTGCGTCGTAAATTGTCGAAAATCTTCCACCGGGAAATGTTGGAAGTAGGATTGTGTACCAACTGTCCAGAATCGTTCGGAACCCGGCCCAGAAGCCATCGCAAAATCTGCCAGTCTCCACGAACCCAGCGATGTTTGCGCCGGTTTTGCGCGCTGTAGTGGGATGGATAGTCGTCCATCACTTCGACATCCGTCAGCAAGCCGACGCGCGCATAAGCTCCCTCAATCAAATCGTGACTTAACAGGGAATTTTGCGGGAAGCGACGATCCAGAACTTCATGCAGGATCTGAATCTCATACAAGCCCTTGCCAGTGAAGATGCCTTCGCCGTAGAGGTCCTGATACACGTCGGAAATCGCTCGGGTATAAATATCAAAGCCCGTTTGGCCGGAATAAATTGCGGCCAGCCGTGAGCGAGCGACAGAGTGCACGGCGACACCGACTCGCGGTTGCATCAGGCCGTAGCCCTGGGTCACGATCCTTCGTTGCGGATCGAGAATGGCGCGGTTCAGCGGATGCGCCATGGCCCCTACCATGCGATGCACGGAGTCGCGCGGCAATTTCGTGTCGGAGTCGAGGGTCAGAACATATCGCATTCCTTTCAGAACGGCGGGATTGCCGGCTTTGTATGGGAAGCAATCCATGCCACCCATCACCAAGCGATTCAGGTCTAATAATTTGCCGCGCTTGCGTTCCCAACCCATCCAAACATTCTGCCTTGGATTGAACACCCGATGGCGATGCAGCATCAGAAAACCGCCGCTGGCCGTGCCTGCATACCGTCGATTCAGGTCGTCAATCAACTGGCCCACCAACATTACCAACGGATGAGCATCTCGCTCCAGCGGCTTCTCCACTGAATCCGGCAGGTCCGTCAACAGAGCGTAATGAACGTTGGGATCTTGATTCGCCAGGCTTCTGACTTCCAATTCATCCACGAGGCCGCGGACTTGTCCTTCGTTCAACAAGAGGGTGGGAACCGCGACCAGGGTTTTGCAATCGTCGGGAATGCCTTCAGAGAAATCGAGCTTCGGCAGAGCCTGCGGCTTCAAAATTGCGCTGATGGTGTGATTCATCAATTCCACCGCGCCTTGAGACACGGGCAGCAACAGAAGAAGAAACGCAAACGCCAAACTTCCCAGCGGATTGTAGAGAGGAACCAGCGGAAGAATAATCGCAGCCATGACCAGAAGGGCAATGGTCTGGATTCCGCCGATGTAGAAATCGTCCGGGTAGGTTCGCAGAATGGTCCGGGCACGATCGCGGATGCGGGGATGAAAGTTGCACCGCTTTCGAAGTTCGTTCAGGCCATCATCGATCAGGTAATAGCCAATGTGGGAACAGCGTTTGGTGATGCGCTCGTTGACGTTGGGCCGCTGGGAAGACTCTCGGGCCAGCGTCAGCGCCACTGTGGCCACCTCGACTTCGTTCAACGACGAACGCGCCGCCACCTTTGCCACCGCCAGGCGGTACATGTCGCGGCTCTCAAAATCCATATGCGAATATGTGCTCGCAGGATCCTGGCGCAAAACTTCCTCGAAGGGAACCAGGGGCTCTAAAAGATTCGCCCATACCGGCAGACTGACTTCATGCAGACATGAAAGCGAGGCATTGAGGGCGGCGTCGCTGGCGGGCAGCTTGCTGAATGCCCCGGGAGCCTGCGCCAATATTTCTTCCAGAAGCGCGAGCTTCAATGCGACCGGGAAGGTCCACAATTCTCGGAGACTCAGTGGTTCTTCCGCCTGAAAGCCTTTCAGGAAACTGGAAAGGCCCGGCAAACTCCACTGAAACTTCGCAGCGTTCAGAAGAGCGTCCGCGACGCCGAGAATTCTTGGTGTTTCCACACCGGTAACGCCGCGGGCGAACGGCAATTTTCCTAAAATGGGTAAGGCACTTTGAATCTCGATTGCAGAGGATCGCAGCAGGCGCGTGGCACCCTCCAGCCGCTGAATGCCCGGTGTTTTCTCGTCCTGATTGTTTGGCTGCTTCGCCCGCACTTGCTCGTCGGTGTAGCGGGCCAGCGCAAAAGCCGACGCCACCGCAAGAAGAGTCTGATCCTTGAATTGCTTCGCACTGGAATGTTGCACCAGAATTGACTGGCGGCTTGCAAATGCCCGCCCCTCCGCGCTTAAATCCTGGCCAAAAACGATGGGAGAATTCATCGGTAACTCGCCGCCTGCATCTCGAACATTTCCGCGTAGAGACCGCCACGACGAATCAATTCGTCATGGGTGCCTTCTTCGGTAAGAACTCCGTGGGAGAGAACGACAATGCGATCCGTCATTTTCACCGTCGAAAAGCGGTGAGA
>Ga0134126_10008030_pt1 | contig 13256 bp, 8 predicted proteins | sample KB31752_FD_96881 | JGI IMG/M metagenome (GOLD analysis project Ga0134126, IMG submission 96881) | Terrestrial soil microbial communities with excess Nitrogen fertilizer from Kellogg Biological Station, Michigan, USA - KB3-175-2 | ecosystem: Environmental > Terrestrial > Soil > Unclassified ...
CACAGTGCATATGGCCGCGCCGGCGATGAAGATCTGGGAGCTCGTGTCGGACGTTCGCAACACCGGCAAGTTTTCGCCCGAGACCTTCGAGGCGGAGTGGCTCGACGGCGCGACGGGCCCGGCCGTGGGCGCTCGCTTCCGCGGCCACGTCAAGCGCAACGAGATCGGGCCCGTCTATTGGACGACGTGTCGCGTCACCGACTGCGAGCCGGGGCGCGAGTTCGGGTTCGACGTGATGATGGGCGAACGCCCGGTCAACCACTGGCACTACGAGTTCAGCCCCAGCGGCGACGGCACCGACGTGACGGAGTCGTTCCAACTCGCCGACGTGGCGGCGTTGCGGCTGTATTGGGCGGTGCTCGGCTGGACCCGGGGGAAGACGAACCGGAACGGGATGCGGACGACGTTGGAGCGGATCAAGGCCGAGGTCGAAGCCGGTTGACCAGGTTGGTCGTCGCCGGCCCGACCACCGGGCACGACGGCGGGGGCCATCCCGAGCGGCCGGCCCGACTGGACGCCGCCATGGCCGGCGTCGCCGACGTCCACCTGGGCGACGACGTCGCCATGGTGCCGGCCGAGCCGGCCCCTCGAGAAGCGGTCGAACGGGTGCACACCGCCGATTACCTCGACGACCTGGAGGCCCGCTGCCGGGTTGGGGTCGACCACCTCGACGCCGACACCTACCTCCGGCCGGATTCCTGGGACACCGCCCTTCGGGCCGCGGGGGCCGGCTTGGCCGCGGTGGCCGCCCTCCGGGAAGGCCGCGGCGTGGCCGCCTTCGTGGCCGTCCGGCCGCCCGGCCACCACGCCGAGCCGGACCGGGGGATGGGGTTCTGCCTCGTCAACCACATCGCCGTGGCCGCCGCCGCGCTGGCCGCCGAAGGGGAGCGGGTGCTGGTGGTCGACTGGGACGTCCACCACGGCAACGGCACCCAGGCCGCCTTCTGGGACCGGCCCGACGTCCTGTTCGTGTCCACCCACCAGTGGCCGCTGTACCCCGGCTCCGGCCGGGCCGACGACGTCGGTGGTCCGGGCGCCCGGGGGCTCACCGTCAATGTGCCGCTCCCCCCGGGGGCCACCGGCGACGTCGTCCGCCGGTCCGTCGACGACGTGGCCTGGCCGGTGGTCGACCGGTTCGCCCCCACCTGGGTGCTGGTTTCCGCCGGGTTCGACGCCCACCGCGCCGACCCGCTGGCCGATCTGGCGTTGACCTCCGCCGACTTCGCCGACCTCGCCCGGACGGTGGCCGTCCCCGGCCGCACCGTCCTGTTCTTGGAGGGCGGCTACGACCTCGCCGCCCTGCGGGCGTCGGTGGCCGCCACCGTCGACGCCCTGGTGGATGGTGACCGGCCGCCCACCGAACGACCCACCGCCGGCGGCCCTGGCACCGAGCAGGTGAAGGCCGCCGTCGCCATGCGGGAGGCGGCCCTGGGCGGTTAGCCCACGAGGGCGTCGACCACCAGGCGGAGCTGTCGGCGGAGGTCGTCGGTGGTGCCCCGCCCGAACAGCGGCCCGGTGCCGTCGGTCAGCAACACCCGCAGCCGGGCCACCCCGGCGGCGGCCACCGGCCCGGGGCCGGCCAGCACCGCCGTCACCCGGTCCAGGTCGGCCCGGACCGCTTGCAGCCTCCCGGGGTCCACCGGCACCCGGGCGTTCTGCAGGTTGCCCACCACCGCCGCCAGTTGCCGGCGGACGTCGGGGCGGACCAGCCGGTCGGCGTGCACCGCCAGCATCACCCCCGACTCCGGCGGGGCCCCGTCCACCAGCGCCCGGTCCAGCCTGGCCGATGCCAGCCGGACCAGCACCCGTTGCCACCAGGTGGGGGTCCGTTCGACCAGTCCGTCCTCCATCAGGACCACCGTGACCATAATAACAGGTTTATCGGTCATCAGGTGACCTGTCAACCTATTTATCAGGTTAGTGTGACGGCGATGTCGCTTCCGTCGTGGGTGCAACCCATCGAGACCAAGCCGGCCCCCATGCCGCTGCTGCGGGTGCAGGCGTTCGTGAACACCTGGGAGGACGACACCGGCGTCGACGACCTCGGTGACTGGCTGGGTCGAGGCGGGCTGGGCACCGACCCGGCCACCGCCGCCGACGTCGCCATGGCCGTCCGGGTCCGGGAGGGCATCCGGGCCATGCTGGTGGCCAACGCCGGCGGCGGCGATCCGGCGGCGACCGACCTGGCCCCCCTCCGGCAGGTCGCCGCCGACCACCCACCGGCGCTGTCGGTGGACGACGACGGCCGGGTGTCGGTCGACGTCGGCGGCACCGCCGTCGGTGCCGCCCTGGGTCGGCTGCTGGTGGTGATCCGTGACGCCCAGGTCGACGGGAGCTGGGCCCGGTTGAAGGCCTGCGCCAACTGCCGCTGGGCGTTCTTCGACCGGTCCCACAGCCGACGCGGTCGGTGGTGCGACATGGCGGTGTGCGGCAACCGGGTCAAGAACCGGAACTACCGGCGGCGGTAGTGGCCAACCCAGTAGTCGCCAACGCCGTATTGGCCAATGCAGCGAGCACCGCCGCCACCGCCGGACGGCCGTCGTCGCCGGGCCGGGTGCACGCCATCCACGGCTCCGCCTCGATGTCCACCGGGTACACCTCCACCATGGTCCCCGCGGCCAGCGGGTCGGCGCACACCGACGTCGGCAGGATGCTCACCCCCATGCCGGCCACCACGGCGGCGGCCACCGCCCGGAGGTCCGGGGCCACCAGCCGGAGGTCGGCGGCGAACGGCCGGCCGAGGGACTCCCGCCAGAACCGCCGGGTGATCGGCAGCTCGTGGCTGTACGCCACCCACCGCCGGCCGGTCAACCAGTCGGCCAGCGCCGGCAACGATCGCACCGGGGTGTCCGGTGGCTGGGGGGCCACCAGCACGAACCGGCGCTCGCCGACCGGCCGGCCGACGGCTTGGCGGCCGGGACCGGTGGCGGTGACCACCACGTCGAGGTCCCCCTGCACCAGGTCCCGGAGTAGGTCGTCGCCGAACCGGGCGGTGATCGACAGGTCCAGCCCGGCCAGCCGGGGGACGGCGTCGGCGTGGAAGTACTCGGCGGTGCACCCCAGCCGGATCGCCGCCGGCCGCGCCGGCACCGACCCGACGTCGAGGCCGGCCATGATCCCCTCCAGCCGGTCCAGCGGGTCGGCCACCTCCCCGTAGAGCTCCCGCCCCCGGGCCGTCGGCTCCACCCCGGTGGGGGTGCGGACGAACAGGGCGGCCCCGACGCTCCGTTCCAGGCCGGCCAGCTGCTGGCTGGCCGCCGGTTGGGACAGCTGCCGTTGCCGGGCTCCGTCGGTCACCGACCCGGCCCGGTACACCGCCAAGAACGTCCGCAGCCACTCCGTCCGAGCCATTGACCAAGCTTATGCCAGTGGTTGGAGAAAGCACATTGCTTATCGACTGGCCGTCCCGCATGCTGGGAGACATGGCTCGGTACACCCACGGTTTCCACGACAGCGTCCTCCGGTCCCACCGGTGGCGGACCGCCGACAACTCGGCCGCCTACCTGCTGCCCCACCTCACCCCCGACACCTCCCTCCTCGACGTCGGCTGCGGCCCCGGCACCATCACCGTCGACCTCGCCTCCCGGGTCGGCCGGGTGGTCGGCCTCGACCGGTCGGCCGACGTCCTCGCCGAGGCCACCCGGCTCCCTCACCCCGGCAACGTCTCCTTCGACGTCGGCGACGTCTACGCCCTGCCGTTCGCCGACGGCACCTTCGACGTCGTCCACGCCCACCAGGTCCTCCAACACCTGGCCGACCCCGTCGGCGCCCTCGGTGAGATGGCCCGGGTGTGCCGGCCCGGTGGGTTGGTGGCCGCCCGCGACGGCGACTACGGGGCCATGACCTGGTACCCGGCCGACCCGGCGCTGGACCGCTGGCAGGCCATGTACCGGGAGGTCGCCCGGGCCAACGGCGGCCAACCCGACGCCGCCCGCCACCTGCTGTCCTGGGCGCTCGCCGCCGGGTTCACCGACGTGGCGGCCACCGCGTCGGTGTGGTACTTCGCCGACCCCGACAACCGGGCGTGGTGGGGTGAGCTGTGGGCCGAGCGGGTCACCGCGTCGGCCCTGGCCGATCAGGCCGTCGCCCTCGGCCTGGCCACCACCGACGACCTCGCCGCGATGGCCGACGGTTGGCGACGGTGGGCGGCGGCCGACGACGGCTGGTTCGTGGTGGTCAACGGCGAGATCATCATCCGGCGCTGATCGCGACGGAGCCCCCGGGGCGGAGGGACTGTCCGGGGGCTCCGTCGAGTTTTTGCAAGCGCCCGACACGACCCGGGCAGGAAGTTTCGTACCCCCCACCTCCGGCCCCAAAACCTGGGTCGCCGTGCGCCGTGTACCGTCGAGGTCGGACGGGTAATTGCCCGCCCGAGGAGGTGCCGACGTTGATGGTGACAGCGCGCGCCCCCCGGCGGGCGGCGGCCCCGACCCGGTTGCGGCCGGTGGTCGAAGGGATACGGCCTCTGGTCGACGGTGGCCGGTTCGCGGCGAAGGCCGCGGTGGGCGACGTGGTGGCGGTGGAGGCCGACGCCTTCGTCGACGGCCACGACCTCCTCCACTGCGAGGTCCGGTACCAGCGCGACGGGGACCGCCAGTGGGGGTCGGTGGCCATGCGGCCGCTGGGCAACGACCGGTGGCGGGCCGGGTTCCCCGTCGACACCGTCGGCCCCCACCGGTTCGTCGTCCGGGCCGACGTCGACCGGTGGGCCACCTGGCGTCGGGACCTCGCCGCCCGGGTGGGCGCCGGCCAGGACGTCACGTCGGAGATCGGCGAAGGGGCGGCCCTGCTGGCCGCCGCCGCCGGTCGGGCCAAGGGGGCCGAGCGGACCGTCTTGGCCGCCGCCGCCAGCTGCCTCGCCGAGGCCCCCCGTGGGCTGGAGACCGGCCTGCCCGACGGCCTCCCCACCGAGCTCGCCGCCGGCGACACCGTGGGCGATCTGGTGTTCGGTGACCCCCTCGCCGACCTGGCCCGGCGGTTCGGGCCGGCGGACACCGCGGTGACATCGCCGCCGTGCCCGGTGATGGTGGAGCCGCGGCTGGCCCGGTTCGGGAGCTGGTACGAGCTGTTCCCCCGGTCGACCTCTCCCGACGCCAACCGGCCGGGCACCCTCGCCGACGTGGTCGACCGGTTGCCCTACGTCGCCCGGCTGGGGGCCGACGTGCTGTACCTCCCGCCGATCCACCCCATCGGCACCACCAGCCGGAAGGGGCGCAACGGAGCCACCGCCGCCGGGCCCGGCGACGCCGGCAGCCCGTGGGCCATCGGGTCCGCCGACGGCGGCCACACCGCCGTGGATCCCGACCTCGGCACCGTCGACGACGTCGACCGGTTGGTGGCCGCCGCCGCCGTCCACGGCATCACCGTCGCCCTCGACCTCGCCTTCCAATGCTCGCCGGACCACCCGTGGGTGACCGAGCACCCGCAGTGGTTCCGCCACCGCCCCGACGGGTCCATCCGGTTCGCCGAGAACCCACCGAAGCAGTACCAGGACATCTACCCACTCGACTTCGACACCGCCGACTGGGTGGCCCTGTGGGACGCCCTCTTCGGGGTGGTCCGGTTCTGGATCGACCACGGCGTCACGGTGTTCCGGGTGGACAACCCCCACACCAAGCCGTTCGGGTTCTGGGAGTGGCTCATCGGGTCGGTGAAGGCCGACCGGCCCGACGTCGTGTTCCTCTCCGAGGCGTTCACCCGGCCCCGGGTGATGGAGCGGTTGGCCAAGGTCGGGTTCAGCCAGTCGTACACCTACTTCACCTGGCGGCGGACGAAGTGGGAGCTCGAGGAGTACCTGACCGAGCTCACCCGCACCCCGGTGGCCGACTACCTGCGGCCGAGCTTCTGGCCGAACACCCCCGACATCCTCACCGACCAGCTGCAGACCGGGGGCACCCCCACCTTCGTCGCCCGGTTGGTCCTCGCCGCCACCATGACGGCCAGCTACGGCATCTACGGGCCGGCGTTCGAGCTGCAGCAGCACACCCCACGGGAGCCCGGGTCCGAGGAGTACGCCGACTCCGAGAAGTACGCCGTCCGGCACTGGGACCTCGACGCCCCCGACAGCCTGGCCGACCTGGTCGCTCGGATCAACGCCGTCCGCCGGGCCCATCCGGCCCTGCAGTACGACCACACCCTCCGGTTCCACCACGTCGACAACGACCAGCTCGTCGTCTACTCGAAGTCCCATCTGGTCGACGACCGGGAGTGGTGGCCGGACGGCGACCCCGACGTGGTGCTGGTGGTGGTCAACCTCGACCCGGCGTACCCGCAGTCCGGTTGGGTCGACCTCGACCTGGCCGCCCTGGGGGTCGAACCGGGCCGGCCGTTCGTCGTCCACGACCTCCTCACCAACGCCCACTACCGGTGGGAGGGGTCCCGGAACTTCGTGTCCCTGGACCCGGCCGTGGTGCCGGCCCACGTCCTGGCCGTCGTGGTCCCCCCGGCCCAATGACGACGACCAGGGAGCTCCCCGACGACGTCCTCGCCGGCCGCCCGGCCCGGGCCGATCTGGCGGCGGTGGGGCCGGTGGAGGACTGGTACCGCGACGCCATCATCTACGAGCTGCACATCCGGGCGTTCAACGACAGCGACGGCGACGGCGTCGGCGACCTCCGCGGGCTGATCGACAAGCTCGACTACCTCCAGGAGCTCGGGGTCACCACGCTGTGGCTGCTGCCGTTCTACCCGTCGCCGCTCCGGGACGACGGTTACGACATCTCCGACTACCGCAGCGTCCACCCCGCCTACGGCACCCTGCGGGACTTCCGGGCGCTGCTCCGCGAGGCCCACCGTCGGGACCTCCGGGTGATCACCGAGCTGGTGCTCGCCCACACCTCCGACGAGCACCCCTGGTTCCGCCGGGCCCAGCGGGCCAAGCCGGGTCGTCGCACCGGGACTTCTACGTGTGGAGCGACACCCCCGACCGGTTCCGTGAGGCCCGGATCATCTTCAAGGACTTCGAGACGTCGAACTGGAGCTGGGACGACACCGTCGGGGCGTACTACTGGCACCGCTTCTACTCCCACCAGCCCAGCCTGAACTACGACAACCCGGCGGTGTGCCGGGCCATCTTCGACGTCGTCGACTTCTGGCTCGGCCTCGGGGTGGACGGCCTCCGGCTGGACGCCGTGCCGTACCTGTACGCCCGCGAGGGGACGTCGTGCGAGAACCTGCCGGAGACCCTCGACTTCCTCCGCCGGCTCCGCGCCCACATCGACGCCCGGTTCGGCGGCCGGATGCTGCTGGCGGAGGCCAACCAGTGGCCGGAGGACGCGGTGGCGTACATGGGCGACGGCGACATGTGCCAGATGGCGTTCCACTTCCCGCTGATGCCGCGGATGTTCATGGCCGCCCGGCAGGAGGACCGGTTCCCGATCGTCGACATCCTGTCGGAGACCCCGGCCACCCCGCCGGGGTGCCAATGGGGGCTGTTCCTGCGGAACCACGACGAGCTCACCCTGGAGATGGTGACCGACGAGGAACGGGACTACATGTACCGGGCCTACGCCGACGACCCCCAGGCCCGGATCAACATGGGCATCCGCCGCCGGCTGGCCCCGTTGCTGGACAACGACCGGGCGATGATGGAGATGATGAACGGGCTGCTGTTCTCGCTGCCCGGCACCCCCATCGTCTACTACGGCGACGAGATCGGGATGGGGGACAACATCTACCTCGGCGACCGCGATGCGGTGCGGACGCCGATGCAGTGGGACAGCGACCGCAACGCCGGGTTCTCCAAGGCCAACCCCCAGCGGCTGTACCTGCCGGTGATCATCGACCCGGGTTACCACGCCCAGGCCGTCAACGTGGAGGCCCAGCTGGAGCACCCGAGCTCGCTGCTGTGGTGGATGCGCCGCCTCATCCACCTCCGGCGGCACCACAAGGCGTTCGGCCGGGGCACCCTGGAGCTGCTGCGGCCGGACAACCGGAAGGTGCTGGCGTTCCTCCGCCGCCACGACGACGAGCAGCTGCTGGTGGTGGTGAACCTGTCCCGGTACGCCCAGTGCGTCGAGCTCGACCTGTCGGAGTTCTGCGGGGCCACCCCGGTGGAGCTGTTCGGGAACATGCGGTTCCCCACCGTGGGGGACCTCCCGTACTTCGTCACCCTGGGGCCCCACGGGTTCTACTGGTTCTCCCTCGAGCAGGAGACCCGGGAACGGACGGTGCCGCGGCCGGCGCTCACCGCCGGCCGCCGGTGGGACGACGTCCTGGCCGACCCCCGGTTGGAGAAGGCGCTGCCGGGGTTCATCAGGGAACAGCGGTGGTTCGCCTCGAAGGCCCAGACCATCACCGGGGCGAAGGTGGTCGAGGCCATCCCGATCCCGATGAACGGGGGCCCGGTGGCCCAGCTGGCCCTGGTGGAGGTGCGGCTGGACTACGGCGGCCCCGAGCGGTACCTGCTGCCGTTGGCGTACGCCACCGGCCCCCGGGCCGAGGAGCTCGACCGGTGGCGACCCGAGGCGGTGGTGGCCGACCTCCGGTGCAACGGCGACGACGGGGTGCTGTACGACGCCGTCTGGGACCCGGCGTTCTGCTGGGCGATCCTCGATGCCATCGGCAGCCGCCGGGCCGTGGGCGGGAAGGGTGGGCGGCTGTCCGGTGACCCCACCCTCGGGTACCGGCGGCTCCGGACGGCGATCGGCCCGGAGGTGCAACCCACCCCGATGACCGCCGAGCAGTCGAACACCTCGGTGGCCTTCGGCGACCACGCCATCATGAAGTTCATCCGCCGGGTCGAGGACGGGGTGAACCCCGGGGTGGAGCTGGGCCGGTTCCTCGGTGGCCGGTTCCCGCACGCCCCCGGGCTGGCCGGCAGCCTGCAGTACCGGACGGCCACCCCCATGGCCGGACCGGCCATGGGGGCGACGGTGGCGGCGGTGGAGGAGTACGTCCCCAACGAGGGGGACGGGTGGAGCTACGTGGTGGACGCCCTGGTGCACGGCCTGGAGGAGGCCCTGGCCCACACCGGGGAGGAGGACCTGCGGATGGTCCCGCCGGCCAACCTCCTCGATGCCGCCGCCGAGGACCCGCCGCTGGGCCACCGCCTGCTGGGCCCCCACCTGCAGTGGGCGTCGCTCCTCGGCGAGCGGACCGGCCAGCTCCACCTGGCGCTGACCGCCGACCGTCTCGACCCGGCGATGGCCCCCGAACCGCTGACCACGGTGGAGCGGCAGTCGCTGTACCACGGCGCCCGCAGCCTGACGCGACGGGTGATGCGGCAGCTGGCCGGGCGGACCGGGGAGACCCTGTCGGTCGACCTGGTGCTGAGCCGGGAGGACGAGGTCGGGCACCGGTTGCGGGTGCTCAGCCGGTTGCCCATCGACGCCGAGCGGATCCGTTGCCACGGCGACTACCACCTCGGCCAGGTGCTGTGGACCGGCAAGGACTTCGTCGTCATCGACTTCGAGGGGGAGCCCACCCGGTCGTTGGGGCACCGCCGGCTGAAGCGGCCGGCCGTCGTCGACCTGGCCGGCATGATCCGGTCGTTCCACTACGCCTCCCGGTCGGCGGCCATGCGGCTCAGCCACGACCTGACAGTGTCGTTCGACGCCGAGGCCCTGGAGCAGTGGTTGACGTTCTGGTACCGGTGGGTGTCCGGCACCTTCCTCCGCGGCTACCTCGACGCGGTGGGCCCGGCCCGGTTCCTGCCGGCCGACCGTCGGCAGCTCTCCGCGCTGCTCGACTTCTTCTTGCTGGAGAAGGCGGTGTACGAGCTGGGGTACGAAGCCAACAGCCGGCCGGACTGGGTGGACATCCCGGCCCGGGGCATCCTCGACGTCTTGGACGCCGGACCGTGACGCTGGCCGACCACGGCGTCCTGGGCGTTCTGGCCGAGCTGTTCGGCCTGGAGACCACCTTCGTCGACATCACCGGCCGCCCCCACCGGGCGTCGGCCGGGGCGGTGTGGCAGGTCCTCTGTGCGGTCGGCGCCGAGCTCGACCCCGACCGGGTGCCCGACGACGACGGCGCGGTCGACGACCGGGCGGTGGCCGCGGCGATGCGGGCGGAGCAGCGGCGACGGAACCGGCAGGTGCTGGAACCGGTGACCGCGGTGCGGGCCGGCCGGTTACCCCCGGTGGCCGTCGGACTGCCGTCCGGGCTGCACCCCCGGGACTGCTGGCTCACCATCGAGGACGAGGGCGGCACCGTCCGCCGGACCCGGCTGATGCCGGCCATCTCCCGGCCGTTGCCCGGGGTGGCGGTCGACGGCGAGCGGGTGGCCTGGTACGAGGTGATGATCGGCCGCGACCCGCTGCCGGTGGGGTACCACCACATCAACGTCGAAGGCCCCGGGCTGGAGGCGTCCAGCCTGCTGGTGGTGGCCCCGCCCTGCCCGGAGCCCGATCGGGCCTGGGGGGCGTTCCTCCCCCTCTACGCCCTCCGCACCGAACGCGACTGGGGGGTCGGCACCTACCCCGACCTGGCCCGGCTGGCCCGGTGGATCGGGACCGTCGGCGGCACCCTGGTCGGCACGTTGCCGCTGTACCCGTCGTTGCCCGGCGACACCAGCCCGTACCTCCCGGCGACGCGGCTGGGATGGAACGAGCTGTACGTCGACCCGACCGCCCTGCCCGAAGCGGCGATGGCCGCCGACCGGTTGGGGTCCGAGCAGTTCCAGGCCGACCTGGCGAAGGTCCGGCAGTCGTTCTACGTCGACTACCCCACCACGTCCGCGCTGGTCCGCCGCGCCCTGGCGCCGATGGCCGAAGCCGTCTTCGCCGGCCCGTCGGGGCGTCGTGACGAGCTGGAGGCGTTCGGCCGGGCCCACCCCGAGCTGGTGGCCTACGCCCGGTTCCGTTCCGCCTGTGCCGCTAGGGATAGTGATGGGGACGCCCCGTTCCTGCCGGGTGACGCCTCCCCGCATGTCGCCCCGCCGACGGCACCGGCCCTCCTGTCGGAAGCCGGGTCGCTGGACGCCGGCCCACTGGACGTCGAGGCGCGGTACCACCTGTACGCCCAGTGGGCGGCGGCGCAGCAGCTGTCGGCGGCCGCCGGCCGGCTGTACCTCGACCTGCCCGTCGGGACCCACCCGGCCGGGTTCGACCCGTGGTGGGCGCCGGGGTCGTTCGCCACCGGAGTGGAGGGAGGGGCGCCGCCGGACGACTTCTTCGCCCGCGGGCAGCGGTGGGGGTTCCAGCCGCTGCACCCCGAGGGGATCCGCCAGGACGGGTACCGGTACCAGATCAGTTCGCTGCGCCACCTCATGAGCCGGGCGGCGGTGGTCCGGGTGGACCACGTCATGGGGCTGCACCGGCTGTACTGGGTGCCGGCCGGCCGGGACGCCACCGACGGGGTGTACGTCCGGTACCACGCCGACGAGCTCCGGGCGGTGACCTGCCTGGAGGCCCACCGGGCCGGGGTGGGGGTGGTCGGGGAGGACCTCGGCACCGTGCCCGACGGGGTACGCGAAGCGATGGTGCAGGACCGGATGCTGCGGTCGTGGGTGTTCGAGTTCGAGCCGCGGGACGACCCACCGGAGCTGGCCCTGGCCAGCCTGGCCACCCACGACCTACCGCGGTTCGGGACCTGGTTGGACGACCGGCCGGAGGTGGCGGCCACGCTGGCCGGCACCGGATGGGGTGGCCCGACGGCGGCCGCCCTGGACCGGCTGGCGGCCGGGCCGGCCCGGCTGATGATGGTGGACCTCGAAGACCTGTGGGGGGAGCGCCGGCCGCAAAACCGGCCGGGGACCACCATCGGGAACTGGGAGAACCGGGCGCTGCGGACGGTGGACGAGATGGCCAGCGACCCGACGGTGACGGCCGTCCTCGAAGCGGTCGACCGGGCCCGATCACCGGAGGAGCCCGGGGTTGGGGCCCCGGGCGGGCAAGGAGACCAGTGAGCATCCTTTCCGACGACGACGTGTTCCTGTTCAACGAAGGATCCCACCGGCGGTTGGCCGAGCACCTGGGGGCCCATCGGGCCCCGGAGGGGGGGACGCGGTTCGCGGTGTGGGCGCCGAGCGCCGCGGTGGTGTCGGTGAAGGGGGACTGGAACGGCTGGGCCACCGACGGCGACCGGCTGGCCCCGCGGGGGAGCTCGGGCATCTGGGAGGGGACGGTGGCCGCCGCCGCACCCGGGCAGGTGTACAAGTACGCCATCACCACCGCCGACGGCCGGGTGCTGGAGAAGGCGGACCCGGTGGCGTTCTACGCCGAGGTCCCCCCGCGGACGGGGTCGGTGATCTGGGACCTGGACTACCGGTGGGGTGACGACCGGTGGATGGCGGAGCGGGCGGCCCGCGGCGACGTCCACGCGCCGGTGGCGGTGTACGAGGTGCACCTGGGGAGCTGGGCCCGGACACCGTCGGCCCCGGACCGGCTGCTCGGGTACGCCGAGGTGGGGCCGCGGTTGTTGGACCACGTGCTGGCCACCGGGTTCACCCACGTCGAGCTGCTCCCGATCATGGAGCACCCGTTCTACGGCAGCTGGGGGTACCAGACCACGGGGTTCTTCGCCCCCACCAGCCGGTACGGGACCCCGCAGGAGCTGATGGCGATGATCGACTCGTTCCACCAGGCCGGGGTGGGGGTGATCCTGGACTGGGTGCCGTCACACTTCCCCGAGGACGCCTTCGCCCTCGGCAACTTCGACGGCACCCACCTGTACGAGCACGCCGACCCCAAGCGGGGGTACCACCCCGACTGGAAGAGCCTGATCTTCAACTACGGCCGCCACGAGGTCCGGTCGTTCCTGGCGTCGTCGGCCGACCACTGGCTGCGGACGTACCACGCCGACGCCCTCCGGGTGGACGCGGTGGCGTCGATGCTGTACCTCGACTACTCCCGGGAGCCCGGCGAGTGGGTGCCCAACCGGTACGGCGGTCGGGAGGACCTGGACGCGGTGACGTTCCTCCAGCAGCTGAACACCGGGGTCTACGCCGACCATCCCGACGTCCAGACGGTGGCCGAGGAGTCGACGGCCTGGCCGGGGGTGTCCCGGCCGGTCGACGCCGGCGGGCTGGGGTTCGGGTTGAAGTGGGACATGGGGTGGATGCACGACACCCTGAAGTACCTGGCCGAGGACCCGGTGCACCGGCGGTACCACCACGACGAGCTGACGTTCCGCGGGGTGTACGCGTTCACGGAGAACTTCGTGCTGCCGCTGTCGCACGACGAGGTGGTGTACGGCAAGGGGTCACTGCTCGACAAGATGCCCGGCGACGAATGGCAGATGCGGGCGAACCTGCGGCTGCTGTACGGGTACCAGTACACCCAACCCGGGAAGAAGCTGCTGTTCATGGGGGCGGA
>Ga0134126_10008031_pt1 | contig 13255 bp, 8 predicted proteins | sample KB31752_FD_96881 | JGI IMG/M metagenome (GOLD analysis project Ga0134126, IMG submission 96881) | Terrestrial soil microbial communities with excess Nitrogen fertilizer from Kellogg Biological Station, Michigan, USA - KB3-175-2 | ecosystem: Environmental > Terrestrial > Soil > Unclassified ...
ACCGTTGTCCAAGATCATCCTGCATCTGCTGGAGAAAGAACCGGACAACCGGTACCAGTCGGCGGACGGCCTGGTCCATGACCTGGAGCGGCTGCGCGACGCCCGGGCGGAGCACGGCGAGTTCCGGGTCGGCGAGCGTGATTTCCCGGTCCGGCTGCTGCCCCCGTCACGGCTGGTGGGCCGTGACGCGGAGGTGGCCGCGCTCAAGGAAGCGTTCGCCGAAGCACTGGCCGGGCGGTGCGCCGGGGTGCTGGTCAGCGGTGCGCCGGGGGTGGGCAAGACGGCGCTGGTCGATGAGCTGCGGCCAGTGGTGACCGCCAACGACGGCTGGTTCGTGGCAGGCAAGTTCGACGAGTACCGCCGGGATCAGGAGTTCAACGCGGTCCAGCAGGCATTCACGTCGTTCGGGAGGCTGCTGCTGGCCGAACCGGAGGACGAGGTGGCCCGGATCCGCGTCCGGATGCTACGGGCGGTAGGCGCGAACGCCGGCCTGCTCGCCACCGTGGTGCCCGAGTTCGCGACGCTGCTCGGGCCAGGTGATCTCGGCGACCCGCTGACCGCAGGGGTACGGGCGCAGCTTGTGGCCGTGGCGTCCCTGCGCGCGGTGGCATCCCAGCGGCGCCCGCTGGTGATCTTCCTCGACGACCTGCAATGGGGCGGAAGCATCCCGCTCGGCGTCGTGGACATGGTGCTGAGCAACGAGGGGTCAGAGGGCCTGCTGCTGGTCGGGGCGTACCGCGAAGGCCAGGTGGACCCGTCGCACCCGCTGGCGGCCATGCTGTCCCGGTGGAGCGAGGCCGCAGTGCCGCACCTGCGCCTTGACAACCTCACCAGGCCCGATCTCGTCGCCATGGTCGGCGAGATGCTGCACGTGCCCCCTGCCGCGGCAGCGGAACTGGGCGAAGCGCTCGAACCGCACAGTCACGGCAACCCGCTGGAGACCGTGGAGTCGCTCAACGCGCTGCGCCGGGACGGCGTGCTAACCGCTACGTCGGACGGATGGCGGTGGCAGGCGCCCGCCATGCGGGCGCGCCTAACCCGGGCGGAGGCGGGCGGGTTGTCGGCGACCCGGGTCGCGGCTATGCCAGCGGAGTCCCGGCGGGCGGTGGAGGCGATGGCCTGCCTTGGCGGGCGCGCCAAGGTGAGCGTGCTCGGGATAGCGATCGGCGCGCCTGACGGCACTCTCGAGGTCTTGGCGCCGGCTTTCCGTGAAGGCATCATGGTGCGGGAGTTCGGAACTGACGACGCGGTCCGGTTCCGCCACGATCGGATCCGGGAGGAAGTGCTTGGCGGCCTTGAACCGGGCCGGCAAGCCGAACTGCACCTCGGCATGGCACGCCGGCTCGCGGCGATGCCTGGCCTCTTCGCGGTCGCGGCGGAGCAGTACCTGCCGGTGGCGGGCGCGGTGACCGACGCGGACGAGCGCCGTGCCGTGACCGGGCTGCTGCGGCGCGCGGCCGACGAGGTGACGCAGATCGGCGAATTTCCGCTGGTGAACGCTCTGCTGACGGCCGCGCTCGAACTGGCCGACCCGGCCGACACCGATGCCCTCATCAAGTTGCGCACCGACCATCACGTCGCGCTGTACAGCCTGGGACGGCTGGAGGAGGCAGACGAGGACTACCGCGCACTCGAGGCGCTGACCGCCACCGTCCTGGACCGTCCGGGCGCGACCGCACTGCAGGTGAAGAGCCTCACCAGCCGGAATCGCTTTAGCGAAGCGACCGGCCTGGTGATCAGGTCACTGCGCGAGTGCGGCATCGAGGTCCCTGACACCGAGCGCCTGCCCGCGGAAATCGACAGGCAGTTCGCCCGGATGTATCAGTGGCTTGACCACACCGACCCCGCCGCTGACCTGGCCCGCCCCGATCTCACCGATCCGGCGCTGCTGGCAGCGGGCAGCCTGCTCAACGCGATGCTCTCGCCGGTCTTCTTCGTCGGCGACCAGGCCATGTTTTCCTGGGTTGGCCTGGAAGCGCTGCGGATCTGGACCGAGCACGGACCAGGCCACACCCTGGTCGGGTCGGCCGCCAATGCCGCCTTCCACGCGATCACCCAGCGCGGCGACTATGCCGCGGCGTACCGGGCGGCGCGGCGGATCCTCGCGCAAGGCGAAGCCCGCTCCTTCGAGCCAGACACCTCGCATGCGCGTCTGGTCATATCGCTGCTGGACTCGTGGTTCGAGCCAGTGGAGAACAGCATCGAGGAAAGCCAGCGTGCCCGTGAGGGGCTGCTCGCTGGCGGCGACCTGGCGAACGCCGGGTACACCTACCACCAGACCGTCGTGGGGCTGCTTGACTGTGCGCAGACCCTGGACGGCTGCATGGCCCAGGTAAACGCAGCGCAGGCTTTCGCGCGGCGGACCGGCACCACGCAGACCTCGGATTGGCTGGAAAGCTACCAATGGCTAGCCGACGTGCTGCGCCGCGCGGGCGCAGCGGCGGCCGACGAAATGCCCCCCGCCGACCGGTACACAGGAAACCCGCTGGTCGTGATCCACGTTCACTTGTGCCGGGCGATCGCCGCGGCCCTCTTCGGCGACCCGGCTGAGGTGACGCGGCACGGCGCGGCGGCGGTGCGGCTGCTGCCCGTGGTCACCGGGTTCTCCATGAGCGCCCTGGCCCACCCGCTGTACGGGCTTGGCCTAGCCGGGCAGGCCCGGTCCGCCGACGGCGACGAGCGCGCCGCCATACTGGCCGAGCTAGACGGAGTGCTGCAGTGGCTGGGCGCCCGCGCCGCGGATGGGCCCGACAACTTCCTGCACCTGTTGCGGCTGGTGGAGGCCGAGCAGGCCTGGACGATCGGCGACTTCCGCGCCGCGGCTTTCGCGTTCGACTCCGCCAGGCGGGAGGCCGAGAGGCGGCAGCGCCCGTGGCACCGGGCGCTGATCGCGGAGCGCGCGGGCCACTTTTACCTGGCTCACGGCCTTGAGCATACGGGCTATGACCTCCTCGCCCAGGCGCGTGAGCAGTACCTCGCCTGGGGTGCCGTCGCGAAAGCCGAGCAGATGGAATGGGCCTACCCGGGCCTCAGCCCGTCGGCTGATGTCGCCGACGGCGAGGCTGGCCAGCCTGAGGATCATGCGCGCCGCGCCACAGTGACCGCCGGCACCACCGACCTGCTCGGCATCTTGTCCGCGTCGCGGGCGCTCAGTTCCGAGACAAGCGTCGAGCGACTGCACGCCCGCGTGGTGGAAGTGCTGAGCGCCATGACCGGCGCCACCAGCGTGCACCTGGTGCTGTGGGACGAGGCCAGGCAGGACTGGGTGCTTCCTGCGCCTGGGGACAGCCGTGGGATTCTCTCACCCGGTGGAGGACCTGACAGCGGCCCTGACGTCCCGCTGTCGGTCCTGCGCTACCTCCGACGGACCCAAGAGCCGCTGGCGGTGAGCGACACCACCAGCGACGACCGATTTGCCCGCGACCCGTACTTCGCCGGCGTAGCCTCCTGCTCGCTGCTGGCGATGCCGGTCTTCGGCCGTGGCGAGCTACGCGCGGTCCTGCTGCTGGAAAACCGCCTCATCCGCGGCGCTTTCACCACCGGGCGGCTAGAAGCCGTCGGTCTCATCGCCGGGCAGCTCGCGGTCTCCCTGGACAACGCCCAGCTGTACGCGGGGTACCGGCGGATCGCCGACGAGCAGGCGGCATTGCGCCGGGTGGCGACCTTGGTGGCCCAGGCCGAGCCGCCGGAGGCAATGTTCGCCGCGGTTGCCGAGGAGGCGGGGCAACTGCTCGGCGTCGACTTCGCGGCCCTGATCCGGTACGACGAGCCAGACATGAGGGAGGTCATGGGTATCTGGCACAACGCGCGGGGCACGGTGCCAACTCCGGTCGGAGACAGGCTGCCGCTCGGCGGGCATAACGTGACCACGCTCGTGCGCCGCACGCGCCGCGCGGCGCGGAGTGACCGTGCCCACAGCACGGGCGTCATCGGGCGGCTCGCGAACACGGAGACTCGCTTCCATTCGGCGGTGGGCGTGCCAGTTACCGTCCAGAGTCGGCTATGGGGTGCCATGTTGGCGGGGTTTATGCGCGATGAGGTGCTGCCGTCGGATATCGAAGCCCGGATGTCCGGATTCGCCGACCTCGTGTCGACGGCGATCGCGAACGCCGAGGCGCGGGCCGAGGTGGCCGCCTCGCGCGCGCGGATCGTCGCCGCCGCCGACCAAGCACGCCAGCGCATCGAGCGCGACCTGCACGATGGCGCCCAGCAGCGGCTGGTCTCGCTGGCGCTCTTGCTGCGCAATGCGCAGGCGGCGGTTCCGCCTGGGCTGGCTGAGCTGCGCACCCAACTCGGCAACGCCGCGGCTGGCGCCAACGACGCACTGGACGAGGTACGCGAGATCGCGCGCGGCATCCACCCGGCGGTCCTAGGCAGCGGCGGCCTGCGCCCGGCACTCCGGGCGCTCGCGCGGCGCTCCCCGGTTCCGGTTCGGCTGGACGTGCACGTCGAGCAGCGGCTGCCTGAGCATGTGGAAGTCAGCGCCTACTACGTGGTCACAGAGGCGCTGACCAACGTGGCCAAGCATGCGCACGCCTCGGTCGCGAACGTCCGCGTTGAGGTGGCCGGCGACCTGCTGCGCGTCACAGTCACCGACGACGGCGCCGGGGGCGCGGCTGTCGGGGGCGGCACTGGCCTGGTCGGGCTCAAGGACCGCGTCGAGGCGCTGGGCGGCCGCCTCCGGCTCGACAGCCCGGACGGCAGCGGAACAAGCCTGACCGTAGAACTCCCGGTCACCGCCATCGGCGTCAGCCCCGCACGGATTGGTCTTGCCCCAGGATGAGCGATCCGGTGCCTGAGGTCGATAATGCTCGGGTGAACGCGAGCCGCACCCGGGTCGTCCTGGCCGATGACGACATCCTGCTGCGTGAGGGCCTGGCGAGCCTGCTCGACCGCGCGGGACTCGACGTGGTCGGCCAGGCCGGCGACGCCGCCGGGCTCCTCGATCTCGTCCGCCGGGAGCGGCCCGACCTGGCGGTGATCGACATCCGGATGCCGCCGGAGTTTTCGACCGAAGGGCTCGCCGCCGCCCGGCTTATCAAGCAGGACTACCCGCAGACGGCGGTCGTGGTGCTGTCGGCGCACGTGGAGGTCGAGCACGCGATAGACCTGCTCGCCGACGGCGAGCGCACCGGGTACCTGCTGAAAAGCCGCATCACCAACGTCGCGGAGTTCGTAGAAACGCTGCACCGGGTGACCCGTGGCGGGTCCGCGGTCGACCCAGCGCTTGTCCAGGAGCTGGTCGCCGCCAGGCGCCCGGACAATCCGCTGGACGAGCTGACCAGCCGCGAGCGGGAAGTACTCGCCCTGATGGCGGAGGGACGGTCGAACGCGGGGATCGGGCAGGGACTGTGGGTCACCGAGGGAACGGTCGAGAAGCACGTGCGCAGCATCTTGATGAAGCTGCGACTGCCGGAAAGCGCCGAGGTGCACCGCCGGGTGCTGGCGGTGCTGGCCTTCCTGGACGCCCGCTGACACGACAACCCCTGCTACCTGCAATGTACGCGGCGGCAGGCGCTGGGAGGATATCCGAGTGCAGCTGAGGTGCGTGATCGTCGACGATGACGAGAGGTTTCTCGATATCGCCCGGACCTCGCTCGAACGAGACGGCGTTATCGTGGCCGGGGTGACCGACAGCCGCGCCGCGGCGGTTCAGCTCGTTGCGGCGCTGCAGCCGGACGTCGTCCTGGCCGATATCCGGCTGGGCGTCGAATCCGGGTTCGACGTGGCCAGGGACCTGGCGGCCAACGGGCACGCGGGGCCGATCATCATGATCTCCTCCTACGCCGAAGCTGATTACGCCGACCTGATCGCGGAGGCCCCCGTCGCCGGGTTCCTGCCGAAGACCGAGCTGTCCGCGGCGGCCATCAGCCGCGTACTCGGGACTGCCTAGGCCAACTCTTTACCGCCAGCCGGTAGATCATCTGGCTGCCTGCCGGGAAGACACCGCGTCCCGCGTAAGAGATCGTCAGACAGGCAGGAGGTGCATCCAGGATGATCGGCCAACGCGGGCAAAGCACCGAGATCGACCAGCAAGACACCGACACTGATGGGCTAACCGGCCGCCGGACGGAATGTCAGCGGCTCGGCTTGCTGGTCAGGGCGGTACGGACGGGGCAAAGCCAGGTTCTGGTAGTTCACGGCGAAGCCGGGGTCGGCAAGACCGCGCTGCTCGACTACCTGAGCGGGCAGGCCGCCGGCTGCCGGGTGCTCCGCGTCGCAGGTGCCCGGCCCGAGACGGACCTGGCCTACGCCGGGCTCCACCAACTGTGCGCGCCGATACTGTGCCACCAGGAATCCCTCGCCGCGCCGCAGCGCGATGCGCTGCTGACCGCGTTCGGCATGCGCAACGGAACGCCCGAACCCTTCCTTATCGGGCTCGCGGTGCTGGGGCTCCTGTCGGAAGAAGCCAGACAGCAGCCCATCGTCTGCCTCGTTGACGACTACCAGAGCCTGGACCCCGCCTCCGCCCGCCTCCTGGGCTTCGTCGCGCGGCGCCTGCCTGACTGGATCGCGCTGGTCATCGCGGTCCGCGTGCCCGGCGCGGAACTGGCCTGGCTACCACAGCTCCCGGTGGCCTGCCTGCGGGGCGCCGACGCGCAGGCGCTGCTTGAGTCCGCCACGGTGGGAACGCTCGACCCGCAGGTCAAGGAGCTCATCATCGCCGAGGCACACGGGAACCCGCTCGCCCTGCTCGAGGGGCTTCGGGGACTCACCCCCGAGCAGCTCGCGGTCGGCTTCTGGCTCCCCGGTGCGACACCGCTGCCCGACCCCACCGAGGAAAGCTTCCGGCGTCAGCTGGACGCGCTGCCCGGCAACTCCCGGCGGCTGCTGCAGGTAGCGGCCGCCGAGCCGTCAGGCAACCCCCTGCTTGTCTGGCGCGCCGCGGCTCGTCTCGGCATCACCGCCGAGGCCGCCGACCAGGTCGCGCCGACGCTGGTCCAGTTCGGCGCGCGGGTCTGGTTTCGCCACCCGCTAGCCCGCCTTGCGGCCTACCGCTCGGCGTCTCCAGAGGAACGCCGCCAGGTGCACGCCGCGCTGGCGGACGTCTCTGACACCGTCACTGGTGCTGAGCAGCTCGCCTGGCACCACGCCGCGGCGGCGCGCGAACCCGACGAGGACGTCGCCGTCGAGCTCGAACGGTCGGCCGCCCGCGCCCGCATCCGCAGCGGACTGCCAGCCGCCGCGGTGCTCCTGGAGCGCGCGGCGCTGCTGACCCCAGACCTCGCCCGGCAAGGCACCCGCCTCATCGCGGCGGCCGAGGCCAAGCACCAGGCCGGCGCGCCGGACGCGGCCCTGACCCTCCTCGCCATGACGGACACCCGGCCGCAGGACGAGCTGACGCGGGCGCGGCTTGGCCTCCTGCGCGGCCGCATGGCGTTCCGTGCCGGGACAAGCGGAAAATCTCTCGAACTGCTGCTCGACGCCGCCGCCCGCTACGAGCGGCTCGACGCGCGGCTAGCCGAGGAAACGTACCTCGAGGCGCTGTCCGCCGCCCTGCGCGGCCACCGGGCCGGCGAGGTCGGCCCCCTGCAGGTCGCGCGCGCCGCGCGCAGTGCGCCGCCCTCGCACAACCCTGGTCCGTCCCACCTCCTCTTGCACGGCATGGCAACGCTCATCAGCGATGGGTACCAGGCCGGGGCACCCGCACTCCGGCACGCCGTCAGCCTCTTCCGCGACGCCGACATGCCGGAAGAGGAGCAGCTCCGCTGGCTCTTTCACGCGATCCGGGGCGCCTTCGACACCTGGGACGACGAAAGCTGGCGCGAGCTGTCCATTCGGCAGGTCGAGCTCGCCCGGGGCGCCGGCGCCCTCTCGCTCCTGCCGTTCGCGCTCCTCCAGCGGATCGGGATGCACCTGCACGCCGGGGAACTCGCCACCGCCGCCACGCTCGGCCGCGAGTTCGTCGCCGTCAAGGACGTGACCCACCCTGACCTGCCAGACTTCGCGGCCATGCTGCTCGCCGTCTGGCAGGGCCGGTGCCACGACGCACTCCCGCTCATCGCCGACATCGTCGGCGACAGGCAGCGGGGACGCGGGTTCGGCCTCAGCCTTCCCTACTTCGCCGCCAGCCTCCTGCACAATGGCCTCGGCCAGCACGAGGAAGCACTCGCAGCCGCGGAACTCGCCGTCAGCCACCCCGAAGACCATGGCTTCGCGAACCTCGCACTCCCTGAGCTGGTCGAGGCGGCTGTCCGCAGCGGCCAACCCGACCGCGCCGCCGCCGCCCAACTGCGGCTCACCACGATCACCCAGCACTGCGGCACCGCCTGGGGACTCGGCGTCGCCGCGCGCTCCCGCGCGCTTCTCAGCCAGGGCAGCGCCGCCGAGCAGCACTACCAGGAGGCCATCGCCCACCTCAGCACGGCACCCGCCGGCTCCGACCTAGCCCGCGCGCACCTCGTCTACGGAGAGTGGCTCCGCTCCGAGAACCGCCGGGGCGACGCCCGCGAGCACCTGCAGGCCGCCCACGAAATGGTGCAATCGATGGAGATCGGCGTGCTCGCGGACCGGGCCGAGCGGGAACTCGCCGCCGCCTCCGGGACGCGCGGCGCCAAGCCGCTGCGGAACCCGTCCGTCGGGGACGCGCTCACCGTACAGGAAGCCCAGGTGGCGAGCCTTGCCTGCGACGGCCTCTCCAACAAGGAAATCGGCACCCAGCTGTTCATCAGCCCGCGTACCGTGCAGTACCACCTGCGCAAGGTGTTCGCGAAGCTGGGCATCAACTCGCGCGGCCAGCTGCACACGGCGCTGTCCCTCCGCCGGACGCCGGCGCCGGCCGGGGCCGTCGCCATCGCGAGCTAAGCCTTACGCCGCGTACGGGCGGCGTGACACATATTTACATTTTATTTCACATTTTCCCGCTTACGATTAATGGTCTAAACCAATACAAACGTTTGCAATTCGCCTTATTGTAAATGCGCCTCCAAATTGCCTGCGCTATGGCCTTTTGCATCATTAGTCTCACTAACTATCAAGGGATAGCTATGGGAGAGATGTCTATATAGACATCTCTCCCAGTGGGATGCGGAGTGAGGATGAAGTTGCACTACTCAGGCCGGGTACTGTTCGCCGTGGTGGCTACGGCGGCGGCGACACTCACCGGATGTGCAGGTGGATCAGGGGGCGGCGGTGGTCCACTGGAGAAAACTAATATCGTCGTGGACGCGTTTCCTGCGATCGACTCGGCTGGCCTGTTCATCGCCGAGCAGCGGGGCCTATTTAAGCAGCAGGGCCTGAACGTGACAATCAAGCTGGCCAGCACGAGTCAGACGGCCATCGACGGGCAGCTGGCGGGAACCTACGACAGCTAATCTCCCAGTCGTGAGCGTTATCGATGGCGTTGACCATTCTGTCCTGGACGCCTACCGGACCTGCGAGTTCGCCACGATCGCGCGCGACGGCACGCCGCTGGCCTGGCCGACGAGCCCGTTCCGGCGACCGGACGGGTCGCTGCTGGTCACCACCTCGATCGCCTTTGCCCAGAAAGCGCTGAACGTGCGGCGGGGCGGGCGGGTGAGCCTGCTTTTCTCCGATCCGACGGCCAGCGGGCTCAGCGATCCGGTGCAGATTTTCGTCCAGGGCGACGCGGTGTGCCCAGATGAGCCGACCACCAGTCCAGCGGGCTTGGAGGAGTCCTGGTCGATGTTGTTCTTCCGGCAGCCGTCAAGCCGCGCCTACGCGCTCCCTGTGGTCAGGTCACTGACCGGCTGGTACTACACGCGGCTGCTGATCACCGTGACCCCGCGGTCCGTGTCGGAGCGCCCGGCCGGCAGCGTGGTACTGCCTGCGGGAGCCCTTCCGCCGGGCTCGCCCGAGCTCGCGCAGTCCTGGCGTCGTGCGGCTGAAGCGGGCCTGACCGGCGCTCGCGAGCTGTCGGGCTACCCGAGCTGCGTTTTCGCGGCGCGGGACGTTGACGGCGGGATCGCCTTGGCCCGCACGGTGGCGCGGCCTGCCGACGGCGGCTACGCGGTCGCCGCGGCACCAGGCGTTGACCTCGCTGAAGGCCCGGCCAGCGTGCTGGTCCATCGGCACTACGAGAAGCTCGCCGGGCTGCGCTTCGCGGTGATCCGCGGCCGGATCACGCGCGCCGTGGCGGGAGACTGGCTCCTAGTCCCGGACCGGGTAATCAGGCCGGCGGGCACGCCGCTGCAGACACTGCGCGCTTGCCGGGCATCGGCGGCGCGCTACCTCGCCGCTCGTGACCTGGCCCGCCCGGCCGTCCCGTGGCAGCAGTATCGCGCGCTCGCCAGGCACCCAGCAGACCGGGCTTGAGCTGACCATGCAGCGGGAGGATCCTGGACTGGTGAACGTCCCTCCCCGCAGCGACCTGGGTGAGCGGCTGGCCGCACTAGCCGGGCAGCGGCCTTGGTGGCCGCTGGTTGAGCCGACGCCGCGGTGGATCCGTGTCCGGATCGGCGACGAACTAGTAGCCGACTCCCGCCGGGCGCTGCTGCACGTGCAGTACGGGCCAGGCGCGCTGCCGCGCAGTTTCCTGCCGACCTACTACGTCCCGGCGGACGACGTCATGCCCGGCGTCCTGGTTGACCCTGTGGCGGCCGAGGACGGCTTCACCGCCTGGACGGTAGCGGCCGCCGGGCTGCGCGCCGATGACGCGGCGTGGACGCACCATCGGCCGCCGCCGCCGCTTGAGGCGCTGGCCGGCATGGTGACGTTCGCCTGGCGCGACCCGCTGACCTGGTTCGAGGAAGAGGAGCCGTTGATCGCGCATGCCCGCGATCCGCACAAGCGGGTCGACGTGGCGGCAAGCTCGCGGGCCGTCCGGGTCGAAACCGACGGCGTGCTGCTGGCCGAGAGCCGCCGGCCCCTCCTGTTGTTCGAGACCACGCTCCCCGTGCGCTACTACCTGCCGCCCGACGATGTCCGGATCGAACTCGTGCCAAGCCAGACGCGGTCGGTCTGCCCGTACAAGGGCGTGGCCGCGTGGTGGTCGGCGCGGATCGGGGACCGGGTGACCGAGGACATCGCGTGGAGCTATCCGTCACCGGTCCCGGAGAACCCGCGGATCGCGGGACTGATCTGCTTCCGCAACGAACGGGTCGACCTGACTGTCGACGGTCAGCGGCTGGAACGTCCAGTGACGCCGTGGTCCTAAGCGCCGCTGGGCCGCGAAGACCCCTTCCTGGGGGAAAGCGCCGGCGGCGGCGATAGCTCGTGTCATGGCCTTGCCCATCCGCACCACGTCCTCGGTGCGCTGCTCGCCCAGGTACTGCCACGGCGGTGCGGCCAGCCGGTCGGTCTGGTCCTCGACCTCGGCGCGCAGCGCCTGTCCCGCCGGCGTCAGCGCGCCCTGGCCATCTAGCAGGCCGCGCGCCTGCAGGCCGCTGACGGCGCTGTCCCACTCCTCCTGGCTCCACCCGCGGCTGGCCCTGGCGAACTCCGGGATGAATCCCTTCCCGGTCGCGGTGTGGGTCACCAGCGCCTCGATGCCGCTTAGGCCCGCGCAGGCAAGCGCGAACGTGTGACCGTCACCGCGGTGCTCGCGCAGCAGCGACACGGCGTGCCACATCACCAGGTGCGGGGCGTCGGGCCACTCCATGCCCGCGTGCCCGGCGTACAGCGGGCGGCCCTCGGCGCTGCAGGCGCCGGCCGCCTCGCGGAGCAGGCCGGCCAGCGCGGTCATGTCAGCCGACCCGGTGACATCGGAGCCGAGCAGGCGCGTCAGCGTGGCGTCGGCAGCGGCGAAGCGGGCACTCACCACCGCAGCCGGGGTGGCCAGTTCCCACGCCTCGGGAATGGACCGGGCGATCAGGCCGGGGCTGAAGTTATAGAACGTCGCCGTAACCACCCCGGCGCCCACCGCCCCCATCGGGGCCGCACGGCCTGCGAAATAGCACATCCGTCCTGCTCGCAGCCCGACGCCGGTGAGCTCCCGCTCGGTCTCCGGGGCGAAGTAGACCAGCGAGTGCAGCGAGTTGGTGGCGTTGTGCGCGCTGCGGGCAACAGAAGAGGTCATGCCTGCACCATAACGGCGCACACCCCGCCAAGCTACGGGTGTATTCGATGCCGCGCACCGGCAGGACTCTGCCGCGACCGACGTGGTATCCAGCCGTACAGGTCATCTCTAAACGGGAAGTCAAGCCGCGCGCATGGCATACCGTGCCCTGTATTCCGGCATTGCCGCGCTGGCCTTAAGAGCACAGGCGCAAGGCAGGGTCCTGGGCCTCCCGTAATCACCGGGATACGGCCGGCCTATGGCACGTATCTCATGGAAAGTCCCAATGGGCCCGGCTTGTCTTTCGCATTCAAGCCGGGTCGTTCACCAGCCGGGCGGGGGAGCGCGGCCACTGGAAGGTCGCGCTCATTCAGCCCGATTACTGTCCTGTCGCGGCGTGGTACTGCTGTAGGACGGTGGCGGGGACGCGGCCGCGCTCCTTGATGGCCATGCCCTGTTCCCTTGCCCAGGCACGGACGGCCACGGTGTCGGCCGAGCTGGCCCTGCGGCTGCTGCGGGCTGTGCCCTTGCGGGCGCCGGCGACCTTGCGGGCGTGGGTGACGTACTGCCCGAGCGCCGAGCGGAGTTCCTCGGTGTGCTGGGCGTTCAGGTCAATTTCGTATTCCGTGCCGTCCAGGGCGAAGCGGACGGTGCCTTCGGCCTCGCCGCCGTCGATGTCGTCGATAAACAGGGTCTGAATCTTCTGCGCCATAGCGCACGCTCCAGATGTCGTTTGATTGATTTAACAGCAGCGTAACCGGTCGCGAGTTCGCCCCGCGCGCGGGGCGTCCGGCGTTTCTTGTTTTTTCACGTTGCGGGGCTTATCCGCCCATGCCGCCCGCCGCCGAGATTGCATGCTGCCGCGAAAGACTACGGGCCCAATGGCAGGGCGGACGTTGGCACGACGGGGACAGCCACCACCGCAGGACTGTCAACGCAAGCTAAATTCCGGTTCTTTCTCACATCATGAGAAAGAGTGCTCCGCGGCACGGGCTGGCGTATCCCGTTTCCGAGTGCAGGGCGCCTCCGAGGCTGGGGCGCCGGTTATCCTCGCCGCGCGGCCGGCTCAGACAGCGGGCATCAGCGCGTGCTCGGCCAGGAATTCAGCGACGACCTGGTTGTACTCCTCGGCCGTCTCGTAATAGACGTTGTGCGGCGAGTCCTTAACCACGTGGAGCCTGGCTCCCGGCACCGCCGCGGCGAGCGCCCGGGCGTTGGGTGCCAGGCGGTCCAGGTCCCCGACGACGACGAGCATCGGGGACTGGATCTTTGTGACGGCCTCGTCGAGTTCTTCCCGGC
>Ga0134126_10008032_pt1 | contig 13254 bp, 11 predicted proteins | sample KB31752_FD_96881 | JGI IMG/M metagenome (GOLD analysis project Ga0134126, IMG submission 96881) | Terrestrial soil microbial communities with excess Nitrogen fertilizer from Kellogg Biological Station, Michigan, USA - KB3-175-2 | ecosystem: Environmental > Terrestrial > Soil > Unclassified ...
CCAGGTGCCGCTCGTCATAGCGGCGATAGTTGCCGCCGGAGCGCCCCGGCGGCTCGATCAGTCCGACACTCTCGTAGTAGCGGATCGTCTTGGCGGGCAGACCCGTCGCGGCCGCTACGTCGCCGATATTCATTGGAGCCTCCAATGTCTCAGTCGCAGCGAATTGGCGACAACGCTGACGCTCGATAATGCCATCGCGGCGCCCGCCACGACGGGGCTCAGCACGCCCAACGCCGCCAGCGGAATGCCGATGACGTTGAAGGCGAACGCCCAAAACAAATTCTCGCGGATGCGCGCCACGCCCAGCCGCGCCAAATCGAGCGCCGCCGGCACCAGCAGCGGATCGGGCCGCATCAAGGTGATGCCCGATGCCGCGGCCGCCACGTCGGTGCCGCCGGCCAGCGCGATGCCAAGATCGGCGGCGGCCAGCGCCGGCGCATCGTTGATGCCATCACCGACCATGGCGACAACACGCCGCTCGCTTTGCAAGCGCCCCACCGCCTGCGCCTTGTCCGCCGGCAGGACGCCCGCCCGAACATCATCGATGCCGACGACGCGCGCCACGGCCTGCGCCACGATCTCGCTGTCGCCGGTGAGCAGCGACACGCCTAAGCCCCGCTCGCGCAGTTTCGTGACCGCCGCCGCTGCGCCCGCCCGCACCTCATCGCCCGCCGCCAGCACGCCCAGCGGGCGCGCGGCCAGGGCGATCTCCGCAGCGTAGAGCAGGCCTAGGCCCTGAGCCGCCGGCGCCGCGGCAAGCGCGTCGAGCAGCGCGAGCGGCACATTCGTCTCGGCCATGAGGCGGCGCGATCCGACGATGATGCGTCGCCCCGCGACTGTCGCCTCGATCCCTCTGCCCGGCAGCGCGCGGAATTGTGCGAGCGGCGCCAGTGCCAGCCCGCGCTCGTTGGCGGCCGCGATGGCGGCGCGCGCCAGCGGATGCTCGCTGCCTTGCTGCGCCGCCGCGACCAGCGCCAGCAGAGCATCTTCCTCGCCCGCGATCGGCAGCACCTCTATCAGGCGCGGCCGCCCTTCCGTCAACGTGCCGGTCTTATCGAAGATCACGGCGCTGACGCGCGCGGCTGCTTCGAGCGCCTCGGCATCCTTGACGAGGATGCCGGCACGCGCCGCCGCGCCGGTCGCCACCATGATCGCGGTCGGCGTCGCCAATCCGAGCGCGCAAGGGCACGCGATCACCAGCACCGACACGGCGGCGATGATCGCGCTTTCTGCCGATGTGCCAGCGACCAGCCACCCGGCCAGCGTCACCGCGGCGACCGCCAGCACGATCGGCACGAAGACGGCGCTGACCCGGTCGACGAGGCGCTGCACCGGCGCCTTGGACGCCTGCGCGCCCTCGACCAGCGCGATGATGCGCGCCAGCGTGGTGTCGCCGCCCAGCGCAGCGACGCGGATGCGAAGACGGCCCTCGCCGTTGAGGCTGCCACCGATGACGGCATTTCCGGCGCGCTTGGCCACCGGCAGGCTCTCGCCCGTGACCAGCGCTTCGTCAACCGCGCTCTCCCCCTCGACCACAATGCCATCGGCGGCGACGCGCTCTCCCGGCCGCGCCACGACGATGTCGCCGAGCCGGAGCTCCGTCAGTGGAATCTCGCTCTCCTTGCCGCCGCACTCGACGCGCGCCGTTTCCGGCCTCAGCGCCAGCAGCGCGCGCAGCGCCTGTGTCGTGCCGCGCCGCGCCCGCCGCTCGAGCACGCGACCCAGAGTCACCAGCGTGATCACCGCCGCGCCGGCTTCGAAATAGAGGTGCTCGCTCATGCCCGCCTGCGCGAGGAGCTCATAGACGCTGAGCCCATAAGCCGCGGAGCTCCCGAGCGCCACCAGCAGATCCATGTTGCCGCTGGCAGCGCGCGCCGCCTTCCAGCCATTGCGATAGAAGCGCGCACCGACCACGAATTGCACGGGCGTCGCCAGCACCCATTGCACGATGCCCGGCAGCGCCCAATCGGTGCCGAGGAGCATCGCCGCCATCGGCAGCAGCAGCGGCACTGTCAATGCGGCGCCTAGCACGAACAGCAACCAGTCGCGCCGCTCGGCTGTGTGCGCCGCCGCGTCTGCCGCTGCCGGCGTCATGTCCTGCTTGGGGCGGGCGCTATAGCCGGCGGCGGCGACCGCGGCGACCAGCGTCGGTATGTCGGCCATGCCCGGCGTGCGATGAAGCCGTGCCTCTTCACTGGCGAGATTGACCGAGACGTCGTTGACGCCCGGCACCCGCGCCAGCGCCTTCTCAACACGGGCGACGCAGGCAGCGCAGCTCATGCCCTCGATCCTGAGCGCCACCGCCTCGCCGGGCCGCCCGGCTGCCTCAACCACAGCCATGGTGTCCAACCTTCCAGTAAACTGTCACCTTGCCCAAATGGGCCTCCTCCCGGGGGGAATGTCAAGGAGTGGCAGCACAAAATCGCGCCAAGCCCTGTCCCACGGCGCGGAGAGAGGAGGAGGCCGTCGCGCAGCGACGGCCACTTGATCGGCGCACCGGGCACGCCACATCAGTGTACGCAACTAGCGTTCGGCTGGGCCGACCGGCGAGGACCACGTCACGGCAAACATTAAAATTACCAAACAAACCCAATTTCGGGTGGCCGCTTAAGCGCCGCCCCTTTCTGATGTGCGCGCTCCAGAGAGGAAGACGCGCCCTGCGGGCGATCCGAGGGTGGCCGGCGCGGAGATCTCGCCCTTCCGGGTCCAGCCGCTTCCTCCGCGGCGGGAGAGAGGCTATGACAGCGCGCCGCGCTGCCTCTATTATCAGGCTTGGTCGCACGCGGGCGTAAAACCATGTTTCTGTTGATCGATAATTACGACAGCTTCACCTACAACCTCTGGCACTACCTGGGCGAGCTGGGCGCCGAGGTGCTGGTGAAGCGCAATGACACGCTCTCGGCGGAGGCGGCACTGGCGCTGAAGCCGCAGGGCATCGTCATCTCGCCGGGGCCGAGCGACCCCGACCACGCCGGCATCTGTCTCGATCTGGTGCGGCGAGCCGGCTCGGTGCCGGTGCTCGGCGTCTGTCTCGGCCATCAGGCGATCGGCCAGGCGATGGGCGGGCGCGTCGTGCGCGCGCCAGTGCCGATGCACGGCAAGGTGAGCCGCATCCGCCATGGCGGCGCCAGCGTCTTCGCCGGTCTCGCCAATCCGTTCGGGGCGACGCGCTATCACTCGCTCATCGTCGATCGCGCCGGCCTGCCGCCCTCGCTCACTGTCACCGCCGAGACCGAGGACGGCATCATCATGGGCCTCGCGCATCGGGAGCGGCCACTGCATGGCGTGCAGTTCCATCCGGAGAGCATCGCATCGGAAGGCGGTCACGACCTGCTGCGCAATTTCCTGCGTCTCGCCGCGGCGCGAAGCGTTGCCGCATGAGCGAGGCTGCTGCCGATTTCAAGGCGCTGCTGGGCAAGCTCGCCGCCGGCCAGCGCCTCAGCGAGGACGAATCGGCGCAGGCCTTCGACCGCATGATGTCGGGCGACGCGACGCCGGCGCAAATGGGTGCCTTCCTCATGGCGCTGCGCCTGCGCGGCGAGACCGTCGAGGAGATCACCGGCGCGGCACGCACGATGCGCGCCAAGGCGGCGCACATAACCGCACCCGCCGGCGCCATCGATACCGTTGGGACAGGCGGCGACGGCATCGGCACCTTCAATATCTCGACCGCGGCGGCGCTCGTGGTCGCCGGTTGCGGCGTGCCGGTGGCGAAGCACGGCAATCGTGCCTTCTCGTCCAAATCCGGCGCTGCCGACGTCCTGGCGGCGCTCGGCGTCAATATCGACGCCGAGGCCCCCATCGTCGAGCGCGCCATCAGCGAGGTCGGCATCGGCTTCCTCATGGCGCCCCGCTATCACAGCGCGACGCGCCATGTCGCCCCGACGCGCGCCGAGCTTGGCACGCGCACCATCTTCAACCTGCTGGGCCCGCTGTCCAACCCGGCCGGCGCCAAGCGCCAGCTGGTCGGCGTCTTCGCCCCCAACTGGGTGCGACCGGTCGCCGACGTCCTTGGCAAGCTGGGCAGCGAACGTGCGTGGGTGGTCCATGGCGAGGGCCTCGACGAGCTGACGACGACCGGCACGACGCTGGTCGCCGAGCTCAAGGACGGCCAGGTCTCAGCCTTTGAAGTCACGCCCGAGGATGCCGGCCTGCCGCGCGCCAAGATCGACGACATCAAGGGTGGCGATCCCGCCGCGAACGCCGCGCATATGACGCAGCTGCTCGAGGGGCGGCGCGGACCATTGCGGGACATCGTTCTTTTGAACAGCGCCGCCGCGCTGATCGTCGCCGGGCGGGCGCACGATCTGCGCCAGGGCGTCGATCAGGCGGCCGATGCGATCGACGAGGGCAAGGCCCGCCGCGTCTTGGAGAAGCTCGTCGCCATCACCAATGGAAGCGGCGCATGAGCGATGTGCTCGCGCGCATTTGCGATGATAAGCGGCGCGCCGTCGCGGCGGCGAAGGCGGAGCGCCCTGTGGCGGCGCTCGAGCGCGAGGCCGCCGCTGCCGCGCCGCCGCGCGGCTTCATCGAAGCGCTCGACCACGCCGTGGCATCGAGCGGCTACGGCCTCATTGCCGAGATCAAGCGCGCAAGCCCGAGCCGCGGCCTGATCCGCGCCGATTTCAATCCGCCGGCGCTGGCGCGCGCCTACGAGCGGGGCGGCGCTGCGTGCCTCTCGGTGCTGACCGATGCGCCTTATTTCCAAGGCGAGGCCACGCATTTGATGGCGGCACGCGACGCGGTGAGTTTGCCGGTGCTGCGCAAGGACTTCATCCTCGATCCTTATCAAGTGATCGAGGCACGCGCCATGGGCGCCGACTGCATCCTGCTCATCCTGGCGGCGCTCGGCGATGACGAGGCGGTGGCGCTCGAGAACGCTGCGCAGCGCTTCGGGATGGATGTGCTGGTCGAGGTGCACGACCGCGCCGAGCTCGACCGCGCGCTCCGCCTCAAAACCAAATTGATCGGCATAAATAATCGCAATCTCAAGACGCTCTCGGTTGATCTTGTGGTGACGGAAGAGCTCATTCGAGCGCTGCCGCCAGGCCGCGTCGCGGTGAGCGAGAGCGGCCTTCACACGCCGGCCGATCTCGCACGCATGGCGCGCCTCAACGTGCGCCGCTTCCTCGTCGGCGAGTCCCTGATGAAACAGCCCGACATCGAGGCGGCGACGCGGACGCTGCTGGCGCCGGCGGGAGCGGCATGATGAGACACCTATACTCAATCTCCTCAACGTCGTCCCCGCGAAAGTGGGGACCCAGGGCAAACGACGAGCGGCGGCCCTGGCCTCCCGCTTGCGCGGGAGTGACGACCGAGGAGGTACTGGCAGATCGAGCCATTGCGCCATGAGCGACCTCACGCATTTCGACGAGCAAGGCCGCGCGCGCATGGTCGACGTCTCCGACAAGGCCGAGACGGAGCGCGTCGCCACCGCCGCGGGCAGCGTGGTCATGCAAAAAGCGACGCTCGAGCGCATCATGGCGGGCAGCGTCGCCAAAGGCGACGTCCTGTCGGTGGCGCGGCTCGCCGGCATCATGGGCGCGAAACGCACGCCCGATCTCATCCCGCTGTGCCACCCGCTCGCCCTGAGCTCGGTCAGCGTCGAGCTCAACTGTGATCCGGCGCGCAACACCGTCGATATCAGCGCCACCTGCAAGCTCAAGGGGCGCACCGGCGTCGAGATGGAGGCGCTGACCGCCGTCGCGGTGGCCGCGCTCACCGTCTACGACATGTGCAAGGCGGTCGATCGCGGCATGCGCATCGAGGGCATCCGTCTCGTCCACAAATCAGGCGGCAAGTCAGGCACTTACGAGGCAAAGCGGTGATCTCTGTCGAGGAAGCGCGGCAGCGCCTGCTGGCGCCGTTGACGCCGTTGGCGGCGGAGCAAGTGTCGCTCGCCGACGCGCTTGGCCGCGTCCTTGCGGAGGATGTCGCGGCGCGCCGCACCCAGCCGCCCTTCGCGGCCTCGGCGATGGACGGCTATGCCGTGCGCGCCGCCGATGTCGCGCGCGTGCCGGCGCGGCTCAACGTCGTCGGCTCGGTGCCGGCGGGCCAAGCCTATGCCGGCACGGTGGAACGCGGCGAGGCCGTGCGCATCTTTACCGGCGCGCCCGTCCCGGCCGGCGCCGATACCGTCGTCATCCAGGAGGACACCGCCCGCGACGGCGACATCGTCACCGTGCGCGAGAGTGCGGCCGAAGGCCAATTCGTGCGGCCAGCCGGACTCGATTTCCGTCAAGGCGATGTCGGCTTGCGCGCCGGACGACGCCTTACGGCACGCGACATTGGCCTCGCCGCGGCGATGAACCGGCCGTGGCTCCTGGTGCGGCGCCAGCCGCGCATCGCCATCCTGCCGACCGGCGACGAGGTGGTATTGCCCGGCGATCCTGTCGGTCCCAACCAGATCGTCAGCTCGAACGGCCTGGCGCTCGCCGCTTTCGTCACACAATGCGGCGGCATCCCGCTGCAGCTGCCGATCGCGCCCGACGACAACAGCGCGCTGCAACGCATCGCGCTGGGCGCCACCGGCGCCGATTTCCTGGTTACCACCGGCGGCGCCTCGGTCGGCGACCACGACCTCGTGCGCGAGGCGCTCCAGGCCGGCGGCCTCGTCCTCGATTTCTGGAAGATCGCCATGCGGCCGGGCAAGCCGCTGATGGTCGGACGCTTCCGCGACACGCCGATGCTGGGCTTGCCGGGCAACCCCGTCTCCACACTGGTCTGCGGCCTGCTCTTCCTGAAGCCCGCAATCGAGCGCCTGCTCGGGCTCGAGGGCGCGGCCCCGTCGCCGGTGCGCGCGCGGCTCAGTCTGAGCCTCCCAGCCAACGACCAGCGCCAGGACTATCTGCGCGCCACGCTCACGCGGAGCGCTGACGGTACCCTCGAGGCCCGCCCCTTCAGCCGTCAGGACAGCTCGATGATGTCGGCGCTGGCACATTCGGACTGCCTCATCGTCCGCCAGCCCCGCGCGCGGGCTGCCGCCGCCGGCGACAGCGTCGAGGTAATCTTGCTCGATTGAGCGCCGCTCAGGCGTTTTCGCAGAAATAACGGCTCAGGCGCGGCCCTAGATACTGAGCGATTTCGGGCTCAATTGTCGCTTGACGCTCCTGGCGAACCAAACTAGAACATCCATAGGGTTTTGGTTTTGTTCCAAGGTCCCACCTGGATCTGCCCTGCGGAGATGCCCGATGCTGACGCGAAAACAATACGAATTGCTGGTCTTCATCAATCGTCGGCTTTCGGACGGCGGCGTCTCGCCCTCCTTTGAGGAGATGAAGGAGGCCCTGGGCCTCAAATCCAAGTCCGGCATTCACCGCTTGATCAGCGGGCTCGAGGAGCGCGGCTTCATCCGCCGCCTGCCGCACCGTGCCCGTGCCCTCGAGGTCGTGCGGCTGCCCGAGGATACCGCGGTCGCCGGCATGCGTGGGCGTGCGGCTGGCGAGCGTAGCCGCTTCTCGCCGACAGTGATCCGCGGCGATTTCAAGGCGGCGCTGCCGGGAACCAGCACGAGCATCAGCAGCGACGGCGAGGCCGTGCAACTCCCGCTCTACGGCCGCATCGCCGCCGGCACGCCGATCGAGGCGTTGCGCGACCAGAGCAACACCATCGGTGTGCCCGCCGGTCTGGTCGGCAGCGGCGAGCATTACGCGCTCGAAGTCGCCGGCGACAGCATGATCGACGCCGGCATCCTCGACGGCGACACTGTGCTGATCCAGCGCAGCGAGACTGCCGAGAACGGGCAGATCGTCGTCGCCCTTATCGACAACAATGAAGTGACCTTGAAGCGGCTGCGCCGGCGCGGCGATTCGATCGCGCTCGAGCCCGCCAACAAGGATTATGAGACGCGCATCTTCGGCCCCGACCGCGTCAAGGTGCAAGGCAGGCTCGTCGGATTGATGCGGCGCTACTGAGCGCCGTTGGCGTGCTTTCTCCGAGATGGACGGGCGCCATTGCGGCGCTGATCGCGATTGCGCTTCTCCTCGTGGCCGGGTCGCAGCACAGCCTCGCCGCATGTCCGGCGGCCTTTGCGCCGGCACAGCAATCCTGCCGCGCCGTCACCTACAAGGATCTGCCGGCGGAAACTGGCACGCTCCTCAAATCATCTGGATGCGACGTCGCTGCCGACAGTAATTACGATTATGGCGTAAGCGTCGCGCTCGGCGGCGAGGCAGCCGCCTATCAGTTCTGCTGCCATGCGGCGCCGCATGGTCCCTGCGCGTCTGCCATCATCGGTAAGGACAAGGGCCAGTGGCGCCTCCTCGCGGAGGACATTCTCGGCTATGACGCCGACCCGCCCTGCAGTGAGCTGGTGGTGCTGGAGCACAGGAGCGGCGGCTTCCACGACATCTGCATCCCCAACATGGCGTCAGCGATCCACAGCTTCGACGGCAGCCGCTACCGCGCGAAATAGACGCGCGCCGGCGCGCCGGAACCGGATCGACAGTCGCGCCTATTCCGCTGGGTGACCTTCCGGCGCGAGTTCGAGCCGATTATCGTGATGGAGCGCGAGCACGATACCGGCGGCGACGAGTGCCGCACCTGCGACGGTCAAGAGCCCCGCCGTATACGTGCCGGTCGCATCCTTGAGTGCGCCCATCACATAAGGCCCGGCGAAACCCGCGAGATTGCCGACCGCATTGACGACGGCGATGCCGCCGGCGGCGGCCGCGCCCGATAGAAATGCCGTCGGCATGGTCCAGAACACCGGCAAGCAGGCGAAGATTCCAGCGCCGCCGACAGCGATCGACACGATCTTGAGTGTAGGATCGTCGGACAGCCCGCAGCCGGCGATGCCCAGCGCGGCGACAACGAGCGCGCCAGCGCAATGTAGGCGGCGCTCGCGCATCCGGTCGGAGCGGCGGCCCCAATAGATCATCGCGATGATGCCGATGGCATAGGGGATCGCCGTCACCCAGCCGGTCAACGCGTTCGAGAAGCCGAAGCCCTTGACGATCTGCGGCAGGAAGAAGCTGACGCCGTAATTGGCGGCGACGGCGCCGAAATAGACCAGGGCCAACGCCAGCACCTTGCCGTTGAGGAGCGCCGCGCGGATGCTGAAATGCTGCGCCGCCTCGCAGCGCTGCCGCTCCATCTCCAGGCGACGGCTGAGCCAGCCGCGCTCCTCTGCGCCGAGCCATCGGGCATCGGCTGGGCGGTCCGTCAAGTAAAAGAAGACGACGACCGACAACAGCACCGCGGGCGCCGCTTCGATAATGAACAGCCATTGCCAGCCCTTCAGACCCGCGAGGCCGTCCATTCCCAGGATGTAGCCTGAGATCGGCGATCCCACCACCGATGAGAGCGGGATGGCGGCCATGAAATACCCGACGATGCGGGCGCGGTAGGCCGCGGGAAACCACAGCGTCAGGTAGAAGATGATGCCGGGAAAGAAGCCAGCCTCGGCGGCGCCCAGCAGCAGGCGCACGACATAAAAGCCGGTCTCGCCAGTGATGAAGGCCATCGCGCCGGAGAGAATGCCCCAGCTCAGCATGATGCGGGCGATCCACTTGCGCGCGCCGAAGCGCTCGAGGAACAGGTTGGACGGCACCTCGAAGATGAAATAGGTGAAGAAGAAGATGCCGGCGCCAAGTCCATAGGCCGTGGCCGAGATACCGAGATCCTTGTTCATGGTGAGCGCGGCAAACCCGACATTCACCCGGTCGAGATAAGCCGCCAGGTAGCACACGATGAGGAACGGCACGAGCCGCATACTGACACGCCTGATCGTCGGTGCTTCCAGAGCTTCGGTGACGAGCGCCATATCTTCCTCCCGCGCCACTTGGCGCGCGCGGCTCTACAGCCAGTAACAACCGGCAGCGCTGCAGGTCCCATATGAGGCGGCGCGTTTCCCGCCCCTGCCATGCGCCATCCCGGCTTCGTCGGCGCGCCGATGTCGGGGCAGAAGAAACGGCCGCACCGGGCCATGCTGGAGCAGCGGCAAGCAGCCGCGCGCGGCAAAAAATGGCGAGGTGTCGCACAGCATTGACAGTCCAACCGGCCGATCAAGGGTGCGCCGCTGCCGCCGATGCGTCACTCGTCGAGCAAGCGAAGCGACGCGCTCCCGCTGACGTCGACTGCCGCACCGGTGCGCCGTACGCGCGCCGGCAATGGTGCCCAGGGCCTGATGCCGCGCCAATCGGCGACGGTCTCGACGCGCAGGCTGTCCTCGTCGAGCCACACGGCATGGCCGCCTTTGAGCCACGTGTCGATGCGGTCGATGACCAGCGGGCCATGGCAGGCGCGGTGTGCGGCGACCGGGCTCACCACGAGATCGGCCTGCCGACAATCCTCACCGAGCGCCGTCCCGTCGCGGATCAACGCCACCATCCGACCGCGGCTGCGATAGAGGCAGCCCAGCGCGTCGCAGCTGAGGCTGCCGTCGGTGCTGACGCCGGCCTCGGGCCAAGCGGCGCCGGTCGTCACGGCGGTGCGGCGCGTCCATGTCTCTTCCGCGAGCTTGGCGTGACGCGCCCCCGATAGGAGATAGCTGCCGTCGGCGGCGCGCACGGCGACCAGCGCGGAATCTCCGGCGACGAGGATGTCGGGTGGACGCAGCAAGGCGAGCGCGGCGTAGCCGGCGGCGATCGGCGCCAGGCCGAGCCAGCGCCAGCGCCGTGTCCAGATGCACAGCCAGAGGCCGCCGAAGCTCACCAGGATGAGCGCGCTGGGCGGCATGCTCGGCACCGTCAGCACGGCACCGGGCCACGATGTCACCCAATGCGCGATCGCCGCCACCGCGTCGATGCCCCAGCCCATGGGCTTCAGCGCCAATGCCTCACAGCCGAACGGCATGAGCAGGCAAGCGACGAGCGCCCAGGGCATGATCCAGAAGCCGGTGATCGGCACGGCCAGCGCATTGGCCGCCACCGAATAAAGCGGGAAGCGGTTGAAATGGTAGATGGTGAAAGGCGCGGTCGCGAGCGTCGTGATCACGGTCGTGAAGGCGATGCCGAGCACGTATAGGCCGACGCGGCGCAGCATGCCGGCATGCGAGTGCCATTGACTGAGCTTCGCGCGCATCGCCTCGTAGAAGGCGATCAAGCCGGCGACGGCCGCGAACGACATCTGGAAGCTCGGCCCAGTGGCGCTTTCCGGCGTGAGCAGCATGACCGCGAGCGCCGCGTAAGCGATGGCGCGCGCCGACAGGCTCAGCCGATCGACGAGTACGCCGAGCAGCACCAGTCCGGTCATGACGAAGGCGCGCCGCGACGGCACCGTGGCGCCGGACAGCAGCAGGTAGAGGAAGGTCACCAGCAGCGCCAAGGCCGCCGCCCATTTCTTGGTCGGATGGTTGAGCGCGATCGCCGGGACGAGAGCGAGGGCAGCGCGCAACCCGAAGAAGGCGGCGGTCGCCACCATGCCCATATGCAAGCCGGCGATCACCAGGATATGTGCCAAGCCCGCATCGCGGAACGCGCCGGCATCCTCCGCTGGGATGGCGTGCGTCGCGCCGGTGACGAGCGCCGCGGCGATGGCGCCGGTCGGCCCCGGCAGCGCCGCGCGGATACGCTGGGTGACGGCGGCGCGCACCGCCTCGACGGCGTTCCGCCACCAGCTGGCGCCGAGGCCCGGCGGCGCGGTGATCCGCTCGGGCGCGCCCAGCGCGAAGCCGACCGCGCCCAGCCGGTCGAAATAAGCTCGGCGCTGGAAATCGTAGGCCCCCGGCATCGCCGGCGCCGGCGGCGGCAGCAGCACGGCCTTGAGACTCAGCCATTCGCCCGGGACGAGCACATTGGGCTCCCGACGAAGGCGCACGCGAATGCGCACCGGCAAGTGTGCGGCATCGAGGCGGCCGATGTGGCGCGGCTCGATGATGAGGCGCGTGCCCTCGGGCAGCGGATCGACCGCAACGAGGCGGCCTTCGACCGCCACCGGCCCGATGCGGCGCTCGAGGATGGGCGCTGCTGCCCACCAGGCCTGGAACTGCGCCGCGCCGAACCCTAGCGCGATCGCCGCGCCGGCGATCGCCGGCAGGACCAGGCGCTGCCGGCGGATGGCCGCTGCAGCCGCGCTGATGGTGGAGATCGCGGCGACGGCACCGAGCCACAGCGGCGGCTCGACGGTCAGCCAGAAATAGACGCCGATGCCGATACCGACCAGCGCCGGCACCCAGAGCGCCCAGCGCTCGCGCTCAGCGATGAGGTTCTCGGCGAGCCAGCGCACGACATCACCAAGGCGATGCGCTGGCATCGCCGGCTGGAGAGGCAGGCCGCCGCTCGCTTCCGCTGGTTGCATGATCCGAGTGTAGTTCGCCTTGGCGCCCGCCCCAAGCCGTCACGCGATACGCCGGAATTGTGGCGCCGAGCGGCCCGCTTTATTGTCGGCGCCATTGATGCGGCCTGTTCGAGGTCATGATGCTGACTACGTCACCCGCGTGGTGTCGGGCGCTTGTGGTTGTCGCGCTCGCGGCATCGTCCGCACAGGCGCAGCCGGCCACCGACTACTGCGCGCTGCTGAGCAAGGAGGACGTCGAGGCCGCGCTCGATATGCCGGTCACCAAGGTGACGGCGGCGCCGCTCGCGGCGCTTCCATCGACGACGATGCACGACCAGAGCTGCGTCTTCGCGGCGGGATCCCGGGCGTTGCGGATGACGGTGACCGAGACACTCTCGCCGGCGCAGGCACAGAGCATGCTCGGCATCGACGTCATGGGGCATGCGGGTGGCAGCAAGCCGGTGGCGCTGCCGGGGATCGGCGACGAAACCGTCATGGCCTCGCCGCGCACCGTCATCATGCGCAAGGGCAAGCTCGTGCTCGACATCTCGGTGGCGGAGTTCGGCGCCAGCGACGCCGACCGCGTCGCCCTCGCCAAAACGCTCACCGCCAAGGCCGCCGCGCGAATCAAATAACCGAGGCCGGCCACCCTGCCATGACGCACTCTTGGCGATGTGCTAAACCGCGGCGCAGATGAGCGTCGTCGTCCGTTTCGCCCCCTCGCCCACCGGCTTCCTCCATATCGGCGGCGCCCGCACGGCGCTGTTCAACTGGCTGTTCGCCAAGCATCACGGCGGCAAGTTCCGGCTGCGCATCGAGGATACCGATCGCCAGCGCTCGACCAAAGCGGCGGTCGACGCCATCATCGACGGGCTCTCGTGGCTTCAGCTCGGCTGGGACGGCGACATCGTCATGCAGTTCGAGCGCGCGCCGCGGCATGCTGAGGCGGCGCGCCAGCTCCTCGCGACCGGCAATGCTTATTATTGCTACTGCACGCCCGCCGAGCTCGAGGCGATGCGCGAAAAGGCGCGCGCCGAG
>Ga0134126_10008034_pt1 | contig 13251 bp, 12 predicted proteins | sample KB31752_FD_96881 | JGI IMG/M metagenome (GOLD analysis project Ga0134126, IMG submission 96881) | Terrestrial soil microbial communities with excess Nitrogen fertilizer from Kellogg Biological Station, Michigan, USA - KB3-175-2 | ecosystem: Environmental > Terrestrial > Soil > Unclassified ...
ATCGACGTGATCGTCTCCAGCCACGAGCCACAAGGGGCCGACACCAAGCGCCAAACATTCGCCTCGGCCGCTTTCGGCGCGGTCGGGCTTGAGACGCTGCTGCCCGCGGCGCTCAACCTTCATCACAATGGCCAAGCCGGCCTGTCCCATCTGTTGGCCGCGCTGACCGCGGCGCCGGCCCGTATCCTGGGGCTGAAAGGCGGCACTTTGGCCAAAGGCGCGCCCGCCGATCTGGTGCTGCTCGATCCCGACCATCCCTTTGTGCTGGAAGAGAAGATGCTCCACTCCCGTGCCCGCAACACCGCCTTCGAAGGCCGCAAATTCCAAGGCTGGGCGGTAATGACATTCGTGGGCGGCGAACGGGTTTTCTCCCGCTAGTTTTTGTCGCTGAAGCCTTTTATCGTCCGCGCGATGATCGGACCTATTCCCCTGCCCTTCGTGCTGGAAGCGCTGGCCGTCGGCTATCTGCTGGGTTCAATTCCGTTCGGCTTGATCTTCGCTTTCATTTCGGGCGCCGGCGATGTGCGCAAGATCGGTTCGGGCAATATCGGCGCCACCAATGTGCTGCGCACCGGCAAGAAATGGGCGGCGGCGGCGACGTTGTTGTGCGATGGCCTCAAAGGCGCGGTGGCGGTGCTCTTGGTGCGCGCTTATCTGCCGCCGGGATGCGAGATTTTCGCCGCGCTGGCCGCGGTCTTGGGCCACATCTATCCCATCTGGCTGAAATTCAAGGGCGGCAAGGGCGTGGCCACTTTCATCGGCGTCACCACCGCGCTTTATTGGCCGGTGGGCGTCCTGGTCGCGGGCACCTGGCTCTTGGCCGCTTTGATCTGGCGTATTTCTTCGCTGTCCGCATTGATCGCCATCGCATTGTCGGGGGTTTATTTTTACGTCCTGGGCCGGCAGCAATACACGCCTTTGGCCGCGCTATTGGCGGTGTTGATCTTCTACATGCACCGGGAAAATATCCGCCGCCTGTTTGCCGGCCAGGAGCCGCGCATCGGCGCCGCGAAATAGCGATGGCAAGGTCGCGCCGAGACATACTGGATTGGCTCAGGTTGGCGCGAACCCCCGAAGTGGGCCCGGCCACCTTTGCTCAGTTGATCGGTCGTTTCGGCAGCGCCTCTGCCGCGCTGGAAGAATTGCCGCGTCTGGCCCAGCGCGGCGGGAAGGCCAAGAATTTCGCGCCCGCGAGCGAACAAGACGCGGCACGCGAACTGGACCAACTGGAAAAAGTGGGCGGTCGGTTTATTCTGTCGCGCGACGAGGATTTTCCCGAAGGCTTGGCGGCGCTCAGTCCGCCGCCGCCGCTTATTTCGGTGCTGGGCAAGCTTCCAGCCAAAGACATGATCGCCATCGTGGGCGCACGCAACGCTTCCGCGCTGGCGCGCAAATTCGCTCACATGCTGGCGCGCGAGTTGGGCGAAGCCGGGCTCGTCGTGGTTTCGGGCTTGGCGCGCGGCATCGATTCCGCCGCGCATGAAGCCGCCCTCGAACTTGGCACGGTCGCGGTGGTGGCGGGCGGCGTGGATGTGGTCTATCCGCCGGAGAATGAATCGCTCTATCGCGCAATTGTTGCGCAAGGCGCGGTGATTTCCGAGATGCCGTTCGGCGAAGCGCCTCAGGCGCGCCATTTTCCCCGCCGCAATCGTTTGATCTCGGGCTTGTCGCGCGGCGTGGTGGTGGTGGAAGCCGCGGAACGCTCCGGCTCGCTGATCACCGCCAATTACGCTCTGGAACAAGGGCGCGAAATCTTCGCCGTGCCGGGCTCGCCGCTCGATCCCCGCGCCAGGGGCGCCAACCGCCTGATCCGCGACGGCGCCACTCTCATCGAAAGCGCGAGCGATGTGCTGGCGGTCTTGAATCCGATCCTGGGGCGCACTTTCCATGTACCCGAAACCGCTTCCCCGCCGGCGCCGCAAATGACGCCGGGATTGGAGGAAGAAGCCGATCGTGTGCGCCGCCGGATCGAGGAAGCACTCGGCGCCTCGCCCGTCGAAATGGACGAACTGATCCGGCAGACCGGGGCGGATTCATCGGTGGTGCTGACAGTGATTCTCGAGTTGGAACTGGCCGGAAGATGCCGCCGTCACCCCGGCAACCGGGTGAGTTGGGCCACTGTTCCGGCCGTCTGAGCAAAAAAATTTCTTGGACTTATACTTTGGCCCGTCCGCGGACAGGGAATGGAGCCGCGTTTTTCCATGCTCTCTGCCGGAAAAGCGCTCATCCCGAAGGCCCAAAGGGAGCACAACTTAAAGGACAAGAATCCTCGGGTATTAGGCCATTTTTCAACTTTAAGTTATACCGCTCGGGGAGATGCAACGTTGACAGGCTTGACCCCCTTCCATCAGTGTCCCGCCGCATTTTTCAAAAAAAGGCGCAATTCCGCGGTTTCCTGCCTTGTGATCCGGCTTGGTGACCTCAGATAAGCCCTCTAGTCAGGTCAAAACAGCCGGTATGAACGTCCTCGTCGTCGAATCCCCCGCCAAGGCCAAAACCATCAATAAGTATCTGGGCAGCGGCTATAAGGTCCTGGCCAGCTTCGGCCATATCCGCGACCTGCCTTCCAAGGACGGCTCGGTCAAACCGGACGATGATTTTTCGATGGTGTGGGAGGTCGATGCCCGCGCCCAGGCCAAAATCAAGGACATCGCCACCGCCGTCAAAGGCGCCGACAAGCTGATCCTGGCCACCGATCCGGACCGCGAGGGCGAAGCCATTTCCTGGCACATATTGGAAGTGCTCAAGCAGAAGCATGTGCTGGGCAAAATGCCGGTCGAGCGGGTGGTGTTCAACGCGGTCACCAAATCCGCGATTCTGGACGCCATCGCCCATCCCCGCGCGATCAACGAAGAATTGGTGGATGCCTATCTCGCCCGCCGCGCGCTGGATTATCTGGTGGGCTTTACGCTTTCGCCGGTTCTGTGGCGCAAATTGCCGGGCGCGCGATCGGCGGGCCGCGTGCAATCGGTGGCGTTGCGTCTGGTGGTGGAGCGCGAGGCCGAGATCGAGGCCTTCCGCGCCCAGGAATATTGGAGCATCGACGCCGATGTTTCGACCAAAAGCGGTGACTTCGCCGCCCGCCTGATCCAGCTGGACGGCAAGAAGCTGGAAAAACTCTCGCTGGGCAACGAAGGCGACGCCCAGCGCGCCGTGGCCGCGATCAAGGCGCAGACTTTCTCCATCGGCAGCGTCGAGTCCAAGCCGGTCAAGCGCAACCCCGCGCCGCCCTTCATCACCTCCACGCTCCAGCAGGAAGCAGCGCGCAAGCTGAACTTCAACGCCAAGCGCACCATGCAGGTGGCCCAGGGCCTCTACGAAGGCGTCGATATCGGCGGCGATACGGTGGGCCTGATCACTTATATGCGGACCGACGGCGTCACCATGGTGGGTGAAGCCGTCGCCGAAGCGCGCGACGTGGTGGGCAAGCGCTACGGCGCGCGTTACGTGCCGGCAACCGCCCGCACCTATACCTCCAAGGCCGCCAACGCCCAGGAAGCGCACGAGGCGATCCGCCCCACCAGCTTCGAACGCACGCCGGAAGATGTGGCCCGCTACCTCAATGAGGACGCGGCCAAGCTCTATGAATTGATCTGGAAGCGCGCCGTCGCCAGCCAGATGGAATCCGCCGAGCAGGAACGCACCATCGTGGACGTGATCTCGGCCGACCAGAAGATCACTTTGCGCGCCAGCGGCACCGTCACGGTGTTCGACGGCTTCCTCACGCTCTATCTTGAAGGCGAGGATGACACCTCCGACGAGGATGGCTCGCGGCTTCCCAAAGTCGCGGCGGGCGATGCGAGCAAGATCGAGAAAGTCAGCCCGGCCCAGCATTTCACCGAGCCGCCGCCGCGCTATTCCGAAGCCAGCCTGGTGCGCAAGCTGGAAGAGCTGGGCATCGGCCGGCCTTCCACCTACGCTACCATCCTCTCCACCCTGCGCGACCGCGCCTATGTGCGGATGGACCGCGGCCGCTTCTATCCCGAAGACAAAGGCCGCCTGGTCACCACATTCCTGAACAGCTTCTTCAAGCGCTATGTCGCCTATGACTTCACCGCCGATCTGGAAGAGAAGCTGGATGAGGTCTCGGCCGGCGATCTCAATTGGAAGCAGTTGCTGCGCGATTTCTGGAAGGATTTCTCGGCCGCGGTGGGCGAGACCAAGGATCTCAAGATCAGCCAGGTGATCGACGAGCTCGACCATGTTCTGAGTCCGCATATTTTCCCGCCGGGCGAAGACGGCGTCGATCCGCGCAAATGCCCGGCCTGTGCCGACGGCCGGCTGAACCTCAAGCTGGGCCGCTTCGGCGCTTTTGTCGGCTGCACCAATTATCCCGATTGCAAATTCACGAGGCCGATCGGCGCCAAGCCGGGCGAAGGCGATACCGGTCCACGTGAATTGGGGCTGTTCCCCGGCACGGAAGATCAAGTGACGTTGCGCTCCGGCCGTTTCGGGCCCTATGTGCAATTGGGCGAAGGCAAGAAACCCAAACGCTCGGGCCTGCCCAAGGGCACCGATCCCTCCACGGTGGATCTGGCTTTCGCGATCAGGCTTCTCTCCTTGCCGCGCGAAGTGGGCGCCCATCCCGAAGATGGCAAGATGATCACGGCGAATTTCGGCCGTTTCGGGCCTTATGTCGCCCATGACGGGAAATACGCCTCGCTGGAATCGCCGGACGATGTCTTCACCATCGGCATCAATCATGCCGTGACCTTGCTGGCGGAAAAAAAGGCCAAAGGCTTCAAGCGCCGCGGACCGGAGGCGTTGAAAGAATTGGGCAATGACGGTGACGGCAATCCGGTCAAGGTGCTCAAGGGCCGCTATGGGCCCTATGTGAGCGACGGCCATGTCAACGCCACCATCCCCGAGGGCATGGAGCCCACCGAAGTCACGATGGAACAGGCCTTAGCGCTGATCGCCGAACGTGCGGCCAAATCCGGCAAGAAGCCCGCGAAAAAGAAAGCCGCCGCGAAAAAGAAATCCGCCAAAGCCGAAAAGGCCGAAAGCCAAGCGCCGGCCGAGCAAAAGCCAGCCGCCAAGAAGAAGACCGTGAAGGCGAAGAAAAAGCCCGAACCGGTCGCGGGCGAATAGTTGGCCCGCGCAAAAGACAGTACGCCCAAGCTCGATAAAGCCCGCCTGCTTGCCCTGTTGGCCGAACATCCCGGCGCGACCAAGCGCGACCTGACAAAGCTTGCCGGCCTCAAGGGCTCCGATCGTATTGTTCTCAAGCGCCTGCTGCGTGAACTGGAAGCGGAAGGCGCCATCGCCGGACGCGCCAAGCGCGGTCTGACCAGGGCTGGTGAACTGCCCGAAATGGCGGTGCTGGAAATCATCGGCGTGGATAATGACGGCGAAGTGCTGGCGCGGCCGCTCGACTGGGAAGCACACGAGACGCCGCCGCTGATCCATGTGATGCCGCCAAAGGAAGGCGGCGCGCTGGGCACGGGCGCGCGCATCCTGGTCAAGCTGGAACGGCGCGGCGAAAGTTACGAAGCCAGGATTGTGCGACGGCTGGAGAGCGAGGCCGAACGCATCCTGGGTGTGGTGCGCGAGACTGAGCACGGCCTGCGCGTGATCCCGGTGGAGCGCAAGGCGCGCGGCGATTACGCGCTGGACAAGCGCGATGCGGCAGGCGCCAAGAACAACGAACTGGTGCTGTGCGACCTGATGGGCGTCAAGGCAAACGCCAAGGTGCGGGTGGTAGAACGCATCGGCAGCATGGATTCGCCCAAGACCATCAGTCTGATCGCCATCCACGCCCACGGCATTCCCACTGTGTTTCCGCAAGCCGCGCTGGATGAAGCCATGGCCGCGCAATCGATTGATCCCAAGGGGCGCACCGACCTTCGGGCTGCGCCCCTCGTCACCATCGATCCCGAGGATGCGCGCGATCATGACGACGCGGTGTGGGCAGGACCGGACGAGGATGCCGCCAATCCCGGCGGCCATGTGATGATCGTCGCCATCGCCGATGTCGCCCATTATGTCACACCCGGCTCGGCGTTGGATAAGGAAGCCCTGAAGCGCGGCAACAGCGCTTATTTTCCCGATCGCGTTGTGCCCATGCTGCCGGAGGAATTGTCCGCCGATCTCTGTTCGCTCAAGGAAGGCGTGGACCGGCCGTGCCTCGCCGTGCGGATGGTATTCGACAAACATGGCCACCAGCGCTCGCATCATTTCATGCGTGCGGTGATGCGTTCGGCGGCGCGGCTCACTTACGCCCGCGCCCAGGCTGCGTTCGATGGGCATCCCGATGCGGATATGAATGCCACGGTCCGAAAGACGTTGGCCGACCTCTGGACCGCCTACAAAACCCTCACCATCGCCCGGGAAAAGCGCCAACCGCTGGATCTCGATCTGCCGGAGCGGCGCATCAAGCTCTCAGCCGAAGGCCATATCGACAGCATCGCCTTCCGCGAGCGGCTGGAATCCATGCGCCTGATCGAGGAATACATGGTGCTGGCCAATGTCGCCGCCGCCGAGGCTCTGGAGAAAGCGCGCACACCGCTGATCTATCGCGTGCATGACAGTCCATCCAAGGAGAAGCTCTATGCCTTCTCCGATTTCCTCCATACCCTGAACATATCCTTCGCCAAGGGCCAGGTGGTGCAGCCTGGCACCTTCAACCGCGTGCTGGAAAAGGCCAAGGGCACACCGCACGAAGCGGTGATGAACGATGTCGTGCTGCGAAGCCAGGCCCAGGCGATCTATGACGCGGCCAATATCGGTCATTTCGGCCTGAACCTGGCCAAGTACGCGCATTTCACGTCGCCCATCCGCCGCTATGCCGATTTGATCGTGCATCGCGCATTGATCCGGGGGCTGAAGCTTCCTGGCGGCGACGGCCTCACCGATCGCGAGATCAAGCAATTGCCCGAGATCGCGGAGGCGATTTCCATCACCGAGCGGCGCGCCATGGCGGCGGAGCGCGATTCCACCGATCGCTATGTCGCCGCCTTCATGGAAGAAAAGGTGGGCGGCATTTTCGCCGCCCGCATCACCGGCGTCACCAAATTCGGGCTGTTCGTGCGGCTGACCGAATTCGGCGCCGAGGGTCTGTTGCCGGCGCGTTCGCTGGGCCATGAATATTTCCGCTTCGACGAACGCGCCCTGGCGATGCGGGGCGAGCGCACCGGCGTGACTTACAAGATGGGCGATACGGTCGAAGTGAAGCTGGTGGAGGCCGCGCCTGTGACCGGCGGCCTGCGCTTCGAGCTGGCGGAGGACAAGGCCGCCCGCCCCCAGGGGCGACGCTTCGGCCCCGAGAAAAAGCACCGCTTCAAGCCGAAAAGGCGTTAGATTCCAGAAACTTGCCGCCTTTGCCTTGACAGGCGTGGCGCTTTCCCCAATAACCCCCGCCTCTCGACGTTCTTTTGGAGTTCCTCATGGCCAAGCCCACCACTGCCAAAATTCGCCTCAACAGCGAAGGCGGGACCGGCTTTTTCTATGTCACCAAGAAGAACACCCGCACCATGACGGAGAAGTTCTCCATCAAGAAATACGATCCCGTGCTGCGCAAGCATGTCGAGTTCAAGGAAGGCAAGATCAAGTAGAGCTTTAGGCTTCTGCCAAGGCATCCTTGACCGCTTTCGCCGCCGCGCTGACCGCTTCGTGCGCCTGCGGCAGCACCGTCTGCAAATAGATAAAGCAATGCACCAGGTCGCCGTAATCGGCGACGGTGACTTTCACGCCGGCCTGTTTGAGCTTTTCGGCATAAGCCAAACCTTCGTCATGCAGCGGATCGTATCCGCCCAGCATCACATAGGCCGGTGGCAGGCCCGAGAAATCCTTGGCGCGCAAAGGTGATATGTTCGGCGATTGGAGATCGGCGCCCTTGGGGATTACCTGTTCGGTGTTCCATTCGATGGTGCGCTTGTCCATGAAATAGCCCACCGCGAATTTCTCCATCGAGGCGAACGTCCCGGCGAGATCGGTGGACGGAAACATCAAGAGCTGGAAGGCGATGGCCACGCCGCCCTTGGCCCTCATCGCCTGGGTCAGGCAGGCGGACAGCAAACCGCCCGCGGAATCCCCGCCTACCGCGATGCGTCCGGCGTCCACGCCCAGAGCCGGCGCGTTCTCCGCGATCCAGCGCAGCGCCGCAGTGGCGTCTTCCAAGGGCGCGGGCCATTTGTGTTCGGGCGCGAGCCGGTATTCCACCGCGATCACGCGGAAGCCGCCTTCATGAGCGAAGAGGCGGCAAAGCCCGTCATGGGTGTCGAGATCGCCCACCACAAAACCACCGCCATGGAAATAGATCAGCGCCGGCAGCGCATCGCCGCCCGCCGCCACCGGGGCATAGGCGCGAGCGTGGATCTCACCCGCGGGTCCGGGGATGGTGAAATTCTTGGTCTTGCCGACAGGCACATCCTTGGGGCCGACCAGACCCATAAAGCCGGCGAAATTCTTGCGCAGCACGGCGATGGGGGTTTCCCAGGGCTTGGGACGCGGCGTCGCCATCGCCTGGTCGAGAAAGCCCTTTACCAGCGGATCGAGCGGCATCGGTTCCTGGAAAGATGTCGGAACCCCAGTCTAGCCTATCCTAACTTCAGCGCACACCGACTTTCTTCCCCCGCGCGCGAAGCGCTGGCGGGGGAAGATGTCTCTGAGCGCTTGTCGCGAAAGAGACAGATGGGGGTATCAATGAATCGTCAAAGCCGCTTCAGGATCAAGACGATGGCTGGCGATATCGCTCAGCATCACCAGCAAAAGGAACCAGAAATAGGCACGTTCGCCCTCGCCTTCCGCCTCGAACGAGAGCACCGCGCGATAGGCGTAATCGCAGGCGTCCGCGCCATGTTCCTCGGCGAAATCGGACGCCAGACGCACCATGTCGTGCGTGGTTAGATGTTGTTTGGTCGGCCGGCCAAAGCCGGGTCTGGTCATCACCATTGGTCTCACCCCCAAGCCCGGCGTGGATCAAACCACAATTTATTTAGTGAATTATTAACTCGGGGAACCGTGTAACTAATTGTTCTAAAAATGGTATTTCGAGGGGAGCAGAACTACACTTTCACGCCGGGGTTCGTTATGTTTCCCATCCGACGCGACGTAATTTTGGGCAATCCAAGGATTTCACAGCCATGCGCGGCAAAAAAATTCTGCTGATCATCGGCGGCGGTATCGCCGCCTACAAATCGCTGGAGTTGATCCGGCGGCTGGCCGAGCGCGGCGTGCACGCCCGCGCCATCCTCACGCGTGCGGGCGCAGAGTTCGTCACGCCGCTTTCCGTGTCGGCGCTTACCACCGACAAGGTCTATTCGGAGCTGTTCAACCTCACCGACGAAAGCGAGATGGGGCATATTGAGCTCTCCCGCTCCGCCGATCTGGTGGTGGTGGCGCCCACCACCGCCGATCTGATGGGCAAGCTGGCGGCGGGCCTGGCCAATGATCTCGCCTCCACCGCGCTCCTCGCCACCGACAAGAATATCCTGATGGCGCCGGCGATGAATGTGCGCATGTGGGAAAGCCCGTCGGTCAAACGCAGCTTCGAAACCTTAAAGCATGACGGCGTGCTGTTCGTCGGCCCGAATGAGGGCGAGATGGCGTGCGGCGAATTCGGTCCTGGCCGCATGGCCGAGCCGCTGGAGATCGTGGCCGCGATCGAGCAGGCGCTTGGAGCGCCCGGTGCGCTTTCCGGTTTCAAGGCGCTGGTGACGGCGGGGCCCACCCATGAGCCGCTCGATCCCGTGCGCTTCCTGGCCAATCGCTCCTCCGGCAAACAGGGCTATGCGGTGGCGGGAGCCTTGGCCGAGGCGGGCGCCGACACGGTGTTGATATCAGGCCCGGCAGAAATTGCGCCGCCTTCCCGCATCAAGCTGCTCAAGGTCACAACCGCGCGCGAGATGCTGGCGGCCTGCGAAGCCGAGCTTCCCGCCGATATCGCGGTGATGGCGGCGGCAGTGGCCGATTGGCGCCCCGACATCGCCCAGAACAGCAAGATCAAGAAGGAGGCGGACCGCAAGGCGCCCGCCCTTCACCTGGTCGAAAATCCCGACATCCTGGCCACCTTGGCGAAACACAAACAGCGGCCCCGCCTGGTGATCGGCTTCGCCGCCGAAACCGATGACGTACTGGCCCATGCCACCGCCAAGCGCGCCCGCAAGGGCGCGGACTGGATGGTCGCCAACGATGTTTCCGGCGAGGTGATGGGCGGGGACCGCAACCAGGTTCACCTCATCACCGCCAAAGGCGAAGAAAGCTGGCCGGAAATGACCAAAACAGAAGTGGCGCAAAGGCTGGTGCGCCGCATCGTTCAGCAATTCCAAGGCAACGCGGCATGAAGATCGTGCTCAAGCGCCTGCCCCATGGGCGCGACCTGGCGTTGCCGCATTATGCGACCCGTGGCGCGGCCGGCCTCGATCTGATCGCCGCGGTGGAAGAAGAAATCGAATTGCTGCCCGGCCAGCGCGCCGCCATTCCCTGCGGCATCGCCATCGAGTTGCCCCATGGCTATGAGGCGCAGGTGCGTCCCCGCTCGGGGCTGGCGCTCAACCAGGGCGTCACGGTGCTGAATGCGCCCGGGACCATCGACAGCGACTATCGCGGCGAAGTGAAAGCCATTCTGATCAATCACGGCGCCGAACCGTTCCTGATCAAGCGCGGCGCCAAGATCGCCCAGATGGTGATCGCGCGCCACGAACAGGCGGAAATCGTGGAAAGCGACGCGCTGTCCGACAGTGCGCGGGGCGCGGGCGGCTTCGGCTCGACCGGCATGGCAGCAAAGACATGATGCTGCGCCTTTCCCGCAAAACGCTTCTGGCGCTGGAAGCGGTGATCGACATCGCTTTCAACGCGCGGCCCGAACCGGTCCAGGCCAAAGAGATTACCGCGCGCCAAGGCGTGCCGCAGCGCTATCTGGAACAGGTGATGCAGCAATTGGTGCGCGCCGGAATCCTGAAAGGCGTGCGCGGCCCCAAAGGCGGCTACCGGCTGGCGCGTGAACGGCGCCGCATCTCGGTGGGCGACGTGGTGCGGATCGCCGAAGCGATCGAGGATGGCGAGGAAGAAAAGGTCAAGCCGCGTTCGGAACTGGGCCTGCGGATTGTCGCGCCCTTGATCCAGAATCTGCAGGACGATGTGATGACGCGGCTCGACGGTATTTCCGTCGAGGATCTTTGCCAGCAGGCACGCGCCCATGGCGTGGAGCTGGCGGGCGGCACCGGAAGCGATTTCGCGATCTAAGGTCTAAGGAGTTGCGTATGGAGAAGGGAAAACCGGGGCGGGGACGCGTCTATAACTCCATCACCGAGACCATTGGCGACACGCCTTTGGTGCGCATGCACCGCATGGCCAGGGATGCCGGCGTCAAGGCCGACATCCTGCTCAAGCTGGAATTCTTCAATCCGCTGGCCTCGGTGAAGGACCGGATCGGCGTCTCGATGATCGAGGCGATGGAGAAAGCGGGCCGGATCAAGCCGGGCAAAACCACCTTGATAGAACCCACCAGCGGCAACACCGGCATCGCGCTTGCCTTCGTCGCCGCCGCCAAGGGCTATCGCCTGATCCTGGTGATGCCGGAATCCATGTCGGAAGAACGGCGCAAGATGCTGTTGATCCTGGGCGCGGAACTGGAACTGACCGACGCCGCCAAGGGCATGGCGGGCGCCATCGCCAAGGCCAAGGAACTGACCAAGAAGATTGCCGATGCCGTGATCCCTCAGCAATTCGAGAATCCCGCCAACCCCGCCATCCATCGCGCCACCACAGCGGAAGAGATCTGGAACGACACCGAAGGCAAGGTGGACATCGTGATTTCCGGCGTGGGCACGGGGGGCACCATCACTGGCGTTGGCCAAGTGCTGAAAGAGAGAAAGCCGTCGGTCAGGATGATCGCGCTGGAGCCCGAGGACAGCGCGGTGCTTTCGGGCGGCCCGGCCGGTCCGCACAAGATTCAGGGCCTGGGCGCGGGCTTCGTGCCCGCCATTCTGGACCGCAAGGTGATCGACGAGATCATCACCATCTCCAACGAGACGGCGCTGGAGACCGCGCGCCAGGCGGCCAAGCTGGAAGGTATTCCGGTGGGAATTTCTTCCGGCGCGGCCATCGCCGCGGCGCTGGAAGTAGGCGCGCGCCCCGAAAACAAGGGCAAGACCATCGTCGCCATAGTCCCCTCGTTTGCCGAACGTTATCTCTCAACCGCTTTGTTCGAGGGCCTTTAGCAGGTCCGGCCGGTCGGTGCAGATCGCGTCCAGCTCTAAGCCGATCAGCCGTTTCATCTCATCCGGTTCATTGACCGTCCAGGCGCCCACCCGAAGGCCGTGTGCGCGCGCATCCGCTACCAAATCCGGCGTGACATCTTGATAGCGGGGAAACCAGCCATCGCCGCCTGCAGCCTTGATGAACTTCAGCACTATGTGCACATCGCCTTTGAGTTCATCGGTGGTGAACCAGCAACGCGCCTCTTTCGCCTGGGCCTTGATCCGGGCCAGCCCGCGCCAATCGAAGCCCACAAAGATGGTGCGGGACAACTGATCCCTCATCACCGCCAGCGCGGCATCGGCCAACGCCAAGGGATCGGCGGAAGCCGGATCGGTGGACGACTTCAATTCGACCATGAGCAGGAATGACGCCGGCAGCGCCGCAACCTCCTTGAGCGAGGGAATGCGCGCACCGTCGGCGGACGCCAGCAAGGGATGATTTCGCGCGTAATCACTGCCGGGATCAGCGCGGGAAAGATCGAAGTGTTGCAACTGCGCAAAACGCAAATCCTTGATCCGCGGCGTCTCACCTTTCAGCCACGCGCCGTCCTTGCGGGTCAAGCCGGGATTGAGCCGATAATCGTGGTGTACCACCACCACGCCATCGGCGGATAATTGAACGTCCAGTTCCGCGCCGTCCGCGCCCAGCGCCACCGCATGACGGAACGCCGCCATTGTGTTTTCTGGCCGGAGTGCGGCCCCTCCGCGATGCGCGATGTTCAAGACTTTCATTTTTTATTTGCCCCCATCTCGCTCTTTCGTGGGCCAAGCGCTCAGAGCCATCTTCCCCCGCCAATGGCTTCGTCAGGTCGGCCGGCAAAAGCTCCACTGGAGCTTTTGCGGCCTCCAGGGAAGAAAGCCTGTGTTCTGCAATTAAAGCATGCATGGCGGCTTTGCGCCCACTTGTCATGGGAATCCGCTACAAGAGCGCATGGACGCCAGTGTGGAAGTCACCGATCCCGGACCCCGCGTCACGGGCCACAGTCTCGCCGCCTGGAGGGCGGAGGCCAAGGAGCTGTTGCGCCTGGCGGTGCCGATGGCGGCGACCCAG
>Ga0134126_10008036_pt1 | contig 13251 bp, 12 predicted proteins | sample KB31752_FD_96881 | JGI IMG/M metagenome (GOLD analysis project Ga0134126, IMG submission 96881) | Terrestrial soil microbial communities with excess Nitrogen fertilizer from Kellogg Biological Station, Michigan, USA - KB3-175-2 | ecosystem: Environmental > Terrestrial > Soil > Unclassified ...
ATTTTGACGGGCTATGTGGCAGGGCGTTTGAGCTAACACCGCGGGATACTATTTCAGGTATGCTCGCTAGCTCTGTTACCACCCTTCAGCATGTGTGGGCCATCGTTAAGAAGGCCCACACATCTCACGTCATATCCGGCTCGAATAGACCGAACAATGAAGGCCCGCTTCGGGCTCATAGCTGGTTCTGATAATTCGAAGGGATGGGGCTAGCAACATGTCTCCTTCAACATCGTCCAAATGGATCCTCCTTGTCGGGACTTGGTCACTGGGTGTCCTCTTTATGGCGGCTGCTTTCCTCAAAGCGCTGGATCTCAATTCATTTGTCCAACAGATTGCGCGTTATCAGTTGGTTACTACAAAGCTGGAATTGCCGCTCGGCATAGCGCTCATCGTCGTGGAGAGCATGCTCGGCCTGGCTTGCCTGGTGACCTTCCGGCCACGCATCGCTCTCTGGGGGATGATCGCTTTGTTGACACTTTTTCTTGCAGCCACGCTCTTCCGCTGGGCTCTGCTTCAGAACACTAACTGCAACTGTTTTGGCCCGCTCGTGACGGGCGGCCCGCTCGCCGTAGTCTTCCACACCAGCGTGCTGATCTCTCTGGCCGCCCTGCTGATCGCTCTTTTGAGAAAGGCAACAATGTCATCTTCGCGCCGCGGCCTGCGGGTTGTCTCCGGCGTGTTCGCAACGTTCCTGCTAATTTTTGCCGCTAACCATGCTTCCTACAGCGCTATCTCGTCGCCCGCTGCCTTGGCCCAGGATCAGACTCGTATCTTCCTGAGCGCTACCTGCCAGAAATGCCAGAAAGAAGCAAGCAAGGTGAGGGATTTGGCCAACAGCACCGATGTTCCCCCGGTCCGTGTTTTCATAGGCGCGTCATACGAGTCTGAGATTGATGACTATCTCAAGAAAGGAAACCTCCAGATTAAGTACACCCCTTTGACTTTCTCTCAACTCTCACGCGAAACACAGCACGTACCCAAAGTCCAGATTTTTCGCAACGGCAAACTCGTGAAAGAGTGGGACGGAGACGTGCCTGGCGTCGACGAGGTAAAACGAGCACTTTTAACTGGAACCGAGGGCGTGGGAAACCCTCCCCCTCCATCAGCTCAGGCGCCGGCTGGAGATTAAAGCGACCCACTTGCTTTACGCCGCTGACTTTAGTCGTAGCAAGATTCGTCACTGCCCAAGCTCGAGTTTGCTTCGAACTAACACGGGATCACTCAGGGGTGTTATGGAGATTCCTCTCAAGCTCAAATGGTTGGGGCGCGAGACCGGGGAAATTTACAGCCTTATCGCTCCCTTTCATCCTTTGATTCTGATCGATCCAGCTCCTCAGCTACGAAATTCGGAAATTCCGCCGGGGCTGATCGCGCTTCCTCGGAGGGTCTACAAGGTTTGGGACCTGCGGAAGACGGAGAAGACAAATAGCGGGCGGCCGACAATTTCTGAGATAGACTTAGCTGCCGACCTCAAGTTCGATGTGCTCAAATGGAGATCCGACGCGCCAGGCCTTTCCGCGGTCTATCAGTTTTATTTTGATCTATATCTGAAGAGTTCCGCCTTAGAGAATCTTCCCAGGACCGCAGCCTATCAATACCTTGAACGACTCCATTCGACGCTGCTCGAGCGTAATTTTATTGCCATGATCCGGGTTCTGCGCGGCGAGCAAGCCCTCGGCGGCCTGCTGCTGAGACATCCATCTGCCATCGAACTGGCTTGCTATCAGCAACGCCTGCAAACCTTCAAGACGATCACGCGGAAGGATGTTGCGATAATTGATCTCGTGGAAGCCGACGCTCAACTGGATCCGGTCCGCCTCAAGAGAGCACTGGTCCGGCGAGCCGCTCAATGGGTACAAGCGGCCGGCTATTCCTTTTTGTCGTCCGCGGCGGCAACCTATCCTGTCCTCAGCAAGAATGAATGTGATGAAGACTGGACATTGAGCGGTGAAGCCACACCCGTTTGGAACGAAGACACCACTGCGCTCCTATATTGCGACTTCAGTCGTTGCTGCTATCTTTCGAAGGACGTTCATTATTACTCTGCTAACGGGAAAAGACCGTGTCTCCATTACATCGTTAATATCGACCCAACCCGCTCGTGGGCCATGCGCTTGCTCAATACGCTGGTCCATATTGAGAAAAGGGTCTATACGCGTCAGCCGCGATTTCATGAACTCCTCTCAGCGGCGGGCATAGAATGCGAGTTTCTGGCTCCGCCGCGCGGCGCAAAAGCGAATATGAACGTGTCCCGCAGAAGTCTTGCGATTTGATGCTGGGGAAGAAGTTGTGAAACCGATATGCAATGGCTGATTTCAAACGCTGAGCCGGACGCTCTGAATGCTCCCATCTTGAGCGAAGAGTTGCTTCAGGCCGGCATCGTCCGAGAGATTTTGGGGCAGTTGCCCTGGTACAAAAAAACACGGGGCATGGAAGTGATGCTGGCCGGACATTTGATCGGCATTATTCGTTCCGGGTTCGAGCGCTCTTTCGTGGTGAGCGAAATGGAGAGTTTGGATATTCCGCCTCTAACGGCCTTGCGGTTCCTCGAGCTTTTGGAAGCGAGGGGCAGTTGCCATTTTGGCGAGCCTCGCTATTTTTATAATCCTGCCTGGTCGGTTGCGCCCTACACAAAAGGGGTGGCCGTGCAAAGCCAATACGGCAGAAGAAGGATCGTCATCTCCAATCTACTGGCAGAGTGCCTGCAGTTGCTAAGCGGCACCATGTTGCGAGAGAAGTATAAAGCGGCATTAGAGCAACAATTAGGGAAGCCGGAGTTGGCCGAACAGGCTTGCGAGACCCTGGCCCGCCTGGGGCTATTGATGAGTTGCGACTCAACACAAACGCCGGTAGCTGACTACGGGGTACGACGCTGGAGCCTGGATTTGGAGAAACGAGGCGAGCTGCTCAGTGAAGTATCGTGGGAGGAGCGCTTGAATTTCCTGGAAGAAAGCTTTCAAGGCTTTTTCTTCCAGTCGCGGGACCACTTCTTCACTACCCCAATCAGTCTTTGCGGCGACCTGGATCTGGTCAGGCATCCTGACGTTGCCGAGTATTTCCTGAACCTCTCTTTTAAGCTGCAAAGATTTACTGAACGGATACCAGTGAGCCTGAGAGTTTCCCAAGCGTCCACTGCTTACGAGCGCTGGCAGGAACTGCGCTTTGAGTCGCCCGAAATCTTCAATTGGACCTTGACCCTTGACCTGCGCCGAGACAACGGTGAAGTTATTCCGGAGCTGCTAGCTGTTGTCGAGCGTGAGAAGTTCTCTCATATTCTGGATGTCACGCTGCTCCTGGGAAATGAATGGCCGGCGGATCTGGCCCTGCTCAATCAACGGGTGCACCTTAAGCTCTATTCGACCGGCTGCCTGCAAACGCCTGCGATTGATAAAATGCCCGCCAGACTGCTCCATATTACCGAAGCGTATTTCACGCCCCATCAGCAACGTGAGGGATGCGGGGCTGGGCTGAGTCTTTACATTGACGGTCAGGGCGATGTCTATTCCTGCTCGCTTGAGAGCGGCGCTCGTCTCGGCCATATTACAAAGGGTGCGAACGCCATTGAGCAGACCAGAAGAACACTACGGCGTGGCCGCACGGGCGCCTGTAGCTTCGGCGTCAATGCAGATAAAATGAGGGAGAGCGGCTTGACGAATATGTTGAGACAAGCACAACCGAGCGCCGAGATTGGCGGAGCTTCGCTTGACTTCTCCTGCCCCTAGTGTTTGCAGAATTTCTCCTGTTGCCCGGAAACGAAGGAGAGCGGATGATCGATAGCCCAAGTTTTGACTATCTGAAACTTCCCTACTGCGGAACAGACACGGCGAAAATTGCCAAACGCCTCTCCCCCTACTATCACTGTGTCTTCACTCCTTTTGTCGACCAAAACCAAATCGACCCGCTGACCGCACAGGGGTTTTACTGCCGGGCATCTATCGCCTCGCAGGACCTTCCCCTTGAACTGTTCGGCACGATTAAGGATCTCCTTTCCCAGCTCCCGGCGAAACGACGAAATGACATTGTGCAGGTAGTGAAGAAAGCTCGTGAGCAGGAGATTGAGATCACTGTTGAAGTTTTCCGACAAAAGTCCGATCAATTCCAGGATATCTACACGTGGTATTTCGAAGTCTATCGCCCTTACGCCGCGACACACTTTGCCAATAAGTATAAGTACAGCCTGATTGAGGACCTCCACGCTGACCTGCTGGGGCGCTTTCGCTCCCGCCCTAGCGTGCTGGCGATTGCGCGATGGCAGGGGAAAATAATCGGAGCCTCATTTCTGTTTCATATCGCCTGTCCACAGTATCGAGTAAGGACCTCGTTCGCGGCCGCTTTCCCGCGCGTGAAGACGTTCGGCGACGTGCTGCAGATGTCTACGCTCAACTCTGGCCCTGGCCCAATTGGCAACATCAACACTTACCTTTACTACTGTCTAATCCAATGGTGCATCCAAGCTGGATACGGGCACTTCTCCTTCGGGCGCGAGAACCTCATGGTGCCGCCCAACGAATATCTCAATGTGCTGGGCTCAAAGCGGTCCTGGGGAACGACCACCCTGCTCGAAAATGATGCCCATAGCTTGCAATTTGTACTCTGCAACAGGCGCGCTCTGCTTCACCTGCGCTCCGATTATTTCCTGTTTCTCTGGACCAAAGATGCTTACCGGCTGGTGTATTTTGCCAACGACAAAAACGTTCCGAAGGCCCTCTCGCAAACGCTTGAAAGCGACGCATACATAGAGAAGCATGTTTATACGAGAAACCGCTCGATCTTCTCTTACCTGGAAAAGAGAGCGGCGCGTTGGAAAAACGCCAGGTTGGTTTTGTGTTCACCTGCAGGAATCGCAGCGAGTTCAGTGGTTTGCCCTTAAAACTCGATTCCAATGAACGGTTTGACCGGATCCCAGCTCCGGGCGTGAAAAAGATGCAGCCCGGTTCAGCTCAATAAGCGATCCTTCTAATTCTCTCAAACCTGGCACGTATGGTTATGAACAAACCTCTCACAATCGGTATTGTCGGCGGAATGAGTCCCGAATCCACCGTCATTTATTACCAGCAAATGGTTCATCGTCACCAGCTCGAATTTCACAACCACAGTTATCCGCGCATCGTCATCACGAGTGTGTCTTTTCAGCAGTATATTGATTGGCAGCATGACGAGTTCTGGGAACAGATCGCTCAGGAGTTGACGCAGGAATTTGACAGCCTCGTCGCCGCCGGGGCGGATTTTGCCGTACTGGCAACCAACACCATGCACAAGGTCCTGCCTTTAATCAAAAGCTCGATTCCCATCCTTAGTATCTTGGATGTCGTGGGCCGCTACGCCAGGACCAACAACCTGAAGACCATCGGGCTGACCGGTACCCGGTTTACAATGAGCGACGGCTTTTATGCGCAGGGATTGGAAAGCCACGGCCTCGAGGTGCTCATCCCAACCGCGACCCAGCAGGACCGGATACACCACATCATCTACGACGAACTCATTGCGGGTGAGGTAAACCCCTCTTCGACCCGTGAGTTCGCCCGAATCGCCCAAGATTTATCGGAGCGTGGAGCAGAAGCGATTTTACTCGGCTGCACGGAACTGGTCATGCTCGTGGAAGACCGGCCGCTGGAGTTAGAAACGATTGATAGCACGCGGCTGCACGCAGATGCTGCTTGGAGAATGGCTGTCGGCCTGAACTCGGAGGCGAAATGACTGGACTGGAAAAGTACGGAGCTGGGGATCGGGTCAGGCGCACCCATCGGCGGCAGGGCAATCGCATCTCCGGGCCGTATTCTCGAGTTGCGCCGGCAAATTTTCCGCTGAAAATATTTGCGCCCATTCCCGCTTTACCTGCAACTTTTGGCTGGCAACTGTCATTAATAGACGTGGGCCGGAAATGGTTCTCGTCGGGTATTTCAAAATACTATGAGTGTCCCGACTCCTTTGATCTCAGATGTTTGGCGTTTTCCCTGGCGTGGTAACAACAGCGGAAAGAACGGTAGGAGAGTGACGGCGACAGGCGGTCGCGTTCGGAGGCTTGCCTGATCCAGGAAACTTGCCTGATTCAGGAAAAGGGCGGCAGTGGCTGAGATGATGTCAGTAGGAAAGTTGGGCTTATATGCTCACACTCGCTTGAGCAGTGCTGAGGCGCTTCTCGATCGTGCCCGGCAGGGAGACGAGGAAGCGTTCAGTCTGTTATTCGAGCACTACGCCAATTCAGTCTTCAATTTCATCTACCGCCTTATCGGCGAGAGAGAGGCCGCTGAGGATTTGACCCAGGAGACCTTCGTCCGCGCCTACAGAAAACTCGGCGCCTTGCGCCTTCACGACGACACGCAGCTTTCGACCTGGCTCTTTAGCATTGCCAAAAACGTGGCGCGTGAGTCCTTCCGCTCCCGGCGCACCGCTCAAAAGAGAATCGCGCTTGAAGATCCTGCGGCACTAACCTTGAGCGGAAACGAGCCGCAACCCGACGAACAGTTGTGGGACAAAGAAATTAATCGCATCGTCCAGCGAGCGCTTGAAACTTTGGATGACGATAAGCGTCTCGTCTTTACGCTCCGTGTATTTCAACAGCAGACCTACGAGGAGATTGCGATCGTCACTGGTTTCTCACTGCCCAAACTCAAAGCCGATCTTAACCGGGCGAGGACACAAATGAGGAGTTTGCTGCGTCCCTATCTGGAAGAAAATCATGAACTGTAAAGAATGCCTATCTCTGCTTGAAGATTATTTGTATCGCCAGCTTAACGCAACTGCCGATAAGCAGCTGGCGACACATCTGGGTGCATGCGAGGTGTGTGCCGGTGAGTATTCGCTGCGGCGTAGTGAGCAGAAAATCTACGCGGGATGTGAAGTGCGAGTTGGCCCGGAATTTTGGGCCGGGGTCCAGGCGAGAATCCAACAGGAGAAAGGCTTGCGCTCCGAGATGCTAGCGCCCCTTGCGGCGCTATGGAGTGGGTTCCGTTTCAATCCGGCTCTCGCAGCCGCTGCCGGCTGCCTGGTCCTGGTCTGTTTGGCGGCACTATCACTATATGTTGGGACCAGATCTGAGACTGGGCGCGCCACGACCGCAGAGCGCCAGGACAAGCAGCCGCTGGGTGCGGCGCCGGCAAAGCAAGACAACACCGTACAAGTACTTGAAGCGGGGGAGAAGTCGAAGTCTCCACTCGATCATTCGGAGCAAAACGTGCCGCGCCATACCGGGCTTGCTTTGAAGCGCGCCAGCTCTGGACGCGCCCCGGTAGCCAGTGAGTACGCGATGAAGAGGATCGAGGAGCGAGCGTCCGGCGGGGAAGTTTTAGCTGAGCCGAATTCACTATTGGCGGCCCGGACCAACATAGGCTCTGATCTTGACGCTGATAGCGCCCGGCACATCGAACGAGCCGAAATGTTGTTGCGGTCGTTCAAAAATAGCCGTTTCCTGCCCGCCGCTTACACTTCAGAACTCAACTACGAGCGGCGGCTTTCGAAGGATCTGGTGGGTAGCAATATCCTGCTACGACGCGATGCCGAATTGGCGGGCAATGTGGCCCTCGCGCGATTGCTTGATCGGCTCGAGCCGTTTCTACTGGAGATCGCCAATTTACAGGAGAATTCAGGCCGCAAGGAGATCCGTTTGGTCAGAGAGGGACTGATGAGAGAGCAAATCATCGCTGCCTTGCAAAGTTTCTGAAGAGCAACGTCGGTCCATCTGCTGTCAGGTTCGAGTGCACCGGATTTGAGTTAAGGAGGCATTATGAAATTCCAACCAGACAACCGCTTGATTTACAGAGTATCCCTGCTTCCCTTCCTTTTGGTTCTCGTTGTCCTGCCGTTGCTGCAAACCACGGGCGGCGGTCAGGAGCATCCAAAAACCGTTGGCGCAGCTCAAACCTCAAACGCTTCCTCGTCTGAAATGAAAGCCTTTCGGGACGGTAGACAATTACTGGAAGAAGAAAAGTGGGCTCGAGCCGCCGAGCGGTTCAACGACTACATCACCGATTATCCCAAGGATGCGAATGTCGATGCGGCGCTTTACTGGCTGGCCTTCGCGCAAAAAAAACAGGAACGATTTCGCGAAGCCGACAAGGCTTTGCAGCGATTGATAAATAATTATCCCAGCTCGCGGTGGGCCGACGACGCCCGGGCGCTTCGACTTGAGATCGCCCCCCGCCTGGGCAATACGGAGCTGACCAACAAGGAAGCGAATGATCCGAGCAATGACGAGGCCAAGCTGGTCGCATTGCGCAACCTGTTTGCTGCCAATCCTGAGCAGGCCGTGGCGCTTGCCACCAATATTTTCGCGCCCGGCTCACAGGCCAGCAGAAGCTTCAAAGAATCCACGCTCACGATGTTGGGCCGCCACGGTGGCCGGCAGGCGTGGCCGCTGTTGATGGATCTGGCCCGCCGTGAGCCGGACAGCAGACTGCGCCAGACGGCGATCTATTGGTTAGGCAAGGAAGAAAACGCAGAGACCTTGGCGGTGCTCAAGGAACAGGCGCTGACATCACTCGATACTGACGTGGCATTTGCTGCCCTTTCAGCCATCCTGCAGCAAGGTAGTCCTCAGGCTCTTGAGGCTTTAGGTGACATCGCCAGGGCTGCGACCTCTCCCGAAGTGCGTAAACGGGCAGAAGCTTTGTTGCGGGTGGACCCGGACACAACCGGCACAACAAAGAAAGACGCCTGGGTCTTGCTGAAAGGAAACAAGCAACTTCTCCTGTTGTCCAGCGGCCGTATTATCAAGTTGGTGGGGTCAGGGAATCTCAAGTTCAAGCGCGATGGCCAAGTGATTGAAATACCTGCCGGACTTAGTGTCACCGTAAGCGGAAATGCCGTTTTCAAAGACGGCGAGGTCGGTAAAGGCGAGACCGCCGAAGTCAGCGGCGGGGAGATTACTTCTCGCGAGCGTCTGATCCAGGGGAATGAGACAGTGCGCCTGGTCGGTGAGGATCAACGGACGATATGGGAGTTAAGCCTGGCGCCCGCTGAAAGCGCAAGCATGCTGGAGAGCGGGAACTGGTTCACGATCAATGGCGAGTTTAATGTCAGTGCAGCGGAGACTAAAACCTTCTTCCTTTACGCCAAGCCCGGCGGCGGCGTGAAAATGCGTTAGAGCCCTTTCGCCTATGCGGCAATGACGAGAGGACATAAGCCCATGCAATCGTTGCGGCATATATTACCCTACGCAATCCGAACGTGGCTGACATCTCCTGTTTTCACGGCGATCGCGATCCTCACCATGGCCCTGGGCATCGGTGCGAATACGGCTATCTTCTCGGTAATCAATGCCGTCCTGCTCCGCCCTCTGCCCTACCCAAATGCTGAACAGTTGGTAAAGATTTGGGAAACTGAACCACAACTCGATAACGCTCCGGTCGCACCCGCTGACTTTCTGGACTGGAGACAGCAGAGCCAATCGTTTGAACAACTGGCGGCCTACCGGAGCCAGACTTTCAACTTCACCGGTGGCCAGGAGCCCGAGCGCGTGCGTGGCGCTCGCGTCTCGGCGAATTTTTTCTCGCTGCTGGGGATTCAACTCACATTAGGACGTTCCTTCTCAGAGGACGAAGACCAGCAGGGTCGTAATCAGGTCCTGGTCCTGAGCGATGAGCTGTGGCGGCGACGCTTTGGCAGCAACCCAAACATCGTAGGCACATCTGTGCTCGTCAATGATCGCAGTTACACAGTTATCGGTGTCACTCCATCGGGCGCTACTTTTCCGACTAAGCTGGCCGAGATGTGGACGCCAAATGCCTTTAATGAAGCTGAAAAAAAGACGCGTCGCACGCATTACCTTTCCGCTCTCGGGCGCCTGCGGCCAAACGTGACGGTGGCCCAGGCGCAGGCGGAGATGACTCGCATAGCCAGTGGCCTGGAGCAACAGTATCCCGCTTCCAACAGCAAAGTAGGAGTTAAGGTGATCCCGCTCAAAGAAGAGGTGGTCGGGAATGTTCAGCCACTACTGTTGATCCTGCTGGTAACGGTTATTTGCGTACTCCTGATCGCCTGCGGCAACGTCGCCAACTTGTTGCTCGCTCGCGCGGTCACACGCCAGAAAGAGATCGCCATCCGCAACGCTCTCGGAGCCGGGCGTGCACGCATCGTGCAGCAAATGTTGACCGAGAGCGTGCTGCTCTCGCTGGCCGGAGGCGCCCTGGGACTCCTGGTTGCATGGTTGGGTATATATCTGCTCGTCATGCTCAAGCCTGCTAACATTTCGCGTTTGACCGAGATTCAGCTGGATGCTCGCGCTCTTGGGTTCACCCTGGTTCTTTCGCTTCTAACGGGGCTTCTCTTTGGAATCTTTCCCGCCCTTCACGCCTCAACTCCCAATCTAAACGAAACACTTAAAGAGGGAGGCCAGAGCCAGGGACAAAGCTCCAGACATCTGCGCCTGCGCAATCTGTTGGTGATCGCTGAGGTGGCGCTTTCGCTGGTGCTTTCAATTGGCGCCGGTCTATTGATCAAGAGCTTCGTGCGCTTGAGTAATGTTGACCTTGGCTTCAATCAACATGGTCTCCTCACGATGCAGATCGCCCTGCCGCCGACCAGATATTCAGACAGCCAGCGGCAGGTTGCTTTCTTCCAGCAAGTCCTCGATGGACTCAAAGTCGTCCCCAACGTGCAGCACGTAGCGGCGATCAGTGATCTTCCCCTACTGGGCGGAAACTCGACGGTCTTTCAGGTAGAGGGAGGCGCGGCCAGCAGTGAAGGGGAAAAACCGCTCACGGAATACCGGCTGATCAGCGCCGACTATTTTCGGGCCATGAGCATCCCACTCCTTAGAGGACGTTTCTTCGAGGAGCGGGACAACAAGACCTCGCTCGGGGTAGTTATCGTCAACGAGACGCTCGCAAATCACTTTTTCCCTGGTCAGGATCCGCTCGGTAAACGGGTTGGTTTGAGCGATCCGCCAGACTGGCGCGAGATTGTGGGCGTCGTGCGAGATGTCCGAGACTACGGCCCAGACATGCCGCCAAGTCCGGAATGTTATGTGCCCTACTTGCAAAACACGCCGGATTATATCGAGGGTACGACATCCAGCATGGCGCTGGTCCTACGTACAGCCTCCGCCCCCACAAGTTTGACAGGTGTAGTGAGGCAGCAAATACGCTCGCTGGACAAGGATCAGCCGATTCAGAATCTAAGAACAATGGAAGAGGTCTTCGCTGAGTCGGTGGCGCAGAGGCGTTTCAATATGCTCTTAATCAGTCTCTTTGCCGGTTTGGCGCTGCTGCTTGCAACCCTGGGTGTTTACGGCGTGATCAGCTACTCGGTGACGCAACGGATCCATGAATTCGGCGTCCGCATGGCTCTCGGAGCAAGGCCTGTCGATGTCCTCAAGCTCGTTCTAAGCCAGGGAATAAAGTTAGCCGCTACCGGAATCATTCTCGGTCTCTTCGTCGCCTTTGCCTTTACCAGGATGATCTCGAGTTTACTGTACGGAGTAACTGCCACTGATCCCGCAATTTTCATCGCTACGTCCTTGCTGATGGCCACCATAGCCCTTCTGGCGAGTTATCGCCCGGCGCGCAAAGCAACGAGGGTAAACCCTATGATCGCCCTCAGAACTGAATAGACTGTCCGATCAAAATCAACTGCCAGGGTTTGTGTACCAGCCGCAGTAGCGGCAGCCATACTCATCTTGGTCATGTCTAATCAAGCCTAAGGCTGCGCATGGCGATACAGCTCAGACACCCCGGAAGTCACAAGGAAAGTATAGCTTGGTCTAGCTAGTCACCAGCCGTTGGGTATAGTCCAGACCGCGGGGCTTTGGTTCTTGGAGCTTGAAATTAGGATCGCTTAAAGATCTGTGGAGTACAGTTTATGCAATCGAGTGTTCAAATTGCGCCCGCCTCCAAGAAAATGCTCTGGGCTGGACGCATCATCAGCGCTCTTCCGGCATTGTTTCTGCTAATGGATGTCGTCATGAAATTGTTCAAGACAACTCCTGTCTTTGAGGAAACCGTCCGGCTTGGATATCCCGACGTCATGTTTGGACTTGGGCTCGTTCTGCTCGCCTGCACTGTCTTGTATGTGATTCCGACGACCTCCGTTCTTGGCGCAATTCTGCTGAGCGGCTATCTGGGCGGCGCGGTTGCTTCACATGTGCGCGTCGGAGAGGGCCCGTTCCTAGTTTTCTTTCCGGTTATTGTTGGAGTGCTGATCTGGCTTGGCCTCTACTTGCGAGATGGTCGGCTGCGCTCTCTCATTCCGCTGTGGAGTTAGACCTTTAGATTGTCTATTGTCGAGATATTAACCTCGTCCTTCTCGCCAAGGGATCCGTCGCGTCCGTCGCGATGCTTACTGGAACATTGGCTGGCGGCGTTATCGCTCAATTCACTCATCAACGAAAAATGGCATCCTTAGCTGACAGCGATCAAGGGACCTGCCGGGAGCGTGCCCGGCCCATCCGACTCTTGACACAAAATTCAGAAATCGACTCACCACGTCGTGCCTGCATTACTGACGAACACGCACGCGTGATTTTGATCGTTTGAGATGCCAATTTGGAATCTCAAACAAGCTTTTTGATCTGACAGATCCTAAGTGGCCAATACGTGGCCAAAAATAACTGCACGCAACAGGTACGCGATGGTAAGGAATGGGAAAGAACCGTAAAATCCTTAAAATCTCTCGGTGGCTGCAACTTTTGAAAAGGCAATAACTTAGGTTTTTGCCGGTAGCCTAATTCGCAATGCGGAGGCCAGGAGTTCGACCCTCCTCTGCTCCACCAATCAACCCTTCTCTTTACAATAACTTACAATTCGAATTTTCGGTTGATCGTTTTCTCAAATGGTCAATATCTGGCCAGAAATAACTTGCACCAACCGGTAGCAAACGGTAGAGAATGGGACGAATGTCATAACTCTCGAGAACTAGCTAACTGTAAATCCTTAGACCATGAGAACTTGAATATCTTGTATGTAATGCGGAGGTCGCCCGTAGTGCAGTCGCCGCATAACGAGATCCTTGCATTCCAACCGGCTTCGCTTGAAGTCATCGAAAGCGTAGGTTGAGGATCAGGACTCAACGGCGATAATAGGGCTCCCAGCGGCGAAATATTGGGGCGCATTTGGCAACCAGAGTAGACTTGAAATGAAGAGCAGAGTAAGGAGGACACGACCATGCCTGATCCTATCGCTAGAAAGCGTCTGAAGAAGAAAATGCTCGACCGATGGGAGAACGAGGGAGGAGCGATTGCCGCCGACACAACAACCGCGGACGATACGTGCCTGACGAGTGAAGATAAGGGCCACGGGAAGAAACTATCTTCTC
>Ga0134126_10008038_pt1 | contig 13247 bp, 11 predicted proteins | sample KB31752_FD_96881 | JGI IMG/M metagenome (GOLD analysis project Ga0134126, IMG submission 96881) | Terrestrial soil microbial communities with excess Nitrogen fertilizer from Kellogg Biological Station, Michigan, USA - KB3-175-2 | ecosystem: Environmental > Terrestrial > Soil > Unclassified ...
CAAAAGCGGGCCGACATTGCCAACGAAAACAAAGGCGATGTATTTATTTCGCTGCACTGCAATTCGCTGGCTGACAGATATATACACGAAGTTGTTGGGCACAAACATCATAAGCCTGTATATAGGACCGTAGCGGTTCCCGATCGTTCAGGTAAAGGGGTATTAATGCTTGTGTATGGTTTTCATCGCACCAGGGAAGAAGAAAAGGCGATCAAGGAAAACCTGATAGAAAACGACTCGGAAATGGATACCAATCCTGATCCGAGCGATCCGGCGTCAATGATCCTGATGAATGAATATAAGCGCAAATACCGCAAACAAAGCATACACCTGGCCGAGCTGCTAAACACCGAGTTTGTTGAAGGGGATGGCAGGAAGAGCGAAGGTATCAGGGAGCAGGGCGTACTGGTATTATGCCACAGCGCTATGCCGGCTGTGCTTGTTGAAATGGGGTATATTAACAACCCGGATGACGAGGCCTACCTGAACTCTGAAAAGGGACAGGACGAAATAGTAGCTTCTATCGTGAGGGCTTTACAGACGTATAAAAATGAAGTTGAATCTTCGGCGCCTTGATTAAACAAAATAAGAGCTTAGATTTGTGAACTGTGAGATAAGTTTTGAAAATTTAAACAACAACTTCCAAATCCCGTTCTCAATCTAAACTATGAAAATATCAAACGAAACCAGGATAGGCGCACTGACGGCCGTCGCAATAACCGCACTCATATTAGGTTACAGTTTTTTAAGAGGTAACGATATTTTTTCGGGATCGAACAAATACTATGCGGTTTACGACAGCGTTGACGGCCTTTCCGTGTCAAAGCCAGTATTAGTAAATGGGTTCCCGATAGGGCGCATATCAAAAATGAAGCTGCAGCCCGATGGCCGCACGGTAGTCGAGTTCAAGGTCGATAATCAATATAAGATCCCTTCAAATACGCTTGCAAGGCTTACCAGCACCGACCTGCTCGGCGACAAAGCCATTGTATTTGACCTGGGTAACAGCAATACCTTTGCCGAAGATAAGGATACCCTGCATGCCAATGTGCAGGGGAGCCTGGCCGAAAGCCTGCAGCCGATACAAACCAAGGCGGAGAACCTGATCACTAAGCTCGACTCGTCGCTTGCCGCAATAAACAGGATACTAAACCCAAATTTTCAAAAAAATGTGGATCGCAGCTTTTTGAGCATCGCCAATTCGCTGCAAACACTCGAGGGTACCACTAAAAAGATCGATGCCCTGGTAGCCGCTCAAACGTCGCATATCAACGGCATATTAACCAATACCGAAACGGTATCAGCCAATCTGAAAACCAGCTCGGCGCACCTGACCAATATTACAGCAAACTTTGAAAAAGTTAGCAATGATATAGCCGCGTCGAACATTAAACACACGCTCGATAACGCCAATAAAGCCATGTCCGACCTGCAGGCTACCATCGCCAAAATAAACAGCAACAAGGGCAGCCTCGGTCTGCTGATCAACGACGATAAGATGTACAGGAACCTGAACGAGGCTTCGGCAAACCTTAACGCGCTCTTTATCGATATTAAGGCGCATCCAAAAAATTATGTAAGTTTTTCTGTTTTTGGCGGAAAGAAGAAAGCCGATACGACTAGGAGAAAATAGTGATTAGAGGTTATTAACGCGCCTTATTTTGATTTAAAAAACCGGTTCTGAGAGTTGTGGCATACCTGTGATATGAAACTTTAGTTGTATTAGCTGATGAATTGTCCTTGAAATTACCGGAAAAAAATATTGCCCGGCGAGTCCTAACCTCTAATCTCTAATCACCGATAACAAAGGTTTTTCCTTCAATTGCCAATTCAGTTTCGGGGAAAATGGTACGCGCTTCATCTAACAGATCATTCAGCGTTTTGTACCTGGCCGAAAAATGGCCGATCAACAGCTTTTTAGCCCTGGTTTTTAGCGCTATCTGCGCCGCCTGCGACGCAGTAGTATGAAATGTTTCGACCGCCCTGTCGAGCATGTTATTTAAAAAAGTAGCCTCGTGGTACAGCATGGTTGCATTGCCGATCTGTTTAAAATAGGCCTCGTTATAAACCGTGTCTGAACAATAAACATAGGTTTTGGGCTCGTCAGAATCAATGGTAAGCAATTCATTTTCAAAGAATTTGCCATTGGGCGCCACATAGTCGGCGCCTTTTTTTAACGCTGAGTAATATTCGACCGGAACTGCCGCCTGGTCGAGCTTATCCTTTAATAGCTTACGCTGCCTTTTCTTTTCGCGGAATAAAAAACCCGTACACGCGATCCGGTGGTCGAGCGGGATGCTCTCTACGGTTACATCCTGATTATCCAGGATAATTTCGGTGTTATTTGGATCTGTAAATTTAAACTCGATGGGATATTGTAATATCGTTTCAGAATATTTTAGCTGCAGGTCGATGATCTCCTTTAACTGCGGCGAGCAATAAATCTTTAAAGCTTTTTTCCGGCCGTTAAGATGCATGGAGGAAAGCAGACCTACCAGGCCCAGGTAGTGGTCGCCGTGCAGGTGACTGATAAAGATATGATCGATGCGGCTGGCTTTAACCTCAAACCTCAGCATTTGCTGCTGGGTGCCTTCGCCGCAATCAATAAGATAAAGCCGATCGTTAACATTTAACGCCTGCGCTGTCGGATTTCGGTTAAAAATTGGGGTTGCAGAGCTGCTGCCAAGTATCGTAACTTCAAATTTCATACCTGGTTAACAAGCAGATAGCTATTTTGCTTCTTTCTTTAGCTCCTTTTCTATCTCTTCCATAAAAACCAGGTCGATACCCTCTTCAGGTGTGGGAACGATAGAGAGCACAGAATCAAGCTGCGAAATAGAAACCAAACGGGAAACAGCATCATTTAGCCCGGAAAGAATGAACGTACCGCCCGCGTTTTTGCATAAACGATGTCCTACCAATAAACTGCTTAATCCTGACGAATCAGCAAACTTTACCTGCGACATATCAAAAATTATATTCCGCTGACCTTCCGTATTGATGAGGATAAGCTCCGATTTTAGTTGCGGCGTAATTAATGAATTTAACTTTGATTCGTTAAGCTTCAACAAAACGTACTTTTCGTGTTTATCAATAGTAAACTTCATTCTTGTTCTAATTAAAAAGCTAATATAAATTATTTTATCAACAAATAAAAAATTTAGAGGCTTGCAAGCGCATTATTTATCGCCAACTCAACCCGGTTCAATATATTCCCGGTTTCGTGTTTTATAAACTTTTCGCCGGTGATCTGCTCATACAGCTCGATGTAACGATCGGAGATGGACTGCACGATCTTTTCGGTCATTACCGGCACCACCTGGCCCTCTTTTCCCTGGAAATTATTTTCGATCAGCCATTTCCGAACGAATTCTTTAGAAAGTTGCTTTTGCGGTAGGCCCTCCTTTTGGCGCTGTTCGTAGCCATCGCTATAAAAATACCGCGAGGAATCGGGCGTGTGTATTTCGTCTATCAGGTATATTTTACCATCAGCCTTCCCAAACTCATATTTAGTGTCGACCAATATCAGCGCCTGTTTTTGTGCGATCTCCGTTCCACGCTGAAACAGCGCGCGAGTATATTTTTCCAGTTGAATGTAGTCTGTTTCTGCAACAATACCGCGCTGCAGGAGCGCTTCGCGGGAAATATCCTCGTCGTGGCCCACGGCGGCCTTTGTAGTTGGCGTAATGATCGGGTCAGGCAGCTTATCGTTCTCCCTCAGGCCCTCAGGCAGGCTGACGCCGCAAATCTGTCGCCTGCCTGCGCTATATTCGCGCCAGGCGTGGCCGGCCAGGTAACCGCGTATTACCATTTCCACTTTAAAAGGGTCGCAAATCCGCCCGATGGTAACGCTTGGATCAGGAACGCTGATGACCCAATTTGGCACGATGCCGGCCGTAGCCGACAAAAACTTAGCGGCAACCTGGTTCAGCACCTGTCCTTTGTAAGGAATGGGCTCCGGCAATACCACGTCAAACGCCGATATCCGGTCGGTGACTACCATTACCAGGTATTTGTTGCCAATGGTATAAACATCTCTGACTTTTCCTTTGTAAAAATTCGTCTGGCCCGGAAAAGTGAAGTGCGTTTCTTTTATTGAATTCATTCGTTTTAGATTTGAGATATGAGACGTGAGATATGAGACTTAATTACCTGGTCTATGCCGCTCCATAATCAAATAATAGATCTAAAATTTTATTCTTAATTTCTTCAACTCAAATCTCAAATCTCATATCTACTACTGTATATCCCCGTAAGCTGCCAATATCTTCCTAACCAGCTTGTGCCTTACCACATCCTCGCCGCTCAGGTAAACAATATCAATGCCTTTTATATCGGTCAATATCCGCAGCGCGGTATGCAGCCCCGACTGTTGTTTTTTTGGCAGGTCGATCTGGGTAACGTCTCCGGTGACGATAAATTTTGCTGACGGGCCCATCCGTGTCAAAAACATCTTCAACTGCATGTCGGTGGCATTTTGCGCCTCGTCCAGTATCACAAAGCAATTGTCGAGCGTTCTTCCGCGCATAAAGGCTAAAGGGGCGATTTCGATGGTGCGGTTCTCGAGATAAAACTTAAGTTTTTCGGCCGGAATCATGTCGTCGAGCGCATCATATAACGGGCGCAGGTACGGGTCGATCTTTTCTTTTAGGTCGCCGGGTAAAAATCCCAGGTTCTCCCCTGCTTCCACCGCCGGGCGGGTTAATATGATCCGTTTGATCTCTTTGTTTTTTAACGCTCTTACGGCGAGGGCTACGGCGGTATAAGTTTTACCGGTGCCAGCCGGGCCAATAGCAAAAAGTATGTCGCTTTTGTTGATGCACTCCACCATTTTGCGCTGGTTGGCGGTACGTGCTTTCACCATCAGCCCGTTGGGGCCAAACACAATGACTTCGCCGCTGGCAAATTTATCGGCCGACACATCGGCGCTGCCATTATTCGAGGCCTTTGAACCCAATATCCGCTCCAGGTCCGTTATGTTCAGATTTTCAAACTTTTCGACATGCTCGAGCAGGTGTCCGAATTTTTCCTGGAAAATGTTTAGTTCATGATCATCGCCAAGTACCTTAACCTCATTACCGCGCGCAACTATTTTAAGCTTTGGGTATTGTTTTTTTATGATCTCGAAATGATCATTATTCGGTCCCCACAATACCGCCGGGTTTATTTGTTCGATAGACAATTTAAGTTCGTTCAATACAAAATTGATTTATAGTTGCCGGTTTTTTATGAATTAAAAATTGAATATTTGTAGCAAAAATTCTCCTGCAAGATTAGCGATAAATATTTAAAAAATTAATGGCAATTATAACTTTAACTACCGACCTGGGCGATAAAGATATTTATCAGGCCGCCCTGAAAGGAAGTATTTTAAAATTGTTGCCGACCGTTAATATTGTCGATATAACCAATAGCGTGGCGGCCTACAATATTCAGCAGGCCGCCTTTATTTTAAAGAACAGCTTTTATTATTTCCCCGATCAAACCGTGCACCTGATCGGGATAGACACCGTTTATAACGAGTACACCAAGTACCTGGCGGTGAAGTATAAAAACCATTATTTCGTGGGCGCCGACAATGGCATATTCTCGCTGATGTTTGATAAAGATCCCGAAGAAATGGTGGAGATCAACATTATGCAGGACCTGAAGTTTTTGCATTTCCCGCTGGCGGATATTTTTGTAAAAGCTGCCTGCCACCTGGCGCAGGGCGGGCGTCTCGATCAGATTGGCGTACCGGTAAACGAAATTGAGAACAAAATGAATTTACAGCCCGTTATCGAGAAAAACCTGATCAAAGGCGGGGTTATTTATATCGATTCGTTTCAGAATGTGATCACGAATATTACGAAAGAGCTGTTTAATACCGTGCAGCGGGGGCGGCGCTTTACGCTGTCGTTTAAGCGCAACGAAACGATCACGCATCTTTGCTGGCATTATAATGAAGTGCCCGAGGGGGAAAAGCTTTGTTTATTCGGGATAAGCGACCACCTGGAGATCGCGATCAACAAGGGCAACGCTGCCGGTTTATTGGGTTTAAGCCTGGGCGATACGGTGGTGATCGATTTTGAGCAGGCCTGAGGATAATGATTCATTGTTGACGCAATAGACGACAGTTGCGGGCGGCTCGCAGAACACCTTGTAATACTATTAAAAACTTGCTATTTTGGCCACAGGATAACCAAAAGCCTAACCTAAGTATGGAAGTACACCACCACCCGCAACTCGAACACAAACCGAAACCCTGGAAAGAATATCTTTTAGAAGGCATGATGATATTCTTAGCTGTTTTTATGGGCTTTATTGCTGAGAACATTCGTGAAGGCATTTCAGATCACAAAAGAACAAGTGAACTTGCCGTTAGTTTATACCGGGATTTGAAAAAGGATACGATAGCGGCAAAAAAGTACATAGTGAAATTCAATAATATATCGCTGAACGTTGATACCTTGATGCACATATTGGCGAAAAAGGAAATTAAAGATATTTCAACAGGCGAATTATACTGGTATGCGATATCAGCCAGCTATTATAATGCTTATATAGCCAACACGCCCACATTAAACGAAATAAAAAGTTCCGGTTTACTGCGTTATTTCTCTCAGCCGGACGTTGAGGCGGTCCTCACGAAATATAACCAGCAGTTACAAATACTGAGCGACCTTCAGGAAGAACAACGAGGATTATATATCGAGGTAAGAAAGGCTAAAGCGCAACTCTTTTATTTTCAGTATAACGATGAAGCCAATGCTCTTTTTGCCTCAAACGATATAAAGCATAAACAAGCCCGGATCGATTCTTTTAAGAATAGTCATCTTCCTTTGCTCTCGTCCGACAAATTAGCACTTAATAATTTCGTGGAGCTTACCCGTTCACGATTTATGAAAAGCAATGTAATTTTGGTGGACAGCATCATGAATACCGAGATCAAATTAATGAAGGCCTTAAAAACGGGATACGATATAAACGATGAATAAACCAGCTCATGGGCCTGCCTGGTTTTAATATTCCAAAATATCGTGGAAGGAGAAAAGCAGGCCGTTAAACCAGGATGAGATCTATGAGGCCTCGTTTTTGGTTAGCCGGTAATTGCATTAATAAATTTCACAACGAACATCATGGTGAAAAAGATCATATTATTCACGGGATTTTACCTTTTGACCGCCTGTGTATTTGCCCAGGGAAACACCGATTCGCTGGCTTACCAGCTGCAGCGAAAAAAGATCAATTCCATGCTGGCCGATCGTGCGCTTAAGTTTGGCAGGTACGATGAAAGCCTGAGCAAGCATACGGGTATTTTTGGCCTGCAGACCAAAAAGGATATTCGCCGGTCGAACGACATATTGATGGACATTGTTAAGACCGATAACGCCATATACCGCGAGCTGAAGATATTGCTGGACTATCGCACCTTTCAGCAAACACAGGTGCAGAGCCATTCAAAAGAAGCCGAAAAGAGCAACCTGGGTTTTATGTACACCATCAGCAGGCTGCAGCAGCAAACCGACCGGCTAAAAGCGGACGCCGACAAGCAGCAGCTTAACCTGGAAAGGACTAAGCGTTCTTACGTTGCCGTGATCGTATTTTTGCTGGCCGCAATTTTTTATTTGATCTTCCGTAACGCAAGGTATAGGTCCCGAGTCAAAACGTTTTAGCATGTTTTGGCGATATGATCGTCTTAAACCTTAACACCCAAAACAACCATGGCAAGACGACGACTCAACAGCGGCAACAAACCGGAAGCGGAACTGCCCAAAGCGAAGATAGACCGGCAAACCCTGCACAAGATCAGCAAGCTGCTGAAGTACCTTAAACCGTACCGGGGCATGTTTGCTGCCGCCTTATTTTTCCTGTTTTTATCGAGCCTGGTGGGGCTGGCGTTTCCCTCGTTTATTGGCGCGCTGATCGATACCGCGCTGGGGAAACATCATAACGGCCTGCTGCCCGGAACGATAAAGGGCATACTGATCCTGGCTTTCACGGTTTTATTCGCTCAGGCATTTGTTTCATTTTTCAGGATCCTTTGGTTTGTGAATGTTGCCGAAAGATCGCTGGCCGACATCCGGCGGGACACTTATTTTAAGCTGATCACACTGCCCATGAATTTTTTCTCGAACCGGCGGGTTGGAGAACTGAACAGCCGGATATCAGCCGACTTATCGCAAATACAAGACACGCTGACCACTACCCTCGCCGAACTGATGCGGCAATCTGTGCTGCTCATCGGCGGGATCGTTTTTATGGCGATCATTTCGGTTAAGCTGGCGATCGCTTTGTTGATCCTGGTGCCGCCGCTTATTGTAGTCGCGATTGTTTTTGGGCGCTTTATCCGCAAGATATCGCGGGAAGCGCAGGATAAACTTGCTGAATCGAACACCATCATCGAAGAAACTTTGCAGGGGATAGCCAATGTGAAAGCTTTTGTTAACGAAGCTTTCGAGGCAGGCCGTTACAGCAAAAATATCCGCGAAGTTGCCAATATCGCTATCCGGGGCGCCAAATACCGGGGCATATTCGTGTCGTTCATCGTGTTTTGCCTGTTCGGGGCTATCGTGGCTATTGTCGGTTATGGATGTATACTGGTCAGCCATAACGAGTTGAAGGTCGGGCAGTTGTTTACTTTCGCGTTATATGCCTCATTCGTAGGCAGCGCGATGGGGAGTTTCCCCGACCTGTATGCCAACGTGCAAAAGGCGGTTGGCGCCAGTGAAAGGGTGCTGGAAATTTTGGATGAGCATGGTGAAGCGGTTTCCATTCACGAAGCCGACAACACGATCCAACAAAAAATATCCGGCGACCTTCAGTTCTCGAATTTGACATTCTCCTACCCTTCCCGCCCGGAGCTAACGGTGTTAAACGACCTCACATTCGAAGCAGCAGCCGGGCAAAAGGTAGCTATTGTAGGGCCCAGCGGGTCTGGCAAGTCGACCATGGCGGCGTTGATCCTACAATTTTATCACCCGCAAAGTGGTGAGATATTATTCGACGGCAAACCGGCGTCCGGGTATTCGCTTACCGACATCCGCAACCAGGTGGCCATCGTGCCACAGGACGTGCTGCTATTTGGCGGTACCATCCTGGAGAATATCGCTTATGGCAAACTCAGCGCAACCAAAGAGGAGATCATCCAGGCTGCCCGGCGCGCCAATGCCGACCAGTTCATCAACTCGTTCCCCGAAGCGTATGACACCGTGGTTGGCGAGCGCGGCGTTAAGTTGTCCGGTGGCCAGCGGCAGCGGATAGCGATCGCCCGGGCATTGTTAAAAAACCCGTCGATCCTCATATTGGACGAGGCTACCTCGTCGCTCGACTCGGAGTCGGAACGGCTGGTGCAGGAGGCGCTGGAGGAGCTGATGAAAAACCGCACATCGATCATCATCGCGCACCGGCTTTCCACCATCCGCGAGGCGGATAAGATCCTGGTGCTCGAAAAAGGCAAGATCGTTGAGGAAGGCAGCCACCAGGAGCTGATGACCAACGCGCAGGGCCTGTACCGCTATTTGAGCGCGCTGCAGTTTGAAGCCCCCCTCTAATCTCCCCCCGGTAGGGGGAGACTTTGGATTAAGTTGGCGGACTTGGTGTTTGTTTTTTTGTAAGCTGAAGCCCCTTTGGATTTTGAGTCTTTCTTGCGGAATCAGGACAGCCGGGCTAAAATCCATGTTTATAGTAAATTTTGGTATATGGAAACATTGATCATAAACGTCCCTGATCAAAAAAGCAGCGTCGTTAAGCTGTTGCTTAAAGAACTGGGTGTTACTATTCAAAATAAAAGCAAAGCAAAGCAACTTGCCGGGGAAATAAATGCTTCCATTAAGCCAGGGACTAAGCCTGGTATGGATGAAATTGTTGCGGAAATAAATACAGTGCGCTCAAAACAATAAGATGATCGTTATACTTGACTGTGGTATTTGGATCACCCTCACAATTAACAGTCAAATAGATTTTATAGCCGAATTGTCGAATAAGGCAATAATCTTTTATTATCACCCATAGCTTGACCCATAGGGTCTATCCCTTTGTAGAAATACAAAATGCGATATTTTTGCCCCGTATGGGGCTACCCTTCACCGCCAAACAGGCATTGAATTGAGATTTTAGGGTAGCCTCTACGAGGCAATATTTTTTCATTAATTTTTTCTACAAAGCGGTAGACCCTACGGGTCATTAATCCATTTCCATTCAATACTTGTATTAACAGTCAAATAGATTTTATAGCCGAATTATCGAACAAGGGCAATAATCTTTTATTATCACCCATAGCTTGACCCATAGGGTCTACCCTTTTGTAGAAATACAAAATGCGATATTTTTGCCCCGTATGGGGCTACCATTCGCCGACAACAAAGCGTTGAATCGCGGTTTAGGGTAGCCTCTACGAGGCAATATTTTTTCATTAATTTTTTCTACAAAGCGGTAGACCCTACGGGTCATTAATCTATTTCCATTCAATACTTGTATCCACACAGCAACCGACATGGGGACCTTGATGGTTAACCGGTTTACCCTGCCTTGTTGGTCATAGCATGCAATAACAGGGTTTGAAACGAGAGCGGCATAATAAACAGCACTATTTTACGGTGTACCGGTATACCTGCCGGCCGATGTTGCCGTTTGTATCGATCCCTTCGGCAATTAAACAATAAGTGCCGGGGCCGTCAGCATTAAAGTACCCAAACGAGGCGCCCCCCTTGGTGTCTGTAGGAACGTTGGGATTCCAGTATATCGTGGACCGAAGATCAGCCATTTGCGCATTGGTTTTCGGATCATCGTATCGCGGGGCATAAAACACACGTGCTTTGTAATAACCTTTTGGAATGTAAGTAACAATATTAGGGGTGGCATATTTGGTAAACCGTCCCTTTTCTGTGTTAATTAATAAAAGGCCAGTATAACCATCCTCCCCGTAAAGGGATGTGAACGCACCACTTTTTAATACTTCCACACTTTCGACAATTTCGGGCGGCAGTGTGCTAAAAGTTTCCGCGTTCATTATCATGCCGTCGACCATTATTTTCATAACCACTGTCTTTCCTTCTACGTAAGTACATGGATAATAATATTGACTAACATAATCATATTTAAAAAATACACCGGTTAATTTCCCTATCAAACATTCTGCAATTGAACCGCAATTTAATTTAATGTTCTTAAAGAGAAGCACCTGGTCGGCGTTGCCCGGCCCGTTCATATTTGATGAATTTGTGAGCACAGGTTTTGATGCCGTTATTTTCACCTCCTTCAGTATTTTCGGGTGGTCTCCAAGTCCATACTTTATTTGTTCGCCGTATATTTTTTTACTGTTTGCCAAATAAACGGATGAACTGTCGTTTGTTTGCAAATGCGAAACAGGTAAATATTTATCGTGCATAAGCGGCGGGCTTAAGCTGTCGATCTCAATACTCAGATTTTTACTGTCTTTTTTTGTTTTGGACTGAATGACAAACCTGGTACTATCTTTAAATTGCAGGTTTTTAAAGGCAAAGTACCCGCTGCTGTTTGAAACCGTATCGCGCATAAAAAAACCCTGGTTAGCGCTTAATAATGAAATCTTCCCATTGGGGACGGGTTTGCCGCTTAATGTTTTGAGATAGCCGGTTATCCCGAGCGAAGCTTCAGGCGGGTAAACAATAGGTGGCGCAGTATTTGCCAAAATTTGCTTCCATTCAAAACGATGATAGCCCTGTGTGAGCATTAAGATATCGAGGTCGGCATTGGCTTGTTTATTGGCTGTGAAATAATACCCGGGCTGTTCAATGTAGCCCCTGATGTCGGATGTTAACAGCAAACTTGAGAATATGCTGCTTTCTGCGGCCTCATTTACCGGCGCCTTCGTCTCGTCAACTACCGCCACCGAAAAATTACCAAACACAGGCCGGCCCTGCTGATCTTTGGCGCTAAAATTTATCTCCATTTTTCCCCTGGGAGAGAAAACCCCGCCAGCAGCTATCGACAACTTCAGGTGATCGTTATTTTCAATAAAAACCAGCCGCTCGTTCAGCGGCTCCCCGTTTGACGAAAATACAGTGAACTGCACAATACCCGACGGAAACTTACTTTTTGGAATTAGGGCAAAAAACGATGAGCTCATGGACTTGCTTGTAGCGGCATAATAAACCTGGTTACCTGATTGCGCAACCAGGCTGATGCCCCGGTTTGCTTGTACCAGGTCGCGGCTTGCTTCAATCCTGACTTCAATATTTAACGAATCGGCATCTTTTATTTGTAAAGCATAGCCGCTTACGGAAGGCAGAGGCAGGCTTACCGTGTTTACAGACCCATCGGGCAAAGTGATGATGGCTTTATAGGTTTTATCTTTAACGGGCAATAAATTGAACGCGCCCATGCCCAAATGCCGGGCCGAAAACTGTACGATCTCGTGGTTCTGATCATCGACAACCACGCCTTTTATATTTTTTCCAAGCCCATCGCTGCCAACGGCTTTAAAAGCTACCCGCGAGGCTAATCCATAAATCAGGGCGCCGCCTTCCGGAAAAAACTGAATATCAATTTTACCGGACGCGATCTTTTGCGCGGCCGGCTGTTGTTTTTGTTTGATATGCTTAACCTCATTTTTTGTTAAAACGTTCTGCACAATGGCATTTCCTACCGTTATCGTTTTATCAAAAAAATACCCGGCGCCGGCATTGCGCATCCATCTGGTGTAAGCCCTTATTGCGTACAGGCCTTCTTTTAAAGTGTCGGGCAGTTTAAAATCGCCCCAGGTTAAACCATTTATCACCGGCAGCTTAACAGACTGTTCAACTAATCCCTTACCGATATCGATCAATTCCACATTTAACACGCCGCTGATCTGCGACAATTCGTGCCTGCTCCCCATCGTCACGTAGGCTTTAAACCAAATATCGTCGCCGGCGGCATAGTAATTTTTATCCAGCTGCAGGTAAACTTTTTCAACGGGGTATTTTTCGGAGTATGCCTTTAGGGAATTGACCGTCCGGGTTAAAAAAGCCGTGTCGGTTTGGGCAAGAGCCGGCGCGGCGACCGAGAAAACGGCAATACATACGAATACCGGAACAACTATCCTGCGGAGCATAGCTTAAACAATAGGTTTACCTGTCTAATGTAGCCAATATTTTCTTTTGTTCTTCGTTGGCGGGATTAGCCCAGGGAAATCGCTTTTAACTTTTTTAGCCCTCTTTCCGCACCAGCGGAGAGAGGGCCGACCAGTCCCGTATGTACGGGATAGTCGGGGTGAGTAGTCGCCGTGGCGCATTGGCGGTAATGTC
>Ga0134126_10008039_pt1 | contig 13247 bp, 12 predicted proteins | sample KB31752_FD_96881 | JGI IMG/M metagenome (GOLD analysis project Ga0134126, IMG submission 96881) | Terrestrial soil microbial communities with excess Nitrogen fertilizer from Kellogg Biological Station, Michigan, USA - KB3-175-2 | ecosystem: Environmental > Terrestrial > Soil > Unclassified ...
AGGCGCTGCACTGGTGGGAGATCTTTGCCAGCCTCAAGGGCGCCGCGATCTGGATTTCTGCGGCGCGCGAATATGAAGAAGGCCGCAACATCGATCCGGTCAATGCATTTTCCGGCTGGTACTGCCTCTCCGTGCACAATCTTGTACTCGCCGAGCGTCTCGCAGCGGAGATCGGCGCATGAAACCCGAAGTCGGAACCATTCTCGGCTTGAGCATGCAGAAGCTTGCAATGGGCATCACTCAGGAAGGTGCCGCGTTCGCACAAGGAACCGTGGGGCTGCTTTCCATGGTGCTAACCCTGTCAGCAAAGGAATATGAGCGCGGCGCCGACATCCGCGTCACCGAGAACCGCGAGATTCGCGCATTGTTCGCCGAACTTGCGCCGGCGGTAGAAGACTCGAAACTGCGCGCGGAGTTGACGCGCGCTGCGTCACAGACAGATCCATCCTTGCGCATATCCGACTTGAACAGCGCCAACTACATGCTGCGCCGCTTGCTGACGCGACTGTTGATCGACGCGGAAGAGCATGGCGCGTTGCCTGCGCAAAAGCGTATATGGGCGGTCCTCAAAGCACTCGCTGAGCGCCGCCTTGTCCAGCTTGGTCCCTGAACGCGCCAGCCACGCACCGATTTCACTGCGCCTGTCGGCTGCCTGGGGTGCGTGGGGTTTGAGCGGCGGCATTTACACGCCGTTCTTCGGAGCCTGGCTCGCGTATCAAGGCTTGAGTCCAACCGAGATCGGCACGCTCTTGTCGGCCGGGATGCTGTTGCGCGTGCTCGTGCCGCCTATCACCGGGATCATCGCGGATGCCCGCAACGATCGGCGCAGCGTGATGATCGCGGCGATCGGGCTGCAGTTTCTCGGCTATTTCGCGCTCATCTGGGTTGTCACGCCGTTCGAGATCTTCGTCTTCGCAGTGATGGCGAATGTCTCCGGCGCGGCCGCCGGTCCGCTCATGGACAGCGTCAGCACGCGTCTCGCCGAGCGCCTCGGTTTCGACTATGGCCACGTCAAGCGCTGGAACTCGATCACCTTTGCGATCGCCAATGTCGCCTCGGGATTTGCGGTCTCGCGCTTCGGTCTCGTCGTGCTGGCGCCGTGGCTCACCGTGTCGCTCGCGCTGACACTGGCGGCCGTCGCTGTGCTGCCCGCGCCGCCCGGCCGCTCCTCCGGACAAATCTTCATCAGGCTTGCCGCAACCTTGGCGGAGACGCGCGAGCTTCTACGTTCGTCTGCGTTCCTCATTTTCCTTCTCGCCGTGAGTCTCGATCAAGGCAGTCACGCCTTTTATTACGGCTACGGCGGATTGCACTGGCGCGCGCTCGGTTACAGCGGCGCGCTCATCGGCGTCCTCTGGCCGCTCGGCGTGATCATCGAGGCGCTGCTGTTCTCGATTTCGCTTCCGCTTTTCCGCTCGCTCGGCGTTACCCGCTTGCTGATGCTGGGTGCATTGGGTTGCCTCGTGCGCTGGACGATCCTGGCCTTCGATCCGCCGCTCGCCCTCGTCATCTTCGCGCAGCTTTTGCATGGCGTGACGTACACATTTGCGCAGCTGGGCGCGATGTATTTCATCGTCAACGCGGTGTCGCCACGTCTCTCGGCGACGGCGCAAAGTCTCTATGCCGTGTTTTCGAACGGCATCGTCATGGGTGCGGCGACGTTTGCCGCCGGCCCGCTCTACGCCAATTTTGGCGGCCGCACGTATCTCTTGATGTCGGCGATGGGCGCAGCGGCGATGATCTTTGCATGGTGGCTCGGCCGCGCCTGGCACGGCGGACGGCTGACCCAGAGCGGCAACGAAGAGATCGGCGACACGATCTAGCTAGCTTCGCGGATGCGCCTTTTCGTACACGTCCATCAACTTCTTAGTGTCGATCTGTGTGTAGGTCTGCGTTGTGGAGAGCGAGGCATGGCCCAGAAGTTCCTGCACGCTGCGCAGATCGCCGCCATTCGACAACAGATGCGTCGCGAAGGAATGGCGCATGGCGTGCGGCGTCGCACGCTCGGAGAGACCGAGGGCGCCGCGCAATCGCGCCATGAGCAATTGCGCCTCGCGTGCGCTCATCGCCTTGCCGCGGCGCGAGAGGAAAAGCGCCGAACCCTTCGCGCCCGAGAACGGTATGAGCTTCTCGTACGCTTCGATCGCCTGGCGAATGACGATCAGTAACGGCACGACACGTTCCTTGCCACCTTTTCCGAGAATCGTGAGCGAAGCCGGCAGCGGAACGTCGCCGCGTTTGAGGCTCAAGGCTTCCGAGATGCGAAGCCCGGCGCCGTAAAGCAGCGTCAGCAACGCGACGTCGCGCGCACCCAGCCATTCGACATCGTGTTCGCCGGCCTGTTCGATGGCGCGCGCCGCGTCGGTTTCGCTGAGCGGCCGCGGCAGGCCGCGACGAATACGCGGCGTGCGCACGCTGCGCGCGGCGGCATTCTCGAGAATGTTCTCGCGCGCCAGGTAGCGGAAGAAGCTGCGCACCGCCGCGAGCGCGCGCTGCACACCCTTGGCGCCCAAGCCTTCGGAACGGCGAACCGTGATGAACGCGCGGATGTCGGCCGGCGAAAGCTTGGCGAGCGACTTCTCGTTCGCGACGCCACCGAGATGGGTATGGAGAAACGCCAGGAACCGTTCGACGTCGTCGCCATAGGCGCGCAACGTATGCGCGCTCGCGCGCCGCTCATGGGCGAGCGAGGCCAGCCAGAGTTTCTTCAGATCCTGGGCAGAGCGAGCCATGCACGAATGGCGCGTTCCAGCGCGCGGGCGGCGTAACGCAGGTCTTGGGTTGTGTCGTCTCCTTCGAATGCGCCGGAAGCGAAGGCGCCCAGAACCCAAAGAGCAGGCGGTGCTTCCGGCCCGATCTTGAGGCGGAATGCAGCAAGCGAGCGGCAGTCCTGTCCGCTGCCGCCCAAAAGCAGTTCTCCGCCGCGAGACAGGATTGCACCCATGCTGTCGCGACCGAGCACCGCCTCTGTCGTTCCTTCAGGAATGAGCCGCACGCCTTCGGTGCGCGTCGGCGATGCGGCGCCATCGGCCTCGACGCAGATGGCGGCTCGATCGGCACCAAAGGCTGGCGCCGCCGCGAGCGTCAGGACGATGGCTTCCGAAAAACTGCGCGCATCGATGAGATCCAGCACAAAACGGCGAACGCCTTCGCCAAGACGCACGCCCGCCGTCTGTCTGCTGCGCAAGGCCTCGCACTCGGCCTTCAGCGCCGCATTCTCCGCCGCCAACTTTTCGATGATGAAGCGTTGCAGATCGCGCGCCTCGCCAAGGCCTGCACGTTCGGGAAGCAGAAGAGCCAGCAACTCGCCATCCGAGGCCAGTTGGCCCCGATGCATCCGGATATAGGCTTTCACCGCATCGGCTGCGGCACGGACAGGTTCGACGGGGGTCGCCTGGCCGCTCATTCCTCGCGTATCCGCACGCCGGCTTTCTTGGCGTCGACGAGAAATGCCGCGAGGCCCTTGTCGGTCAAGGGATGGTTGAGCAGCGACTTGAACACGTCCGGCGGAATCGTCGCGATATCCGCGCCGGCCAGAGCGGCATTGCGCACATGCGGGACGCCGCGGATGGAGGCCGCGAGAATCTGCGTCTTGAAATCGTAATTGTCGTAGATCGTGCGGATCTCGTGGATCAACGCCATGCCGTCCTGGCCGATGTCGTCCAGGCGCCCGATGAACGGCGAAATGAAACTGGCACCGGCCTTGGCCGCCATCATCGCCTGAACCGGAGAAAAGCAAAGCGTGACATTGACCATCAATCCCGCGTTGGAGAGTTGCCGGCATGCCTTCATGCCATCCCAGGTGAGCGGCACCTTGATCGCGATGTTCTTGGCGATTTTCGCGAAACGCTTTCCTTCCGCAACCATGCCCTCGGTGTCGGTCGCGAGCACCTCGGCACTGATCGGGCCCGGCACGCTGGCGCAGATCGATTTCAGCGCTTCCACATAGTCAAGGCCGGTCTTGGCCGCGAGCGTCGGATTCGTCGTGACACCGTCTACAAGGCCGGATTCAGCCAGCTTGGCAATTTCGCTGGGGTCGGCGCTGTCGATGAAGAGCTTCATGATGACCTATATGGGGTTGACCCGATAGAATCGCCATACGAATTGTATCGCATGAAACCGGCAGCGGTTAGACCCGTAGACGAATTGTTGTGGCAACCGGCACCGCGCGCCGGCGTTTTGCTGCCGTTGCCGCTGTCGGGCGCCTATGACTACAAACTCCCGAAAGGAACATTGGTTTCTCGCGGCTTGTTGGTCAGCGCGCCCATTGGTCCGCGCGAGCAACTGGGCGTTGTGTGGGGAAAAGCGGAAGGAACCGTCGGCGACAATCGGCTGAAGGAGGCGGTTCCTCTCGAAGCTTCGCCTGCACTACCCGAGAAACTCTGCGATCTGGTCGACTGGGTCGCACAATATACATTGACTCCGCCGGGCATGGTTCTGGCCATGACGCTGCGCAGTGCCCGCGCCTTCGAGCCTGAAGTGACGCGCACCGCTTACGTGCTCGGCCCGCAAAAGCCCGAGCGCATGACGGACGCCCGCCAGCGGGTGCTCGACGTTGCCGCGGATGGACTTGCGCGAAGTGTACCGGCGCTCGCTGAGCAGGCCGGTGTTTCGACAGCGGTCGTACGTGGCCTGATCGAAAGAAACGCACTTGTTCGCGTGGAGCTTCCGGAATTCGAACGCTTCGAGGTTCCCGACCCAGACTTCGCGGCGATCACCTTGAACGAGAAGCAGCACGAGGCCGCAACGCATATCGTCGACGATGTGGCGCGCGCGACGTTCGCGGCGAGCCTGCTCGACGGCGTGACCGGATCGGGCAAGACCGAGGTCTATTTCGAAGCGGTGTCCGAGGCGCTGCGTAACCGCAAGCAAGTCCTGATTTTATTGCCGGAGATTGCGCTGACGGTGCAGTTCCTCGATCGCTTCGCCGAACGCTTCGGCTGCCGCCCCGCCGAGTGGCATTCCGATCTCTCGCAGAAGGAACGCACGCGCGCCTATCGCGCGGTGATGAACGGCGAGGCGCGGGTCGTGGTCGGCGCGCGCTCGGCCTTGTTCCTTCCCTTCCGCGATCTCGGCCTCATCGTCGTCGATGAAGAGCATGAGCAGGCTTACAAGCAGGAAGAAGGCATCATCTACAATGCTCGCGACATGGCCGTGGTGCGCGCACGCATCGAAGGGTGCCCCGTCATTCTCGCGAGTGCGACGCCGTCTCTCGAATCCTATGTCAACGCGACGAGTGGGCGATATGCGCACCTGCGCCTCGGCACGCGCCATGGCAGCGCGGTTCTGCCGCAAACACAGCTGATCGATCTGCGTCAAGAGAAGACGGAGCCCGGAAGCTGGCTGTCGCCGCCGCTGCGCGAGGCACTCGCCGCCACGCTGATGTCCGGCGAACAAGCGATGCTCTTCCTCAATCGCCGCGGTTATGCGCCTTTGACGCTCTGTCAAAGTTGCGGCCATAAGATGATGTGCCGCGATTGCGCGTCCTGGCTGGTCGAGCATCGCTATCGCAAGCGCCTCATCTGTCATCAGTGCGGCTACGAGACGGCAACGCCGCCGCAATGCCCGCAATGCGGCACGGCGGCGAGCCTGATCGCCTGCGGACCAGGCGTCGAACGCGTGGCGGAAGAATTTGCCGCGCTGTTTCCGCAAGCCCGTGTGGCCATCGCCTCGAGCGACACCATGCACGGACCCAAGGAGACGCAAGCCGCCATCCGAGCCATGGCCAAGCATGAGATCGACGTCCTGATCGGGACGCAAATCGTCGCCAAGGGCCATCACTTTCCGCAACTGACGCTGGTCGGCGTGATCGATGCCGATCTCGGCGGATCGGACGGCGATGTGCGCGCGCGTGAACGGACCTTCCAGTTGCTCCACCAGGTCGCGGGCCGCGCCGGCCGCGCCGAGAAGCCGGGACTTGTCCTGATCCAGACGCGCAATCCGCAGGATTCGGTGATGGTCGCGCTGGCGTCGGCGGATCGCGACACATTCTATGAACAGGAACGCGCGTTGCGCGAACGCGCGCATGCACCACCATTCGGCCGGCTGGCAGCGCTCATCTTGTCGGGGCTGGACGCCGATCAGGTTCAGGATGCCGGCCGCGCGCTTGCGAAAGCCGCGCCCCCGTCGAGAGGCGTGAAAGTCTGGGGCCCGACGCCGGCCTTCTATCATCTCTTGCGCGGCCAGACGCGCGAGCGTCTGCTGGTACAGGCCGAACGCAACGTGGATGTGCAAGCTTATCTGCGCGCCTGGCTCGCCAGCGTGAAGCTGCCCAACAAGGTTCGCGTCACCGTCGACGTCGACCCGGTCAGTTTCTTCTAGTTATTGATAGTCGCGCACATCGGCGAGATGACCGGCGATGGCGGCGGCCGCAGCCATGGCCGGCGACATCAGATGCGTGCGTCCACCGCGGCCTTGCCGGCCTTCGAAGTTGCGGTTCGATGTCGAGGCGCAGCGCTCTTGCGGCAGAAGCTTGTCGGCATTCATCGCCAGGCACATGGAGCAGCCTGGCTCGCGCCACTCGAAACCGGCGGCGGTGAAGATTTCGTCGAGCCCTTCTTCTTCGGCCTGCGCCTTCACCAAACCGGAGCCAGGGACCACCATCGCACCGACATGCGCGGCAACTTTCTTTCCGCGCACGATCGTCGCGGCGGCGCGCAAATCCTCGATCCGACCGTTGGTGCACGACCCAATGAAGACGCGATCGATCTTCACGCTCTTCAGCGCTTCGCCCGGGACGAGCCCCATATAAGCGAGCGCCCGCTCGACTCCGGCGCGCTGGTTTTCGTCCGTGAATTGAGCGGGATCGGGCACCTTCGCCGTTACCGGCAACGCCTGTTCCGGCGATGTACCCCAGGTGACCATCGGCACGATGTCGCCTGCCTGCAGAACGACTTCCGTGTCGAACATCGCACCGTCGTCGGACTTGAGCGTTTTCCAATACATCAGCGCATGCTCGAACGCCGCCGCCTTGGGCGCGCGCGGCTTACCGGCGATGTATTGAAAGGTCACCTCGTCTGCCGCGATCAACCCGGCGCGCGCGCCGGCCTCGATCGTCATGTTGCACAGCGTCATGCGCCCTTCCATCGAGAGCGCGCGCACCGCCTCACCGGCATATTCGATGACATAGCCCGTGCCGCCGGCGGTGCCGATCTTTGCGATGATGGCGAGCGCGATGTCCTTGGCCGTGACGCAGATCGGCAACTTGCCGTCGACTCTGACGCGCATATTCTTCGAACGCTCGGCCAGAAGGGTCTGCGTCGCCAGCACATGCTCGACTTCGCTTGTGCCGATACCGAAGGCGAGCGATCCGAATGCGCCATGGGTCGAGGTGTGGCTGTCGCCGCACACGATCGTGGTGCCGGGCAATGTCCAGCCTTGTTCGGGCCCGACGATGTGAACGATGCCCTGGCGGATATCGTCCATCTTGAGGAATTCGATGCCGAACTCGCGCGTGTTGATTTCGAGTTGCGCGATCTGCTCGCGCGACTCCGGATCGGCGATGCCCTTGGCACGGTCCCTCGTCGGCACATTGTGATCGGCGACGGCGAGCGTGAGTTCCGGCCGGCGCACTTTGCGCTCCGTATTGCGAAGACCCTCGAACGCCTGTGGGCTGGTCACTTCATGGACGAGATGCCGGTCAATGTAGAGCACAGCCGGCTCGCCCGGCGCCTGGTGCACCAAATGCGCGTCCCAGATCTTGTCATATAGTGTCTTTGGCGCTGCCATCGTTGCCGACATTGTTGAAAGGCGTGGCTTGTACACTAGCGGCGGCTAAAATACAGCACGGCCAGGATGATGGCGACGGCGACGATCTGGGCGAGGATGCGATAGCGCATCAGCCGGTTAGACCAATTCGCGGCAACATCGCCGCCCTTCCACAACGTATAAAGTCCGGCGAGCAGAACCGCGAAGACAAGCGCAACCGCGAAGCCGACGAGAATTTTGCCGCTCATGCCGGCCGGGTTGGCGGGACCCAGTCTGCCGCCTTCTGGCCGAGATCGCGGAAACGGGAGGACACCTGCTCCAGACGCTCCGTCCATTCCGCGTTCGGGGTCTGGCCTTCGATCTCCTGAAAATAGACCTGCATCAAAGCGGCGATGGCGATGGGTTCCATGATCGCCTTCTTGATGGCCACGGCGAAAACGACGGCAAAACCAAAGGCCCACATGCCCGAGGTCGAATGCACCAGCGCTACGAACGCGGTTGCCGGTGCCAAGAGGATGGTGAAGAGCACGAAGGTCAGCGCCCACATCATGACGGAAAGCCAGGCCGCGTTCTTCAGGAAGTGGCCGTAGTTCTGCGCGAAGAGGATCAGCCCGTCGCGCGCGGTACCCCAGGGGTTGGTCGTCCTTGTACGGATCAAGTGCGCCAGGATGATTTCATCGACATAGGTCAGCGACATGCGCACGAACGCCTCGGCAATGCGGATCAGGCTTTGCAGCGGCGCAATCGGCAGGAAGGCCGAGAAGAAATTGATGGTACGGAAAAGCGAACGCAGTACCGCCTTGATGAGGAGGTCGACACCAAACAGAATCGAGGCTTCCGCGAAATGCGTCTTGACGAACGTCGTGCCGAAACCGATCTGGCTTTGCCCGGTGGGAACGCTGCGGCCCTCATAGACTTCGACCAGAACGGCGATATGGGCGGCTTTCACGAGATAAAGCAGATATTCGCGCGCGAAATAGAGCGCCGCACTGACGAGGCCAAAGCCGATGATGCTGCCCCAGAGCGCTCCGTTTGCCGGGCCGCCGTCATCGGCGCCGAAATGGCCGAAACCCCAACCGAGCGCGCCGCCGATGCCGACCGTGAAGACATAGGTCAGAGCAATTCCGGCATAGACGATGAGGCGCAGAATGATGAACGGAAGCGTCTTGACGACCATGTCGATCGCCCGGCCGAAGCTGAAATTCCACACGGTTCTGGTCCCCAAATCCCGTCTGACTATATCGATACGCCGGTTGTTCTATGCAAGACCTGACGATCAGGCGAGCGCGTCGATCGCCGCGTCGGTGAGATTGCCCGGCACGATCGTCACGGGGATCGCCTGGACTCCGGTCGCAAACATCGAGACCAGCGGGCCCGGGCCTTCCTTCGCCGTGCTCGATGCCAGGACCAGGATGGAGATGTCCTTGTCGGACTTGATGAGTTCGAGGAGTGCCTCCGTCGCGCGTCCTTCCGCCAGCACCAGCTCCGAGATGATGCCGGAGAGTTCATTGACGTCCTTGGCGGCAGCATAGACCTGCCGTTCGGCTTCCTCGCGTGCTTCCGCCCGCATGATCGACTCGACGCCGCGCCATTGTTGGAAATCGGCCGCTTGCGCGACACAAAGCAGCGTGACGCGACCACCCGTGTGCTTTGCCCGTCGCGAGGCGAAGCGCACCGCGACCCGGCACTCTTCGGTCTTGTCGACGACGACGAGGAATTTGCGCGGTCGCTCGCGGACAGGCTCGCTCATAAGCTGGAATGCTGACACCATCGCGAGCGAAGCGGCAAGGCCCAGATAGCGGCCTTAAGGACGCCCGACATAGACGATCCAGGGCTCTCCGCTGAGACCGCGATAGTCTTTCGACGTCTCGCGCACCAGCCCGATACGGCGCATGACGGCTTCCGAGCGCTTATTGATTGCCGACGTGTAGCTCAGCACTTCGGTGAAACCACAGCGCTCAAAACCATCCTTCAAAGCGGCGCGTGCGGCTTCCGACGCATAGCCGTGGCCCCATTGCGCACGGTTGAACCGCCACCCGATCTCGACACCCGGTTCCATCGGGTGACCTTCGAAGACCGGCATGATCCCGCAATAGCCAAGAAACAGCTTATCGCTGCCGCGTATGACAACCATGCGGCCAAAACCCAGCCGGTCATAGGCATCGCGATAGCGCTCAAGTCGGGCATCGCTCTCGATGCGCGTGCTCACGCGGTCATAGTCCCACATCACCTCCGGGTCGGCACACATGCGGGCAAGATCAGCGCGATCGTCTTCGCGCCAGGGCCGAAGAACAAGCCGCGCGGTCTGAAGGATCATTCCCGCATCGCCTTCAGACGATAGATCAACTCCAAGGCTTCCTTCGGCGTCAGCGTGTCGGGCTCGATGGCGCGGATCGCCTCTTCGAAGCCGTTCGGCTTTAAAGGCTTGCTCGGCACGCTGGCCGCGAACAACGGGAGATCGCCGATCCTGGCGAGCGGCTTATGGCCCTCGCGGCCTTCTTCGAGTGCGCGCAACACGTCTTCGGCACGCGTCACCACGGCGGCCGGCAGTCCGGCGAGCTTGGCGACGTGAATGCCGTAGGAGCGATCGGCCGCCCCGGGCGCGACCTCGTGCAGGAACACGATCGTGTCGTTCCATTCGCGCACGCGCATGGTCACGCACGCGAGCGACGACAGCCGCTCCTGCAGCGCCGTCATTTCATGATAGTGCGTGGCGAAGAGCGCGCGGCTCTTGTTCTTCTCGTGCAGATGTTCCGCCGTCGCCCAGGCGATCGCAAGGCCATCGAAGGTGGCGGTGCCGCGGCCGATTTCGTCCAGGATGACGAGGCTTCGCTCCGTCGCCTGGTTGAGGATGGCGGCGGTCTCGACCATCTCGACCATGAACGTGGAACGCCCGGAGGCGAGATCATCGCCCGCGCCGACACGGCTGAAAAGACGATCGACGATCCCGATATGCGCCTTCTCGGCCGGCACGAAGGAGCCGGCCTGCGCCAGGATCGCGATCAGTGCGTTCTGGCGCAGGAACGTCGACTTGCCGGCCATGTTGGGTCCGGTGACGAGCCAAAGCCGACCGGCGCCATCGGCGGACAAATCGCAATCGTTGGGGACGAAGGGTTGCGCGTGCTGCGTAGCGAGCGCCGCCTCGACCACCGGATGGCGACCACGCTCGATATGGAAGGCGAGACTGTCGTCGATGATCGGGCGGGTGAAACGCGAGGTAACTGCAAGTTCGCCCAGCGCTGATGCCACATCGATCACCGCAAGTGCGTTGGCGATGGCGGTCAACGACGATGCATGATCCAGAACACTGGCGCACATCGTGTCGAAGAGTTCTCGCTCGAGAGCTAATGCCTGTTCGGCCGCTTGCGCGATGCGGCTTGCCAGCGTTGCGAGCTCGTCGGTCGAAAAACGCACGGCGCTGCCGATCGTCTGGCGATGGCGGAAAAGATCTCGGTTGCCGTCTGCTTGCAGCTTGTCGGCATGCTGCGGTGTCACCTCGATGAAATAGCCGAGCACGCCATTGTGCTTGATGCGCAATTGGGAAACGCCGCTGTCGCTCTTATAGCGTGCCTCGAGGCTGGCAATGACGCGACGCGATTCGTCGCGCAAGCGCCTGACATCGTCCAATGGCGCATGAACGCCCGCCGCGATAAAACCGCCGTCGCGCGCGAAGAAGGGAGGCTCGGGGACGAGAAGCTGTTCCAACCGGTCCGTCACGCGCGAGACGTCGGCAACGGCGGCGATCAATGCCGACAGAACTTCCTTCACCTCGCCGGATGACGGCTTCAACGGATCGTCGAGCTTGAGCTTGCCGCGCAAAGCGCGAGCACACTTGATGCCGTCGCGGAGATTGGCCAGATCGCGCGGCCCGCCGCGGCCGACGGAAATCCTCGCCAAGGCACGCGCGATGTCCGGCACGCGGCGCAGTTCCTCGCGCATGGCGCGACGCACATCCGACTCGTCCTTGAAGAAAGCCACGGCATCGTGCCGCCTGGCGATGGCCGCGACGTCGAGCAGGGGCGCGGCCAGTCGCGACGCCAGTTCGCGCGCGCCCGCCGCCGTCACGGTGCGGTCGATCACGGCAAGGAGACTATCCTTGCGCGCTCCAGACAACGTTTCGCTGAGTTCGAGATTGCGCCGTGTCGCGGCGTCGATCCCCATGAAGGCGCGCGGCGCGATGCGCGCCGGATTTTGCAACGCAGGGCGGTTGCCCTTTTGCGTAAGATCGAGATAAGCGGCGAGCGCTCCGGCCGCTGAGAGTTCGGCGCGGCTGAAGGTGCCGAATCCGTCGAGGCTCGCCACTCTATATTGTGCTTTGAGGGCGCGTTCGCCCGCCGCAGAATCGAACTTGATCGATGGCAGCGGCGACAGTCCCGCGCCGATGGCTTTCAACGTCGGCGCCAGAGTCTCGTCGGCGAGAAGCATGTCGGGCACGAGCAACTCGCGCGGCGCGATGCGTGCGAGTTCGGTGGCAATGTCTTCCGGTTCGACAGGCGAGACGAAAAAACTGCCCGACGAAATGTCCGCCGCTGCCAGCGCGAAGGCACCGGAAGCCCGAGCAAGCGCCGCGAGCACGTTGGCGCTCCGCGCCTCGAGCAGCGAATCCTCGGTCAGCGTTCCCGGCGTCACCAGGCGGATGACCTGGCGCCGCACGACGGCTTTGTAGCCGCGCTTCCTGGCTTCGGCCGGATCCTCGATCTGCTCGCAGACCGCGACCCGAAAGCCCTTGCGGATCAGCTTTTCGAGATAGGAGTCCGCCGCATGCACCGGCACGCCGCACATGGCGATGTCTTCGCTGAGATGACGGCCGCGCTTGGTCAGTGCGATATCCAGCGCTTCGGCCGCCTTCACGGCATCCGCGAAGAAGAGCTCGTAGAAGTCGCCCATGCGGTAGAACAGGAGGTAGTCGGCGTGCGCCGCCTTGATCTCGAGATACTGCGCCATCATGGGCGTCGAACTTGGCGCAGTTTCAGGCAAATCCGGCGGCTTCTCATTCATGGCCCGACGTTAACACGCCGCAGCGGACGTCACGCCTAAGCCATTGAAAGACAGGCCGGCAAAAAGGGATATTCTGTGGATTGGTTCTAGCGGTGAAATATGTCCGACATCCGAAGGCCTTCCTTTACGCAGGACGAGGCGCTCGCTTTCCATGCGCAGCCCAAGCCTGGAAAGCTCGAGATCACGCCGACCAAGCCGATGGCGACGCAACGCGACCTGTCGCTCGCCTATTCGCCCGGCGTTGCCGTGCCGGTGCGTGCGATCGCCGACAATCCCGACCTCGCTTATGAATATACGTCCAAAGGCAATCTCGTCGCCGTCATCACCAACGGCACGGCGATTCTGGGTCTGGGCGATCTGGGCGCGCTTGCCTCCAAGCCGGTAATGGAAGGCAAGGCCGTCCTCTTCAAGCGTTTCGCCGATGTCGATGCCATCGACCTCGAAGTCGGGACCTCCGACATCGAGCAGTTCATCGGCGCGGTACGTTATCTCGGTCCGAGTTTTGGCGGCATCAATCTCGAAGACATCAAGGCGCCGGACTG
>Ga0134126_10008040_pt1 | contig 13247 bp, 12 predicted proteins | sample KB31752_FD_96881 | JGI IMG/M metagenome (GOLD analysis project Ga0134126, IMG submission 96881) | Terrestrial soil microbial communities with excess Nitrogen fertilizer from Kellogg Biological Station, Michigan, USA - KB3-175-2 | ecosystem: Environmental > Terrestrial > Soil > Unclassified ...
CCTTTTGGAAAATATGGGCAACGGCAAATTTAAAGACGTTACTGAACAATATGGGATGACATCCACAAAGTGGACTCTTGCAGCGGCGGCGGCAGATTTTAACGGCGATGGTTACCCTGATTTATTTGTAGCAAATGATTATAATGTAAATGAATTATACATGAATAAAAAGGGTGAAAAATTTAATGAGGTTGGGAGCCAATCAGGAATTGGAAATATCCCTAAAAGTGGGATGAGCGCTTCATTTGGAGATATAGATAACAGCGGTTTGCTTGGCATTTATAATACAACAATAACTGAAAATGGCATTTTAATCCAGGATAATAATTATTGGCAACCAGAAAGCCAACAAACAAATGCTGCTTATCCTAGGTTCGTAAATTTAGCCCAGTTAGCCGGTATAAATAATGCTGGATGGAGCTATGGATCACAGTTTGGTGATTTTAATAATGATGGCCTTATGGATTTATATGTTGCAAATGGTTTTATTTCCGCAGAAAAAAATACTTCTTACTGGTATGATTATTCGAAAGTTACGGGCGGCAACAGTTCAATTATTGAAGATGCAGCAAACTGGCCTGATATGAAAGGCAAAAGCCAATCGGGTTTTGAGCAGAATAAAATATGGCTTAACAAAGGCAATAGGGAATTTGAAGATGTATCCAACGAAGTTTGCCCTTTTGCTACTTATGACAGCCGGGCAGTTGCACTTGCAGACTTATGGAATACCGGTGCGCTGGATGTGATAGTAGCCAATCAAAATAATATCCCTATTATATATAAAAATGACCAGAACAATTCGAATCATTGGATCGAATTAGATTTGCAAGGTACAGTTAGTAATGCTGATGCAATAGGAGCGAAGGTGACGTTAAATTGGAATGGTGGAAAACAGGTTCAGGTAGTTACCGCTGGATTAGGGTTTGCTTCACAAAACGAGCACAGGCTTCATTTTGGCCTAGGCAATAGCATCAAGGTAGAAAGCGTAAACATTCACTGGCCTTCGGGTAAAGACACCGTTATTACCAATCCGGAGATTGATAAACTTCTTATAATAAAAGAAAAATAGCAGTGGGGAATAACCTATTCGCTAATAACTTTATAAAGACAAAATAATACAACTCAAACTTTTCAAAATATGCCCTGGATAACTAAAAGCACAAAAGGTTATTTTCAATATGTACCTCCTGCATTCATTACGCTGTTGTTGTTGATTGGGCAATTGAGTTTTCATGTCCTCGATAGTTATTTATACGTAGTGGTTTCTATTGTTGCTGCTGTAATTACAGAAATAATTTTATCGAAAATATATTATGGAAAATGGAAAAGCTTTTCCAGCGCTTACATCAGTGGAATAAGTGTGGGTATTTTGATTCGTTCTGTTTCCATTTGGCCTTACATAATTACGGCAGTACTTTCAATTATGTCAAAATATATATTAAAGTATAAGGGGAGGCATTTATGGAACCCTTCTAATTTTGGAGTATCCTGGATGTTGTTTATGGCACCTTTGGATGTGGCTGGATTAAGTATTCAATGGGGGAGTAATTTTTTAGGGCTGGCAGTCATTTGGATATTGGGGTGCGTAATTGTTTACCGGGCAAAGAGGTTTCATGTGACTATTGTTTATGTAATAAGTTTTGTCATTCTTGCTTACGTCCGTAGCTTAATTGTGGGAGATACTTTTCTTGCAGAAGTATCACCTTTAACCGGCCCGATGTACCAATTGTTTATATTTTTTATGATTACAGATCCGGGAACATCTGTATCTACAAGGAAAGGCAGAATAATTGTAGTAATTCTAGTAGCCCTGGTGGAATTTGTTTTGCGCCTCAACAGTTTTATTTATGCACCTTTTTATGCACTTTTCCTGGTAGGGCCTATTGCCAAATACATTGACCTGAAAAGGCAATCCAAACCAGTTAAATCAGTAGTTTACGACAGTAAACCAACTTATTCCCTTCAAACTTAATTTGTAAAAAATAACAATTTTATTAAAAAGGCGCCTTTCAATTTCATCATCAATCCAACAATTCAGGCCTTCTTTCCCTGGTTCTTTCAAAAGATTTTTCAGTTCTCCATTCGTCAATTTTTTTATGATTTCCACTCATTAATATTTCCGGTACTTTCCAATTTCTAAATTCTTCAGGGCGTGTATAAACCGGCGGGGCTAATAAATTATCCTGGAAAGAATCCGTGAGGGCGGATGTTTCGTCATTCAAAACCCCTGGTATTAACCTACCAATAGCATCTGCCAAAACAGCGGCGCCTAATTCGCCGCCACTTAATACAAAGTTTCCAATGGAAATCTCCTTTGTGATAAAATGATCGCGAACTCTTTGGTCAATCCCTTTATAATGCCCACAGATGAGCAATAAATTTTTTTTCAGGGATAAATGATTCGCCATTTTTTGGTCAAACATTTCACCATCAGGAGTAAGATAAATAATTTCATCATAATCCGTTTTCTCTTTGAGCGATTCAATCGCATTTACTAATGGCTCTATCATCATAACCAAACCCGCGCCTCCGCCAAACTGGTAGTCGTCTACCTGGCCATGGTTATATTTCGTGTAATCCCTCAGGCTGAAAATATTTATTTCCAACAATTCTTTTTCTTTTGCCCTTTTCAAAATGGAATGCGCAAAAAAACTTTCCAATAATTTTGGAACAATGGAAAGAATATCAATTTTCATTAATCAAGGTTAATTAGGTTATAAAAATTTAGAAACATCATTCGCTAAACAAATCATCCAGGTTCCTTTTTTCTTTTTTAGTTGGCCGCCCTTGCTTGCTTTTTCTTTTTCCGGTATTAAAAACAAATGCGCTTGATTGTATTTTATTAATTGTCTCTTCTGGCGAAAGGTCCGAATAATGTTTGATGGCTTCTTCATATTTCATACGGCTATGTAGCAAAGATGTAACTTCGATTATCCATTTTTTATGTTCGGTTTTTATTTCATATTGATCTCCTAAAGCTACTGTTTTAGCTGGTTTTATGTTGGTTCCACTGCTTTTTACTTTTCCTGAATTACAGGCATCTGCCGCCAAACTTCTTGTTTTAAAAATTCTTATCGCCCATAAATATTTATCAATTCGTAATTTTTCTTTTTCGGCCATCACAAAATTTTTTATCAATTTATTATTTATACCAATAATTTTTTATTAAAACGCTGAAACCAATTCTTATAATAATTGATTATAAGCGTAATGCTTAATCATTTACTGCAATGGACAGTTGCTCATTTTGAAGGTGGTAAGCTATTAATATTTCTATGTTACACTGATTCTTATAAGAATTATTGTTTAGCAATTTCTGCCTCTGGGTTTTTTAAAAAACCATCTTTACATTCTTTAGAACAAAAGCCATAAATTTTTCCTTTATAATGCGCTGTATCTTCAACGCCTGCTACAAGCGGCATTCCGCAGTTTAAATCTTTTTTAGAAGCAAAAGTTATATTTGCAAAATCATTTACAGGTGCGGAAATACTATCAATTTTTTTCAAATTTTCGGCACTGATTTCTTTTTGAGAATTATTGCTACAGGCAGCTAATAGAAATGAAATAACAAGAATTTTTTTCATATTCTGCAAAGTTAGAATTTTGAAATTATTTCCTTTGTTAAGAATTAAAATGAAAAAACTCTTGGCCTCACGATCATTAAATTAATTAGCAATTTTTTTCAATACTAAATTAAAAAATCAAAAACTTAATAACTCAGCCCAAAACCAAATTTGTACAATGGATCTTTTGAATCATATGGCACATCTTCTTTTTGATTGCGCACAGCTTCCATAGAGGAAGGCAACTCAATAGGCAAATGCCCGCCTGGTTTGTATTTCCCAAAAATAACATCTAATACTGCTGCATCGCTGGCACCAAAATCTCCCAGTAACGCTTTAGCATTAGCACTTATATCCGGTATTACCGCAGGCCTGTCAAGATAAATATCAACAATAGTTGGAACAGTCTTTAATATGGCCATGATGCTATCTTTTTGTTTGCCTTTGAAATCAAGGTCTCCATGATGAAACATTTTAGCCATCGGGATATCTGATGCAACCGGGTACCACGGCGTACTTAAACGTATAATTGCGATATCGGCTTCTGACGGTTTGTTCACGACAGTTCCATATTTTGCAGCAATAGCCGAATCAATATTTTTGACATAAATTTTTAAAGAATTTATTTTAAGTGGCAATATTTTCTCCTGCTTTCCTGGCAAGTTGGAATTCTTTAATAATGTCATTGCCCTTCGCTGCGATTCTTCACCGGCTTTTACAAATTCATCTTTACCAACTATTTTCGAAGCTTTTGAGGCATCAATATAAGGGTTATCAAACAACCCCAATTCAAATTTTAAACGCAATAACCTTATAACAGATGAGTCAATTCTTTTCTCACTTATTTTACCTTCTTTCACCAATTGTACTACCACTTCAGGAATATTTTCTCCTCCAAACTGATCCACCCCTGCATCAATAATTTTTTCAACGCGCTCTGGGACGCTTAGTTTTTCTTCGCCCCATGCACGGGCCGGCCACAAAATTTTTCCCAGATGCGAATCTGTAACCAATCCCCAATCGGTACAAACAATTCCATCAAAATGCAATTGATCTCTCAATAAACCGGTGATGATTCCTTTGTTGTAAGAAAAGCCGACATGTTCATGCGCCGAATCCATCGGTACACCATAGTACGGCATCATGGCCGCAGTGTGTGCTGCTATTGCGGCTTTAAAAGGAATTAAATGATAATTAAAATTATTTCCAGGATAGACCTGGCCTTTGTGAAAAGGAAAATGAGGATCGAGCCCCTCAAACTGCGGGCCTCCACCCGGGAAATGTTTGGTCATTGTAGCCACACTTTGAGAACCTAATGTATCTGTTTGAAAACCTTCAATATATGCCGTAGCCATTCTTGCCGAAAGGTTGGCATCTTCACCAAATGAGCCCGCAATCCTTGGCCAGCGGGGTTCAGTTGTTGGACCAACCTGTGGATGTAGTGCTTCGCGGATACCAATAGCAAGGTATTCCTGGCGTGCATCATTGGCAAACTCACGTGTCAGGCTGGTATCGTTAATTGCGGCAAAGCCTAACGGCTCGCACCATTGAGAAAATGAGGCGGCGCTCAGGGCAAAAAGGTTTTTAGTAAAATGATTTCTCGGGTCGGAAGCGATTGTAATCGGTATTCCTAACCTTGTTGAATCTTCTGCATATTTCTGCATGCTGTTGTACCATCTAGCCAATGCATCAATTGAAGGAATTGCCCAAAAATTAAAATGATTCATTTTTTTATCCCTCACTAATCCGAGGGCATTAGGCGCAAAGGCAAACATCCCTTTGCCGGGTTTATCTTCAATACTTCCATCATCGTTTATCCTTGCCCCATTGATAAACATCATTCCGGCTTTTTCTTCGATCGTCATTTGAGAAAGAATATCTTTTATTCTTGCATCTACCGGTTGGCGGCTGTCTTCATAAATATCCAGTTTTCCGTTTTTGTTCAGGTCGCGGAAAGTAAAGCCATCAGCAGTTATTAAATGATCCGAATTTTCTGTAACTGTAGCCGGAATAGAATTTTTTTCTCCCGATTGGCAGGATGAAATTGCAATACAAAACGCTAAAGGAATTAAATAAGAAATAAAAGGTTTTATTTTATTCATAGAAATTGATTTTGGGAATTTGCCATTAAAAAAAGATAAATATAGTAGTTGTGTTTGATTTTGTTTTACCATTCATCCTTTGTTCTGGCCTCAGAGATTTAGTGTTGGTATGGGAAACACCTGTATGCATTGAACCACATAACTATTAGAGAGAAACAATAGTTTCAAAATTAGAAATCAGAATTATTTATTTGTTTACTCCTTATTTGGCAGAATCGGAGTCATTATTAACAGCATTGCCCAACGCTGCCCCGGAAATATTATGTTCCTTTATTGCTCTTTTTTCACATACTTTACAAAGTTCCGAAATACCTTTACTACCCCACGCCTGCTTTACTGTTCCCTCAGACATTCCTGAGTGGCCTTTAATTGTATAACAATCCTGGTAAAGGTGGTATTTGTGCCCTTCTGGTGTCCAATAAACAAGGTCGTTACCGAGGTTAATTGCCTTTACAGAATCCGTTTGAGCATTAATCTGGCTGGTATATTTTTCAATGGAAGGCGCGTTAAAATCAACCCCTGTAATTCCGGCAATCAATAAAGCGGCTATGCCAATAGCGCCGGCAATGCCTTTCGTTTTTCCGTCAAGGTTCTTGTTGGTGAAAATGAAAATTACCAATGGTAAAAAAGAGAGTACTCCCATGATAGCGCCGAGCTGGCTTTGGATAAAAAATTTCGCCTTGTCTTTATCTGATGATGGATCCAGGCGGTTTGCTTTTTTCCAGAGCAATGAACCAGTTATGGATAATGCCAGAATTACTACCATAGCAATTATTAGCAAGGTTAGTTTTTCGTTGTGTAATAATTTTAATATGGCATAAACTTCACCTGCTATTGCTAAAATCCATGCGAGAAAAGCAAATAGGCGTAACTGTTTTGCGGTGCCTTTATTTTCGGCACTGGCTTCAAAAACTTTTAGATCTGTCATAATTTATATTTTTTGAGGTCCTTATAAAAGTAGCGGTTTTTAAACAAAGTAAAAAAAATTACTTCTAATGATGCTTCCGATATAAACAGTGCGTTGTTTTTCAATTTTTAAATCCTATAAAATCAATTATTTTTTCTATATCCGGATTATAATTGTTAGTTGTGTCAACTTCAAGAGTAGGCACCGGCAAATGTATCGTGTCGTGATCTTCAGAAAGTAGACTGAGGTTTTTATTTGTCCCTTCGCCATGAAATTTCTTTCGCTCGGGTTGATCTAAGATTCTTTTGTAAAATCTTTCTTTTGCTAATTCCACTGAAACTTTACAAACTATTATTCGGATTTCAGATTTGTTTAAAAGTTTTGTAAGTTTTGGTTCCCAAAGTTTGTGCTGAAAAGCTGCCTCAGCAATGATGGATATATTTTTTGAAATTAATAAATCTATGGTTTCAAAAAAAGCCTCATAAATATCCCGATTTACGTCTTCATCTAATTGTTGATCGTTCAGCCGGGCTGTATTTAGGTATCCCTCTTTGAACTCGTCCCTTGAGAGGAGCGGGCATTTTATTTCTTTAGCCAACAGGTGTGCCAGGGAAGTTTTACCTGAAGCCGGGCGCCCTGCAACAACAATTAATAAAGGTTTTTGCATGATTAATTTTTAATGTTAATATCCAAAATTCCTAAAACCACGCATTGTTAAAACGTCAGTAAACAAACAAATAAGCGGTATTTTTATTTTCATTAAATCTAAACAAAACTCCCTTACTTTTTAAAGGCATCGAAAATTATTCATCTTATAAAATTCCCGATAAAATTTATGAGAATAAGAATCTCCCCCAAAAGTTTATTTACTGGAAGAATAAAAAAAGCCACCCTAAAGAAAGGTGGCCTTTTTTAATTTTAATTTGTTTTTTTTACTTAAGTGCTTCTATCTTTTTTACAAAGTTAGATTTTGGTTGAGAGCCCACTAATTTATCAACCACTTTTCCCTCTTTTACAAAAATGATTGCCGGAATGCTGGTAATGCCATAATTTACACTTAACTGCGGGTTTTGATCCACATTTACTTTTCCAATATTTACTTTTCCGTCGTATTCTTTTGAAAGTTCTTCTACAACAGGGCCAATAGCACGGCATGGGCCACACCATTCTGCCCAAAAGTCTATCATTGTTAATTTATCTGAGTCTAAAACTTTTTCTTTAAAGTTCGCGTCGGTATATTCCTGAGCCATAATTAATTTTTTATTTTATTTAAAATATTTGATATTAAGATTGCAAAGTTAAAGCCAATATTGTTCTTATGATTAAATGTCATATCCACATTATGTTAATTCTATTTTTACATTCATTTCGGGTTTATGTTGTAAGTAAGAAGCCATTTCGTCATTCATTTCAAAAGTGTTGTCCATAGTATACATTGCGAATTTTAAATTAGTAATGTCATCGTTGATATTAAATTTCAAACCTGAGTTTCCTGGAAATTTTTGGACGTTCCCATCAATAAATTCAATCATTTCTTCCGAAATATCTTGTGGGTTAATTTCAATATTCAGTTTGCGGGTATTGCTTTTCATCACACTTTCCAAAAGGCAAATGTTATTTATTTTAAATTCGAACGCTGAGTTATTATAGCGCTGTTTGAACGAACCGGTAATGCTAATAATGGTGCCCGGTTCCAGGTAATGAGCAAATTTTGCATAATCTTCGCTAAAAAGCAAGAGTTCCATTTTTTCGGTATAATCTTCAAGGTGCATGACGCCAAATTTATTTCCTTTTTTAGAAATGCGGTGTTGCCCATCGGTTACCAAACCAGCTATCCTGAATTGCCTTGTGGGGTTAGGGTAAAGTGCAACTGCGGCTTTAAATTCATTAAATTCTGCTATGGTGTCGAACTTGTAATATTTTAATTGAAATTTAAAATTATCCAGCGGATGGCCGCTTAAATACATTCCAATAACTTCCCGTTCATAATCCAATAATTGTATTAAAGGCCATGGCTGGCAATCAGGAATTACCGGCGCTGATACTTCGTCCATCTGCAAATCTCCAAAAAGTGTATTGGTATTATTGTGAAGTTGCGCATGGTACTGATTTCCAAATTTAATTATCTTTTCGAGGGAGTTGATATTTTCGCCCGGAATGGTATTGAAAAACTGCGCCCGGTGAAAATTATTAAAACAATCGAAAGCTCCGGCATAAGCAAGGCTTTCAAGCGATTTTTTATTTACGGTTCTTTGGTTTACTCTTTTGATGAAATCGAAAACCGATGAAAACGTTCCGTGTTTTTCCCTTTCTTCAATAAGGTTTTCAATCGCTGCTTCACCAACTCCTTTCATGCCACTGAAGCCAAATCGGATTTCACCTTTTTTATTTACAGCAAAACCTTTTTGTGATTCATTAATATCCGGGCCTAAAACCGTTAATCCCATACTTTTACATTCTTCCATAAAAAAAGTAATCTTCTCGATTGCGCCAGCATGGTTTAGTACCGCCGCCATATATTCGCTCGGATAATGTGCTTTTAAATAAGCCGTTTGATAAGCAACTAAAGCATAGCAGGTAGAGTGAGATTTATTAAAAGCGTATTGGGCAAAGGATTCCCAGTCTGTCCATATTTTTTCAAGTACGTTTTCAGGATGATTATTTTTTTTTGCACCGGCCACAAACTGCTCCTTCATTTTATCAAGGACATCCCTTTTCTTTTTTCCCATCGCCTTTCTAAGAATATCCGCATCGCCCTTACTAAAACCTGCTATTTTTTGGGAAAGCAACATCACTTGTTCCTGGTAAACCGTAATGCCATAGGTTTCTTTCAAAATTTCTTCCATTTCCGGAAGGTCATAAACGATTTCCTTCCTTCCGTGTTTTCGCTCGATAAAGCTTGGAATATAAGCTATCGGCCCTGGACGGTATAAAGCGTTCATCGCAATCAGGTCATCAAATTTATCCGGCTTTAATTCTCTCAGATATTTTTGCATTCCCGCACTTTCAAACTGGAAAGTACCATTGGTATCAGCTCTTTGAAATAATTTATAAGTTTTTTCATCGTCAAGTGGTAAAGTGTCAAGATCAATAGAAATTCCATGATTTTTTTTAATAAGGAACAACGCTGTTTTTAAAATACTTAAAGTTTTTAAGCCTAAAAAGTCCATTTTCAAAACGCCGGCGCTTTCAATATTGCTGCCATCAATTTGAGTGAGCCACAATTCAGAATCTTTAGAAGTAGCCACCGGTATCAGTTCCATCAAATCCTTTGGAGCGATAATGATTGCTGACGCATGAATACCTGTATTCCTTACAGAGCCTTCAAGAATTTCCGCTTCGTGCAAAACCTTACTGCGTATATCCTCTCCGTTATATATGTCGCGCAATTTTAAGATATTACTAATATCGTCCGGGCCCACTCCGTCTTCGGTCAAAGATTTTGGGCCTGAAACCGGCGCTTTCAAAACTCTTTTTAACGAAGTGCCTGGCCGGTCGGGAACTAATTTTGCCAGTGCGTTACTTTCTGAAAGTGGAAGGTCCATAACGCGCGCTACGTCTTTAATACTCATTTTGGCAGCCATCGTACCATATGTAATTATTTGCGCTACCTGGTTTTTACCATATTTTTTTACCACATAATCCAATACTTTTTGCCTTCCTTCATCGTCAAAATCGGTATCAATATCCGGCATTGATTTCCGGTCAGGATTTAAGAACCTCTCAAAAAGAAGATTGTATTTTATCGGGTCAATATTGGTAATTCCGATACAAAAAGCTACTACAGAACCTGCAGCTGAACCACGGCCAGGCCCAACAAAAACGCCAATTTCTTTTCCGGCGATAATAAAATCACTTACTATCAAAAAGTACCCTGCAAAGCCCATTGTTTTAATAGTAAACAATTCAAAATTGATGCGTTCTTCTATTTCTGCTGTCATCGTTTCATATCTTTCTTTAGCACCGGTCCAGGTGAGATGATCAAGATATTCTTCCTGAGTATTAAATTCTTTTGGCACAGGAAAATGCGGAATCAGAATGTCTCTTTTTAAATCAAGTACGTCAATTTTATCAATTACTTCATTGGTATTGTCCAAAGCTTGTGGCAGTTCCTCAAAAGCTGAAAGCATTTCCGTTGTATTCTTTAAATAAAATTGGTTATTAGGAAAAGCAAACCTTTTATTTTTTATCATCACATCATCGTCAGTAAACTCGCGAAGCGCTGGTGTGGCTTGCGTTTCACCGGTATTAATGCAAAGTAAAATATCGTGAGCGTTAAAATCTTTTTCATCAACATAGTGAGAATCATTGCTGGCGATAACTTTTACATCATATTTTTTTGCGAATTTTAAAAGTATTTTATTCACTTTATCCTGGTCCGGAATGCCATGCCTTTGTAATTCCACATAATAATCTTTCTGAAAAATATTCAGCCACCATTTGAATTCATTTTCTGCTTCTGCTTCCCCTTTTTTTAAAATAGTTTGTGGTACCAATGCACCGAGGCAGCAAGTTGTAGCGATCAATCCTTTATGATATTTATGAATCAGTTCTTTATCAATCCTTGGATATTTTGAATACAAGCCTTCGATATAGCCAAGCGAAGTGAGTTTAGTTAAATTTTTAACCTTCTTCATTCTTCGCCAATAAAATCTGGTGGTGGCGCGGGTCTTTTTGTTCTTTCGTAAATTGTTTTTGATGGCTGTTTTCAGTAATATAAAATTCGCAGCCAACTATGGGTTTTACTTTTAAAGAACCATCTGCATTTTTGAGTGTGTGGGCATGTTTAACAAACTCAAAAACCCCAAACATATTTCCATGGTCTGAAATAGCAAGCGCAGGCATTCCATCATTAATTGCTTTATTATAAAGCGCTTTGATAGAAGCAGCCCCGTCCAGCAGCGAAAATTGAGTATGTACATGCAGGTGAGAAAACTTCATTAAAAAATTAAAAGTTAAGAGTTATGAACTAAAAGTTATGAGGTAAGTGCAAATCGCCACTCAAGCAAATATCGTGAAAAAGAAAAGGTGCTTTTTGATAAATTATCAACAAAAATGGAAAACTTTTTTTAGGATTTTTTAAGGTTAAAAAAAATAAATTTTTTTTGCTTTTTTATCTTGTGAAACTTATCTTCGTCCGGCTTGGGGAAATAAAATTTATAAATCAGCGTTTATTTGAACCTTAAACCTTATTAATACAAGGTATTAATTTTTTAAAAAACGATAAAAATAACTCCGATAGAATGATTAAACCCGCAATAACCTGCATGGCAATCTATTTTGCTTGCACTGTAAATTTTGCGAATGCACAAACAAGCGTAAATTCAATGAGCGTTGTTAGTATTGGCAATGATAAAAGTGCTTCTTCTTCCCTGATAGACGGGATCTCTTTTACTCCTGATGGTATTTTAAGAACTACTGAAAGTGGCGGCACAAAAAGTATAAAAAACCTTCCGGTTCCTGTTGTTACTAAAGAAGAAATAGTAAAGCCTGCAGCAGCCGTAGAAACAAGCCCTCTTATTGAAGATCTTTCAGCATTACAATATAAGTATGCAATGATGATGAACGTAAATGTAGAATCATTGAAAAATCTTTCTTTACTGGGTTTTGTCGACGAATGGTTCGGCACTAAATATCGTTTAGGTGGCACTACAAAAAGAGGAATTGATTGCAGCGCACTTACCAGCGCCCTATTGTTGGCGGTTTATGGATTTAATATGCCACGTACAGCTCGCGAACAGTATGATGCAACAACGCACATTGATAAAGATGAGTTGAAAGAAGGCGACCTCGTATTTTTTAATACTCATGGAGGCGTTTCGCATGTAGGCTTATATTTAGAAAATGATTATTTTATACAGGCATCAACACACGGAGTAAAAATCAGCAGCCTTGATGATCATTATTATGCAAAAAGATTTATCTGTGGTGGAAGAATTTCTCCGGATAAAATGGTTAATATTAATTAGGCACACAACTGTGTTTAAATATTTAAGGAAACCCGCCGGTTTCCTTTTTTTATTCACCGTATTTTAGAAGTTTCTTTAAAATTGATATCATACTTTAAATGCAACTGAGTCATATATGTTGAATTTGCATAAGATTATCAAAACACGGATATCCTTTTTATAAAGGCCCAATTTTATAAAAAATAGGAATTTTGAATATTTGTTTGTTTACTGGTCTATAAAAAATAAAAACTTCTGCTTTTTGGGCAGAAGCTTTAAAATTTTAATTCCTCAGGTTTTAGTTTTTCAGAATTGGATTTGCTCTTTAAGGAGCGGATTCTCATTTGGATGGTTATCTCTCAAAGATATTTGGATTAAAACAAGAAGTTGATTGATATCGGATTTTTTGGTTTTTCCCGGATTAGAGGAACTGGTTATTTTCAATGGATTTGGATTCGATATTTTTGATTAATGTTTGTTGAACATCAATCAACTTCTGGAACAAAGATAGGGTGGGACGTATGGCCGGACAAGAGCATAACTGCCCATTTTTCAACTAATGATTTTACTGATTAAACCGTAATTCTACTAAAAAATAAATGTGAGTTTTACTTATTCGCTATATAAACATCAAAAAAAAACTTCCGCTTTTTGAGGGCGAAAGTTCTTAATAATTTAATTCTACGGGTTATAAGTTTTTACCGGGATAATTTTTGGCTGGATTAAA
>Ga0134126_10008042_pt1 | contig 13246 bp, 10 predicted proteins | sample KB31752_FD_96881 | JGI IMG/M metagenome (GOLD analysis project Ga0134126, IMG submission 96881) | Terrestrial soil microbial communities with excess Nitrogen fertilizer from Kellogg Biological Station, Michigan, USA - KB3-175-2 | ecosystem: Environmental > Terrestrial > Soil > Unclassified ...
AACCGGGCTTTAATATATGGATGGGTTAGTAAGTACCGGGAAATAAATTTCCCTACACAATATTAAAAATAATTTTCTCTATTTAAAAAAGTTTTCCAATAAATTTTATTCACATTTTTTTTTAAGCTGTGGAAAATGGTCACGTTTCACCGCGCTACCAGCCTACCTTTGCGCAAAATCTTCACTATGCGTTTTCCTACTCCCGTATCCATCGAGTGGTTCGCCGAGTTTCTCGGCGCCGAATTGATAGGTGATCGAAATGGTCAGGCCACCGGCATCAACGAGATCCATAAAGTCGAAAAAGGAGACCTCGTTTTCGTCGACCATCCGAAATATTACGATACCTGTATTCAGAGCGCCGCCACCTTCATCATCATCAACAAAGCCGTGGAGGTCCCTACAGGCAAGGCTTTGCTGGTAGTCGACCAGCCATTCGAAGCCTATCTCAAGATCGTAAGACACTTCCGTCCGTTCGAACCGGCGACGAAGATGATCAGCGATACCGCACTGATCGGAGCGGGTTCTTATCTCTATCCCGGCGTCTTCGTAGGCCATCATACGACCATCGGCAGGAACTGTGTCATCTATCCCAATGTCACCATCCTCGACCACTGTGTCATCGGCGACAATGTCATCATCCAGGCCGGCACCGTGATCGGGTCGGACGCCTTCTACTATAACACCAAAAAGGATCGCGCCGTCTGGTATAAAAAGATGGAAAGCTGTGGCCGGGTGGTGATCGAAGACGACGTCGAGATCGGTGCAGGCTGTACCATCGACCGGGGGGTGAGCGGCGACACCGTGATCGGCCGGGGAACCAAGATGGACAACATGATCCATGTCGGTCATGATTCCGTCACCGGTAAAAACTGCCTGTTCGCCGCGCAAGTCGGCATTGCGGGCGCAGTGGAGATAGGTAACGGCGTCATTTTATGGGGGCAGGTTGGGGTGAACAAGACCCTGACCATCGGCGACAACGCCGTCGTACTTGCGCAAAGCGGGGTGCCCGGCGACCTGGAAAGCGGTAAGGTCTATTTTGGGACTCCCGCCGACGATGCCAGCATCAAAAAGAGAGAGTTGGTGTGGATCAAACGCATTCCCGAGATCTGGGAAATGTGCAAAAGATTCGGCGGCCAACCGGAGGGTTCCCGAGCGAAGCGAAGGGAATGAACGAGGTTCGCACCGGTGGTGCGTCACGAAGGCCTCGAAGCTCCGACGAAGTTCCATTAGCCCGGCTAGCGCCGAAGGCGCGGTGCATCCTTGCGACGAGCTACACGCAAAGCACCGTCGGCTCGCAAGCCCGGCCAAGTGTGTTTTACTGTCCGGGATTGTAGTCGTAGGGCACGACCTCCGCCAGCTTTTTCCAGGACCAGTAACCGATATTCGTCACATCGCTCTGATCGTAGAAATACCCATTCTCTTCGATAACAAACCCATTCTGGATGTCCATTGCGGAGATCTCCACCGCCGTATTCAGCGGAAACTTATTCTGGATGAGATATTTTTTATCGGGGTTCTGGGCGGTGTAGCTTACCCGCAGCCTTCCCTGGATATTGATGTCCACTCCACTGCTGTCACGGGAGTAGATGGAGGAATCATAGGGATTCCGGATCTTATGCATCTTGCTGCTGCCACTATCGGCCGTTTCCAGCACGAATCCTTCATCATCGAGCGTACTGTCGTACCAGCTGCGGACAAAGTGAAGCCGGGAGCCGGCATAGGCATATAGCCGGTTCTGTTTCCAGGTCTGCTGTTGATCCGGCGTACCTTGCATCTCCTCGAACAGGGGGTAGCCCGTATAGCTGCTGATATTGTCGTTGTAGTAATAGACAAAAGAGTCCAGCTGATAGGTTATCTTATATCCCAGAGCGTTGTTGGTGATGTGCAGCATGTCCGTGGCCTTGATCCGTAACTTGTTCCGCTTTTTGTAAAAATAGAAATGCACGGCATCTTTGTTTTCCAGGACGCATTGCGCCGCATTGGGTGTGGTGCCGATGAAATTGTCGAGGAAGAACTGGCCATACTTCGACCACCCGTCCCCGACCTCGAGGCTACCGGTGACCACTGCCTGCTCCAGCGCCTTGTCCTGCGGTTTCAGCCGGACGCGGAGGGTGTCGTCGGGACGATGGTCTTTACCGATGCGGATCGATTGCGTTTCATAACCGGTAAAGGAGATGATGAGGTCGTATCCGCCGTTTGGCAAACGAAGATGAAAATAGCCGGAATCTTTCGATATCGCACCTATGGTGGTGTTTTGCGCAAAAACCGAAGCGTTGTTGAGCGGCGCGCCGGTGGCGGAGTCGAGGACTTGTCCGTTTATCGGAAATGTTTTTTCCTGGGAAAAGCCGGCGCCGGCGAAAAAGAAAACGGGGATGAAAAGCAGGATGAGTCTCTTCATGGATATCGTTTTGAGTTGGTAAGATAGACAAAATTTAGGATCGGTCACAACGCCGCCACGGGCCGCCCCTGCCGCAAATACGTGTTGCACGCTTCCCGGATGGTCTCTTCAAGCGGGGTGAATCTAAAGTCAGGCATTTGTGCCAACAGCTTACTGCTGTCGAAATAGGTGCTGCTCCGGGCGACACGTGCGCTTTCTCGGGTCAGCATGCCCGGCCGTCCGGAGAAAAGGCTTTTCAGACGGGCTGTACGCCAGGCGATGCCCGCAATAAACGGCGTAGCTTCCCGCGACGGCGGTCGTTTCCCGAAACCCGCGGCAATGGTTTCGAAAAGGCGCCGGAATGTCCAGTTGTCGCCATTGAGGATATATCGCTCGCCGCTGATATCGCTTTCCAGCAGACTGACCACGGCTCTAGCTGTATCCGTGACATCTACGAACCCGTTCACGCCTTCCGTATACCAGGGAAATTCGTTGTAAGCACTGCGAAAAAGCGTGCAGCTCGAGCTGTTCCAGTCCCCGAAGCCCAGGATCGTGCTGGGGTTGACGACAACGGCCTGCAGCCCTTCGCCCATGCCCCGCCAAACCTCTACCTCGCCGCGAAATTTGCTGATGGCATAGTTTGTGTTGTATTTGCTTTCCTCCCAGACCTTGGTTTCGGTAACCGTCTCGCCCTGTCCCGTACGCCCCAGCGCCGCCACCGAGCTCACATGAATGAGCCGCGGGACAGTCGTTGTCAACGCAGCATTGACGACATTGGCCGTTCCTTCTACATTGACACGGAACATCTCGCTCTGGTCCTTACCGGCAAAAGAAACTTTCGCCGCCGCATGAATGACCCCATCCACCCCTTCCATGGCCTCTTCGAGTCCTATGACATCGAGGACGTCGCCCATGACCCAATCGACTTGCTGTAAAATGCCGGCAGGAATAAAAGCCGGCAGGATATTGTTCCGGCGGATCGCCCTGACGGCATAGCCTTTCCCTACCAGTTCCCGGATGACATAAGCGCCGAGAAAACCCGTCCCCCCGGTAACCAGAACCGTTCGCCTTGTAGTCGGAGTCGTGTTAAGATTGTTCATACCTATAATATCCTTTTCCTGTCTTTCGACCCAATGCGCCTTCCTTTACTTTTTGCTCCTGAAGAGACGATGGACGCAGCCTGAGTGGCCTGCCCATGGCTTCGTATACCGAGCAGCTAACGGTAAAATTGATATCATTGCCGATGAGATCCATCAGCCGGAACGGACCCATCTTGAAACCCGCGGCTTCCATGAGCGTGTCGACGGTCCCGATGTCCGCCAATCCCTGTTCCACCAGGCGCAACGCTTCCAGATAATAAGGCCGGGCCACATGATTCACGATAAAACCGGGCGAGTCCCGGCAAACCACCGGCGTCTTCCCCATTTGCAAGGCCACGGCTACCACCGTTTGGGCCACCGCAGGCGAGGTCTTCGCCGTTGTGACGACCTCCACCAGCTTCATCAGCGGGGCGGGATTGAAGAAATGCATGCCCAGAAATGTGTGGGCCCGGGGGATGGCTGCGGCGAGTTCGGTGAGGGAAAGACTCGACGTATTGGATGCGAATATCGTATCGGGGGAGTTCAGCTCAGCGAGCTGCCTGAAGACACCCGTTTTTACTTCGGGGCGCTCGACGATGGCTTCGATGACCAGGTCGGCTATGCAATCTGCGATAGCCGTGGAATAACGGAGCCGGCTTGTCGCGGCCTGCTGCGCGTAGGATGTAAGCCTGCCCTTTTCCCTCAGCGTTTGCAGACTTTTTTCGATGGCCACGCGCCCTTTTTCCACCATGTTCGCATCGACGTCATACAGCAGCGTGCTGTATCCGCCCATGGCGGCAACCTGGGCGATTCCACTGCCCATTGTGCCTGCCCCGCAAACGACGATTGTACTGATCATGGTTAGTGGATTTAGTTGCCGGAAATACGGCCCCGGAAAATTACCGCATTTTCGGCAAACGCTAATGTCTGTTGAACTTCGTCGGACCTGCTTCGCCACGGTCCTCCTCGTTCGCGGGCTTGCGCCCGTGGACGAAAACGCTACCGCGTTTTCAGACCGCGCCGGTGAACTGTTTCAGGAACCGGACATCGTTTTGGGAATAGAGCCGAAGATCGTTGATGCGGTATTTGAGCTGGCAGATGCGTTCGATACCCATTCCAAAGGCAAACCCCGTATACTTGTTGCTGTCGATGCCAAAATTCTCCAGCATCTTAGGATGCACCATGCCGCTCCCCAGGATCTCTACCCAGCCTGTGTGTTTACAAACACTACAGCCGCTGCCACCGCAGATGCGGCAGGTGATGTCCATTTCGGCGCTGGGCTCGGTGAAAGGGAAATAGGAAGGCCGGAAACGTACTTTGATGTCCTTATCGAACATCTCCTGCACGAAGAAATAAAGCGTTTGTTTCAAATCCGCGAAAGAGACGTTTTCGTCTACATACAATCCTTCCGTTTGGTGGAAAAAACAATGCGCCCGGGCGCTGATGGTTTCATTGCGATACACCCGTCCCGGACAGATGATCCGGATCGGCGGTTTCTGCCGCTCCATGGTCCTGGCCTGTACGCTGCTGGTGTGGGTGCGAAGAAGCCAGTCCGGATTTTGATGGATGTAAAATGTATCCTGCATATCCCGCGCCGGATGGTTCTCGGGCAGGTTGAGGGCTGTAAAGTTGTGCCAGTCGTCTTCGATCTCCGGTCCTTCGGCTACGGCAAAACCCAGACGGCCGAAGATCTTCACGATTTGATCGCGCACCAGCGTGATAGGATGATGCGTACCCAGCGGAAGCGTGTCGCCGGGCAGGCTCAGATCGATATTCCGAACGGGACCGGTGGCAGACGAACCGAGACTATTCTTCCAATCTTCGTATTTCGACTCTGCCACTTGCTTGAACGCATTGAGGACGGCGCCGAAAGCCTTTTTTTGATCGTTCGGGACATTTTTCATCTCCGTGAAGAGTCCTTTGACGATGCCTTTGGTACCCAGAAACTTGATGCGATAAGCTTCCAGGGCATCGACCCCATCAGGAACGATAGCGGCGATCTCCTGCTTGTATTGCTCAATTTGCTGTAACAATTGGTCCATAGTGCGAAGATACGTAAGTTTGCCGCAAACGTAATCCATGTCGCCCAACCTGCATATCAGCGATTTCCTCGATTCTGTGAGCCTGGCCGAACTGTCGCAGGACCAGGGATATAGGGACGGACAGGTAGGTAAGATCATCGACCTCTATGACGAAGGTTTTCCGGATGTTTATGCGGCGGATCTTGTGCTCGTAGGCTGCGAAGAGACACGGGGCCTCGGCCGCGACAAACGCGAATCCGGCGGCCCGGATGCCATCCGGGAACAGTTCTATCAACTTTATTATTGGCATCATGATATCAAACTGGCCGATGTCGGCAATATCCGCGCCGGCGCAACGCTGAGCGATACCTATGCGGCGCTGAAAACGGTGCTGCGCGAGATCACGGCCATCGGGAAAACGGCCGTCGTCCTGGGCGGTTCGCATGACCTCACCCTTGCGCAATACTATACCTATGCGGATAAAAAACACATCGTCGAGGCGACGGGTGTCGATGCCCTCATCGATCTGGACATCCACTCCCAACACCGCAGCGACAATTTCCTGATGGAGATGCTCACTGACGAGCCCAACTATATCCATCATTATAATCATATCGGTTTCCAGAGCTATTACGTGCACCCGCATATGCTGGAGACCATGGACAAGCTGCGCTTCGATTGTTTCCGGCTGGGCAGCGTGAAAGACAACATCGAGGAGATGGAGCCGGTGATCCGCAATTCACACCTCTTCTCCTTCGATATATCCGCTATCGCCAATGCCTTTGCACCGGCCAATCAGTTATCGCCAAACGGTTTCAACGGCGAAGAAGCGTGCATCCTCATGCGTTATGCCGGACTGAGCCACAACGTCAACACCGTAGGCATCTACGGGTATATGCCGGGTAAGGATAGGGAGCGATTGACGGCGCGGCAGATCAGCCATATGCTCTGGTATCTCATCGACGGCAAAAGCAAGGGACGCCGTGAGGCCGCATTGTCCGACCGGGATCTCTTCGTCGAATATCATACCGCTTTCGCTTCTGTGGAAACCACCTTTCTGCAAAGTAAAAAGACACAGCGCTGGTGGATGCAGCTCCCCGATAGCAAATACATCGCCTGCAGCTACCAGGATTATCTGCTGGCCAGCAGCAACGAGATCCCCGAACGCTGGCTCCGGGCGCAGGAACGGGGGTAAGATCGTATATTGCAGGTATGAAGAAGCTCGCCACCCTCCTGCTCTTACCCGTTATACTTTTCGGTTGCGCCACGTCGCATACAGCCGGTTCGGCTCCCGAAAAACATTCCAAAGATCCGTTGATGCAATTCACCGAGGATTCGCTGCTGAGCCAGCCCGGCCTCCTGCCGGCACAGGTGGGCCTCTGTCTTTATGACCCCGCTTCGTCGACCTACAAATTCGACTACCAGGGTGACAAATACTTTATGCCCGCCAGCAACACCAAGCTCTTTTCGCTGTATGCCGGTTTGAGCCATCTTGGCGACTCGCTCGTAGGCATGCGGTATTGGGATGCAGACACCGCGCTTTTCGTGATAGCCTCGGGCGACCCCACGTTCCTGCACCCTGAATTTCCCGACCAGCCTGTGATCCGGTTTTTACAGCAGGTTCACAAACCCATTTATATTACGGAGGCCAACTGGCAGGATAAGCCCTTTGGCCGCGGCTGGGCCTGGGACGACTATAACGACGATTATATGCCCGAGCGCAGCGCGTTTCCGGTATATGGCAACCTCATCCGCTGGATCTATGATACGACCTCGCAGAGTTTCTATTCGATTCCCGACATCGACTGGCCCGTAAAGTTCTCGCCGGATTCGTCGAAGCAGGGTTTTTCCGTCCGTCGGGACGTCCATAACAATGTATTCACGATCACCGAAGGTAAGGGGCGCGTGCGGGAACAGGATGTCCCCTTTATCACGGACGGGAGCGCTTCCGCTGCGCTGTTGCTGAAAGACACGGTGGGGCGGGCTGTCGCGGTGGGTACGCTGCCCGGGCACAGATACGGGCTTCCGCCGGGGATTACCCAGTTTTCGCAGCAGGACCTGCTCCGGGCGGGCTACAATGTCGTGCATTCGCGTCCTCTGGATTCTTTGTTCAGGCCGATGATGTACAACAGCGACAACTTCTTTGCCGAACAGACCCTGCTGATGGTGAGCAACGAACTGCTGGGTAAGATGAACGATGGCCGTATCATCGATACCCTGCTCTCCACCGATCTCAAAGGACTGCCCCAGCGACCCATTTGGGTGGACGGGTGCGGCCTCAGCCGGAATGATCTCTTCACCCCGCGCGATTTCGTTTGGCTGCTGGATACCATGCAAAAGCGGTTTGGCTTGAACCGGATGAAAGGTATCCTGCCGACGGGCGGCACCGGTACCCTCGCCAGCTACTATCACGATGACGTGGGGTTTATCTATGCCAAGACCGGCAGCCTCAGCGGTGTCGTTGCGCTCAGCGGCTATCTGATCACCAGAAAGAACCACCTGCTGCTGTTCTCGATCCTGATCAATAATTATTTCGGCAGCGGCGTGACGGTCCGGCGGAATATGGAGAAGTGGATCCATAAAGTGCGGGAGATGTACTAATTTTTGCTTTTACCCAACGTTTTTCCAAGCATAGCCGTACGTTTGGGAGGATCAATCCTCTTAACCGTTAAATTATGTTTATGAAGAACAAGTTTTACACCTTTATCTTACTGATCTTATGTTGCGGGTGGTGGACCGCCCGCGCGCAGGACTCTACCACTGCGTGCAATGCACAGTTTTCCGCCTCGGTGAGCGGTAACACGGTCGCTTTGAGGGCGGTGGACTCTGCTGCCGGGGTTCAGCATCTATGGATTTTCGGCGACACCAGCCAGCTTGGCTATGGTCCGTACGTGACGGCGACCCATACCTATAGTCATCCGGGCACCTATCGGGTGACCCATTTGGTTCGCGATTCGGCTGTGGGCTGTTTCGATTCATCGTCGCAGCTGGTCACTATCGGTGCGCCGCCGCCGCAGTGCAGCATCACTTTTATGTATAGCCACGACAGCACCCGGCCGGGCCAGCCGTATTATTTCTATGCCCAGCCGAATCTGGGAGGTGCCTCCGCGGATACGGTTACGTGGAGGGTAAACGATACCATCGCCGGCACGGGCGACACGCTGGTCCGGGTATTACCCAACGGCGCCTCCAACGTCTGTGCGAATTTGGTGACCAGCTCGGGTTGCCAGAGCCAGTTTTGCCAGACGATCGTTGTCGGCGATACCACGACGACACCTCCGCCACCCACCTGCAGCGTGAATGTTACCTACAGTCACGACAGCACCCAGCCGAATCAGCCGTACATTTTCTTTGCTCAGCCGTCGCTGGCCGGCGCCACTTCGGACTCGGTTATCTGGCGGGTTAACGATACCATCGCCGGCATTGGCGATACCCTGGTCCGCGTTTTACACAATGGCATGAATACCGTCTGCGCGAACCTGGTCACCAATCTGGGGTGTCAAAGCCAGGCATGTGTCGCCATCCTGGTCGGCGATACCACGCCGCCGCCGCCACCCGCTTGCAGCATCAGCGTTACGGTAAGCCACGATAGCACCCGGCCGAATCAGCCCTATACGTTCAACGCGTTTGCGTCTATAGACTCCGCCACCTCCGATTCGATCACCTGGTCGGTGAATGGTACCGCTGTGGGTACGGGTACTTCGCTTACACGTAGTTTCAGCAACGGAACCTACACGGTATGTGCGGCGCTGGTTACCAATTTAGGTTGCACGAGCACGTCTTGCCAAACGATCACCGTCACGGATTCAACGGCGACGCCGCCGGACACCGCCGGCCAGCCGATCCGCTGTTTCCCCAACCCTGCATACAGCTCGACCAATGTCATCATCACGCTTAAAGCTCCGACGATGATCTATGTACGGGTCTACAATAGCATGGGCGGTGAGGTGGAAGAAAAGACCGTTTCCGGTTTCAGGGGTGCAAATATTATAAACGTGCCGCTGGGCTCGCTGCAACAAGGCATCTACTATATCCAGCTGCAATACGGCAATGAACTTAAACGCAGCAGGATACAGAAATTATAGGCAGGACGTTGTATTCAAGAGAGGATGACATACAAATAATAATCCAGGGTTGCCTCAAAAACAACCGAAGGGCGCAGGAGGAGCTCTACAAGCGATATTATCCTGCGATGATGGCGCTTTGTCTCCGCTATTTGCGGGATCGCCAGGATGCGCTGGAAGTTTTGAATGATGCCCTATTGAAAGTTTACAAGCAAATGGGCCGCTTTGATCCAACCAAAGCGGCCCTTTATACCTGGATGCGAGCGATCGTGATCAATACGGCGCTCGATGCGCTGCGGAGGCAAAAGGCGTTACGTGACAGGGAGATGATGCCCGAGGAGGAGGAACAACCCGGCGTCGACAACAAGGCGATCGCCAAGCTCAGCGGTAACGAATTATTGGGTGTCATCCGGCAGCTGCCCGCGACTACCCGGACGGTATTCAATCTCTATGTCGTCGATGGGTATGCGCACAAGGAGATCGGGGCTTTGCTATCGATCAGCGAGGGTACAAGCCGGTGGCATCTCAATGATGCGCGACGGCAGCTTAAGATGATCTTAAACCTTATGGAACCGAAAACTTAATGGATAGACAGCCACATAATAACCTTTGGGCTGAGAAGCTGTTGCAGGTGTCCATGCCGGATAGCGGTGAGGCCTGGGCTGGTATGGAAGTCATCCTTGACCGTGAGCTGCAGCAACGTTTACGGAGCGATTGGCGGAGGTGGCTGCTCGTGCTCCTTTTGTTGCTTCTGCTTATCGGCGTCTGCAATTGTCCGGGGCGTGGGCGTCTTTTCCATCGTTCGGGGCACGACTCCCGCATTTCCGGTGCTCTCCCTGCGACCCCGGCGAAGGCCCCGGCCGGCGGGAACCCGGCGAGCCCGGCTACGGCGACGCCTGTAAGTCCGGAAAATCCCGTGGTACAGTCTCCCGCGACTGCCGCGAACGCGGCGGCTCCTGAACCAACCACGCGTGCGACCCGGCACAACCGGCGGACCCTTGCAGTCACGCCATCCGGGCGGCCGACGCCCGCAGCGCCACGCGGATCATCCGTGTCCGCCACACCCACAGCCTTTGGCGACGTCACACAGACCGCGCCGGATGGCTCACCGGTTGCAAAAACCTCCTTTCGGCGGCCACCGGCGAAGAGCAATCTAACCGCTGCCGGGGACACGGTCACAAAGAAGAACGTCCCCGCCGCCAGCGATACGGCTGGGAAGAAGAGCACACCCGTGTTGCCAAAAGCCGTGTCGCGCAAAGACACCTTGCACAGGAAACCGCCCCCGCCCCCGCAGGAAGAGGACCAAAAGGAAAAAGACCATGGCTGGGTCTTTGGCATCGGCCTCAATCAGTTCTTTCCTATTGGCGGTCAAAGAGGCTCGACCTACAACGCGGATGGCCTCACGGGCACGCTAAGCGACTATCTGCCGGTGCCGATGATCCGCTATTACTTCAGTCACAAGGCTTATCTCCAGGTGGAAGCACAGCTCAACACGCCACAGGCCACGAAGAAGAACCTTGTCTTCAACTCTGTGCTACACGACAGCACTTCCATACCCGGGGAAAATGTACAGACGTCAGCGACCCTTCAGCAGCTCTATTATTTCAATATCCCGCTGAGTTTTCACTATGCGGTGACGGACGAGCTGAACATCGGGACTGGTCTCCAGTTCTCTCATTTGGGCAATGCTATCGGCAATTTCGACAGCACACTTACGAATTTGAGGACGCTGGAGGTAACGAATCCAAAGGACACGAAGAGCTTCAAAGACGATACGCTTTATCGGCGCATCAGGACGAACGAGTTCCGGTTCCTGGCAGATGCCAGCTACACCTGGAAGCATATTGTCCTGGGAGTGCGGTATAACCAGGCGCTGAGCAAGTTCATCAATGTCCCGCTGCCCACGGGAGGAAGTACGCAGTCGCGCAATAGCTCGCTACAGATCTATGTGCGGTATATCTTATGGGATACGCGGAAAAAGAAGAAGCAGGGGCCGCCGTAGGCTCCGTAGCCGGGCTCTACCGCCCGAATAGTTTTTCTACATAATCTTTTTTGAACTCGATGTAGGTGGGATCGCCGCCGGGGGTGACATTGTGTTGCGCACAGGCAAACAGCCCGTCTACCAGGGTCCGCATCTCCCTTTCGGTTAGGAGCGTACCCGCTTTGATAGAACCCTGCCGGGCGAGGCTGCGGATCAACTTCTCCCGCCGCGAGAACCGGATCTCGCTGGTAAAATTCTTGTATTGTTCGAGCAGGCTTTCCATGGCGACCTTTTCGTTGCCCTGAGAAGTGTCGCCTGGCGTCCCCTGGATAATGAAACTATCCTTTCCAAAGGGCTCGATACTATAGCCCAGGGGTTGCAGATCGGGCAGCAGCTCGGTAAGCAGGATCGCGTCGGGGGCGCCAAGCGTCAGCGTCACGGGGAACAGGCTCTTCTGGCTGGGGATATGTTGGCCTATCGAAGCTTCCTTATAGCGTTCATAGAGGATGCGTTCATGTGCCGCCTGTTGATGGATGAGGATAAAGCTCCGGTTGGTCGGTGTCACGATGTAGGTGGCGAGCAATTGCTGCAATGGCGCATTTTCGATGGGCATGATACGGTTTGGCGTCGCCGTCATCCAGCTTTCGCCAGCCGCGCCGGACCCGCCACTCGTTGCGCCACCGCCCGATGAGGCTGCGTCACCCGGCGAACCCACGCCCGAAACTGAACCCGCGCCCGAAGCCGAACCCCCGGCCGCATAGCCGGTCTTCTTATCGGCGGGTCCCTCGTAGAAATCCTTCCAGTGGCGAAGCTCGCTTTTGTTGGTAGGCTCGATGAGGTGCGCCTGGTTCTTTTGCGTAAATGTCTTGTATAAGGAGCTGGAAGTAACCTCCGCCTTCTTCTCGTCCGACACCGGCTTGCTTATTGCATCGAGCCGCTGGATATTGGGGTCGAGATCGAAGTCCAGCGTCGGCGTAATGCTGAACTGTGCCAGCGCATGTTTCACCGCCGCCTGGACGAAGGCATAAACGATCTTCTCGTCTTCGAATTTGATCTCCTGCTTCGTAGGATGAACGTTGACGTCTACTTGCTGTGGATCGAGATCGATAAAAAGCGTATACAGCGGGAACGCATCCCGCGGGATCATGTCCGTAAAGGCACTCATGATCGCATGATTGAGATACGCACTGCGGATGAACCGGTTGTTCACAAAGAAATATTGGTCGCCGCGCGTCTTCTTGGCAGTCTCCGGCTTGCCGACGAAACCATAGATATTCAGGTAGTCGGTGTTCTCCTGGACCGAGACCAGCTTGCTTGCATAGGAGTTGCCCAGGATCTGCACCGCGCGTTGTTTGAGGCTTCCTTTTTCAAGATGCATCATCTCCTGGCCGTTCGATGAAAGCGAGAAAAAGATCGCCGGGAAAGCCAGCGCTACGCGCGTAAATTCGTCGACGATATGCCGCATCTCGGAGGGGTTGCTCTTCAAAAAATTCCGGCGCGCTGGCACGTTGAAGAAAAGGTTCTTCATGCAAATGCTGGTGCCCGTGGCCATGGCCACCGGCTCCTGTCGTATGACACGGCTGTTCTCGATCTCGACACACACGCCCATTTCGTCCTCGGCCCGTCGTGTCCGGAGCTCCACCTGGGCGACGGCGGCGATGGAAGCCAGCGCTTCGCCGCGAAACCCCATCGTCCTGATATGAAAGAGATCGTCGATATTCCTG
>Ga0134126_10008043_pt1 | contig 13246 bp, 24 predicted proteins | sample KB31752_FD_96881 | JGI IMG/M metagenome (GOLD analysis project Ga0134126, IMG submission 96881) | Terrestrial soil microbial communities with excess Nitrogen fertilizer from Kellogg Biological Station, Michigan, USA - KB3-175-2 | ecosystem: Environmental > Terrestrial > Soil > Unclassified ...
CTGGGTACTGCGTAATGAGACTTTCTGTCTTCTTTTGAATGTTCGGTGTTGCCATCACTTGCCTTGTGAAGTTGACGGTTGTTGCGCGGGGGTTGTCACTTCACGAAGGGAGTCATTGCGAGTAGCACAGACCGTGTACTGATTTTGAAGGTCTGTGATGTACGTCATCGCCGTGCCAAGTGTTGCTTGTGGATCGATGTGTTGAAGGTCCGGGCACTGACGCGACAGATCAGCCGGGGTCGCGATAGGTGCGAGTTCTGGCTTTGGCGGTTGAGTACCGCACGCGGCCAGTGCCGCACAAATCGCAAGGGATGCGATCAGCTTTTTCATTGGGATGCAGCTACAGGTGCAGATGCCGATCCGTGACGTGATGCGTTCAACAGGTCAGCATTATTGTTGATAAGTGCAACGCCGGAATCCGGCAGTTTGCAGTCCGTGTAGATTTGCTTCTGAAGTTCGGTCTTCACCGTGCGATTGATCGTCGTGTTGACGATGTGCAGGTTGTCCAGCTTGTCTTCGAAAGCATTCGCAATCTGGTTCCTGCGATCCGTCTCGGCGTCGATCTTGGTCTGCATGATTTGCTGTTGCTTCGCTTCCAGAAGCCCGTCGAATTCCTTCTGCGTATGCTGACCGTAGAAGAACGAACCGCCGATAGCGCCAATCAGTGCAGCCGACACAACGACAAATTTGATTTCAGAGAGTGTGAACATGGTCTATGATGTTTGTTCAAAATCTTCATAAAGTCAAAGAAAAGGCTGTTTTCTTTGACTTTATTGGGAAGACTATTTAGGACCGATTAGAACTTCTTACCATCTTCCTTGAGACGGTTTTCCTTCTTGTGGTCGGGACGATTTGCGTTGTATTCAAGCTTCTCTGCGATTGCACCACCGAGGTCCAAGCCCAGACGACCACACAGATCACCGATACGAATCACTGCATCGGCAAGTTCGACTTCGATCATCTTGCGATGCGGCAACTTGTCGTCCATCAGGTTCTTGCGAGCGCCTTCCATCGCTTCGCTGATTTCCGAGTGGACCAGACACAACTTCTCGCCGATATTCGGTTCGATCAATTCGCCAGTCTTCAGGTCATGCCACCAGCCAGCGGCCAGCGATGCGTCGTGCGACACTTTGGTGATAAGGTTTCCAGCGGCGATGATTGCTTGATTCATTCTGTACTCTTTAATGATTTTGTTGATTTTGGCTCTGACTTCTTTTCTTTCGTCGTATGCCATGTTATTTGTCTATTGCTTTGTAGTAGCTACGAAACGACTTATCGTCCATCACGTAGCAGTCGAACACACCGTGGATGATCCAATCGCCCGGTTTCGCTGTAGCCCACTCTTCAGCGGACATCGTTTGTTTGACACGAAACCGAATGTTCATAACATCATCGCGGTCGAACACGACTTCGAAATCGAAGCCCCAATCCTGCGCCCATTCATAGAACTCAGTAGTGTCGCTAAATTGGCACGCTTCAATAGTCGGAACGTTACGGAGTGTGAACGTTGCCATCTTCGTCTTCGATACGGAACTTCGAACCATCGACGTAGTAGTACCGCTTGTCGTGTCGGTTGTACTCGATCTTATAGAGGATCGCGACGTACTTCTTGTCGCCGACGTAGAACTCTTGTCGATACTCGTCATCACCTACGTTGTATGAACCTTCGCAATCTTCCGAGGCACGTCCACTCAATGTCCATTCAAGGTCATCGAATGCGTCGTCAAGGTCTTCGTAGCGGAAGTTCTCGGGACTGCGTTCGAACTTTTGAAGTTCCGCTTCTGCTTTGACAAGTTCCGCGCGGGCTTCTTCTACAGCACGTTTCAGAATTTCTTGTTTGTTTGTCATACCGAGAATACTGCCTTCTTAAATGAAATTTCTATATGATTCTTCGAAATCAACTCTTCGTGCATAAAGAAGATGGTGAACCCAGGCAAACCTTTTTCGATAGCCTCTTTGCGTGCAGCTTCGTATTGGGTACGAATACCTTCGCCACAAAACTTGTACCCTGGATGATCCGGGTCACGTTTTGCCGAAAGTCGAATGAGTTCTTCTAGCTGTTCGTTCATCGTGTTTTCTTGCTGTTTTGTTGTGCTTCAACTTCGAATCGGTACTGCATCCAACCACGGAAATTCTTGTAGAACTTGTTGGATTTCGTTGGTGTGGCTTGGTGCTCGACCGGGCTTGCATGAATCGGAACCGAACCAACAAGACGGTCATGAAGGGTGATGTCCTTTTCGACATCTGGCGTCAGTCCGTCATGCGTCAAGTATGAGACGCGGGCACAGCGTGCCGCCGAAATCTTCTTCAAAGTCGGCAAGTCATACGTGCATAGTTCATCATCAGTCACATATGGCAAGTGCCACTGTCCGTAGCTAAGTTCGACCGGTTCAGACTCTTCCATTGCGATCTTGATCTGTGTCGCAAGTTCGCGAATCTCGGGTTGTGCGTCCGAGTGATCGCGAAGGTCGAAGAAGTTCTTCCACTCAGTGGCCGTAACGATCACTGAGATGTGCTGCCACGGTTCCGTGATGCGGTTCGCTACCTGCTTGTGTAGACCAAGCTTGGTCATACCATAGGCGAACACACAGGCCAGCTTGCCAGCACCACGCCACAGCTTTTCAGCGACGTATGCCTTGAAGTCCGACAGTTCGGCCTTCGCTTGCATACCGGCTTGGTTTGCGCCCCAATGGATCGGCATCGCCGGGTCTTTCCAGATTGCGGCCAGAATCTTCATCACCGGGATTGCGCGGGACGACGATGCGTTACGCGAGAACACCCGGTGAGTCATCATCTCGCTATGAATGAAGCGGGGATAACGAAGTTGCAACGTGGTGATGCGGTGCGGCTTTCCTTTCTGGTCGATCCAAACCGAATCGGCCACTACTTTAGCTTCAATTGCCATTGATTCTCTTTCTAAACTCTTCTTCGGGTAGGTCACGCTTGGACGAATTACAGGTCCAACATGCCATGACCAGATTATCGGCGGAATGCTTACCACCATTTTTCAACGCCAGCCGATGATCGGCAGTCCTTTCGGATTCCGGTGTCCATTTGAAGCAATACTGGCAGATAGAAGTGCCATACAGCGCCTTCAAGAACTCGTCCGTCACCGTACCATCAGAAGCGGCCACGATGCCCGTCTTGCGCTTGTATTGCGTCAGGCGATGGTTCGATAGATACCGTTCTCGATGCACCTGTCGATACTTTGCGGTTGCTTGTCTCGTCGCTTCCTTGGCCGTACCGCGATACTTACCAGACATACACGGTTTACAGTACGCCGCCACACCACCAAGACCACGTTTGACAGGCGAGAACTGGTCAACAGGTTTCATCATGTCGCAGTGAAGACATAGTTTCAGTCCGTCTTCGATCTTCGACATCTTCTTCGGCTTGACACCATCGGCCAACCGTTTCGCCTTCATCGCTTCGGTCTTGCAGATGCGACATTGGCCGGATGGTTTTCCCTTGTACTTCTGGAACAGGCTATCTTCCCGTTCGACCTTGCATTTGGAACATGTGTACATTTTATCCACGCAGAATTTATTTCGACCTACTATTTATACAAACGTAGATTTTGAGAATTCTGCGTGAACAAATTCATTCAGGCTTGTCCATACTCAACTTCGGCTTCGCTATACATGATGCTGACGCCTTTGGTCATTCCGATGGCGTGTGCGTAGCCTTCGATGAATGCCTGTGCTCGCTCGAAGCCTTTTTCGTGGTAGTAGTCGCCGTAGTTCTTGACCTTGTGGCCGTGAATCTCTACCGTGACATAGTGGTAGTCACTATCGGTGAGAAGACGGCCACTTTCTTCGTCGCGTTCAAAGTGTTTGATGATTCGTGCTTGCATCTGTTTTCCAGCCGTATTGTTCAAGCGCCTTGGTGAACGCTTCCTTTTCTTCGGCAGACCATTCGTAGTCCTCGGCTATTAGAAGACCTAGAGTCTGCATCTTACAAGGACAATATGGTTCGCCCTTGATCGGTCCCATACATGCGCATAGGTTCATGTGTATTCCCACGTAATACCTGGACACAGGTAACATACCGCACTAAGCCAAGCTTCTGATTCTGCATCGATGTCAACTCTTGCGTCTCGATTGAACGTCTGCGCCAACATACCATCGATGTAGATTTCGATGCTGTTATACTCGTCACCATCTTCTTCTGTCGTGATGTGACGGATTTCTATATGCTTATGATTCAGCATTTCTTCCATTCATTGAATTCTAATTTTGCTTGTAGCCCAGAGAAGGTCCGTGTATCGATTTCCTTCATGTAGTCGATACCAGCCATCGCCATGTCGTTGATGTCCTTCTGTGCGATCCGTGGATTCCATATGACCACGTTTGATCCGCTGTTGATCGCCTGTTCCTGAATCCGACACACGTCCTTGTTGCGCGGCTGATTATCGAACACGATGGTTGTGTCCTTCAGACCAAGGGATCGAATTTTACCCATCGACGTGCCACCAACAGCGATACAGTTTGGAACGAACATAGAATCAATCGGACCTTCGACCACATACACCTTCTTCGTACGGTCGATGTCGTTGATACCAAAGATCAAGGGCGCATCGTCCTTCACCTTGACGACCACGTACCGCAACTTCTCGCCACGGATCGCCCGACATGTGACGCCGGTCAGTTGTCCTTTGAGGTCATAGAACGGCATGACGATGCGCGGTTCGTTAGTCTTGATACGGTCTTTGTACTTGTCCTTGTTCAACTGAACGATGTCCAGCATGTTCGGGATGAAATACATCTTGTGCAACTGGTCTTCTGGTATCTTCCGATTCATCGCATAGACCACAGCTTCATGATCGAATGGCAGTGTGTCTAGCCGGTCCATCAAGCTGTCCAGAAGAGTCGGTTGAGGGATCGACACCTTCGCCTTCAGCCGGGTTGCTGTAGACGTTTTGAAGAGGTCTACGTCCGGTTCCTTTTCTTCCTGTGGCTTGGCAGGTGATCGATCAACGCGCGTCTGGTTCTTCTCGCGCCACACTTCCAGTCGGTACTCACCATAAAGAACCGGATCGACTGATTCGAGGAAGTTGCCAAAGGACATCGATGCGCCGCAGTTGTGGCACATGTAGTACAGCTTTTGCTCGCGCATGTAGATGTAGCCGCGAGCCTTTGTCTTGTTCTGTTGGGAATCGAGACAGATGGGGCAACGACAGTTCCATAGGTTGGCGTCCTTCTTCTTGAACTGCTGAAGACGCGAAGCTATGAAGCTGACGTACTTAACGTCAATGTACAGCAATGGAATGTCCGAGGATGTGTTGCTTGACTTACGAAACCGTATTATCTCACAACCTTGGGAATTTTGCAAGCCCCAGAAACGACAAAGGCGACCGAAGTCGCCTGTTGCGTTTTCCCAACATAGGGTTAGCCTGTTGCCACGTGCAAGATGAGGGGTAGGACCTTCTCGATGATGAAGCCCACGACGAAGCCGCCACCAAGCATCATCCAGCGCCACTTCTCCAACGTCTCTACCCGCTTGACAAGATCGTTGTGTGATTTGTTGCGCTCTTCGTTGTCAGTCTTGATGTCGCTCTTGATTTCGTCTTTCACATCGCTAATCGCCTTCATGATTCGCGTTTCGACGTTCGCAAGATCGCCGATGATTTCCTTGATAGTTGAGGCCAATTTGCCATCCAAGTCCTTGATGTCGTCTTGTAGTTCCGTTCGACGTTTTTCAACAAGTCCATGAATTTCGTTGTCGATCTGTTCAAGCCGGTTAATTCTCTGATCGTGAAGAGCCAACATCTGCTTCATGTCGGTCCCAAGATCGGTTAGTTTCTCGATAGCAGTGTCCATCTTGGACACGATTTGGGCCGTCTGTTGGTAGTCCCGTTGAAGAAGCGCAATCGTTACGTCATCGTTCTCGGGCATCTCACACCTTCTTTGGCTTTGGTTTGTTATAGGTCCTCGGTTTTCCTGTTTGCGTTGATTTGCGCGTACTTGGTTTCACTGAGGGCTGACCGGGAACTTGCTTCTTTGGACCCGGCTTGCGATTTGACTTCGATTTCGGCGCAGGCTTCGGAACTGGTGTGACATCAAGAGTAACTTCAGTCTCATACTTCTCGATTTCTTTCAGTTCAGATTTGGTGTCTGCATTGTGTGACCGCTTAAACCATTCTTTGATCTTGTGGATCAGTTTCATTTCGGCATGTTCCTTGTGATGATCTTCGGTTTCTTCTTGACCACCACTGTCTGCTTGTCATCACCGGTGCCAGCGACAGCGGGGCCAGTACTATTTGCGGCGACAGGTGCAGCACCAGCCACACCACCGTCCTCACAGAACTGTTTAAAGTTCTTCATCGGCAGATCATCATTCAGGAATGCTTCGACCAGCTTTACGTCCAGTCCTTCCATCTCGCGAACCTCGTAGAAGATGCCTTCGAGGTCCACCGGTTCATGATCGAGGTCGCGACACTCTTTGATAAGTGCGAGTGCCGCCGCATACGACAACAACTGTTTGTTGCCGACCGGAATCTTTTCGATCAATCGTTTAAGACGAAATACCAGTCGGACAAGAATCGTGTAACAATTCTTTTCAGTTTGTGTCAGGTCTGAGTATTTACGCAGAGGATTTCCGTGTGCATCGACAATCCCCATCTTGTACGCGTCTTGTTCAGTCCACGGTTTCGTGAGAATCCGCAGGATGCGATACGTGATCGCGGTGTCAATTGCATCTTGCATGGTTATCCTAGCAACCTTGCCGGTTGAATTCGCGGAGAATCTTGACCACTTGCATGTCGATGGGAATATCACTGTCCTTGATCGAGCGCTTCGACGACAGATAGATGTCTGAAGGAAGTCGGTTGATATAGATCAAGAATGGGACCAAGATCGGCCAATGTTTTTCAGCGACGCGGTAGAACAGCATGTTAGTTGCCGCCTCGTTGAAGATATTGTAGAGAACGACGATATGGTTCAACACAAGGTTGGTACGCATCTCGCCGCACTCTTCGTACTTGTTCAAGAGTCGATTCAGGTACTTGAACCGCTGCATATCCTCACGGAATTCTTGCAGTCCTTGACAATTCGGGTCATCGTAGTGCCTGATCGCGAAATACTCGAAGTTGTCTTCGGTCAAATCGACTTTAATCATTCTTTACAGTGATGCAGCAGTTCCGCCAATCAGCGCCCATTTACCACCAGTGAATAGCAGCATTGCGGTATCGCCAACCTTGAAGAACTGAATTGTGTTTGCGTACAAAGAACCGGTCAGGGTCGTGACACCACCCGTACCCGTTGCAGCGATGATGACCTTTATTTGACCATCAGTGCCGTTTGGGATCGTGATAGCTTGCGAGCCTGTTAGATCGATGTGCGTTCGGAGAACAGCCAGTGAGACAGCGCCAGTAGACACGTTCTCGGGTGTCGAACCCAAGAGAACAGCGCCTTTTGCGTTGATTGTGACCGGGATTCCTGATCCATAGAAATCAGAAATGGCGATACGCTTGGTAACGCCATTCTGGTTCAGGATCAGGTTGTCAGCCGCCATCACTGACGTGGCTTGAGGAAGCCCGCTAACTTTCTGATCCATCGTTCAATTAGCCCGTAGTGATGATGCCAGTCGTAGCCGGAACCGTGAACGTCAGGGAAGCACCAGGGATCGTTTCACCGCTGTTCAGCGACAATTCGTCTACGACGCGAGATTTGCCCTTACCAGTTGTGTTCAGGTCGATGGTGTTGCTGACCACGATACCGCTAGGTGCGTCGTCGCCAGCAATAGTCGTGTATTCGAACGTGAGAATCTTGTTCGTCACGTCGATACCGGTGAACTGTGCTTGACGAACCGTGGTGCCGAACGTCACGTCGATAGACGGCGTACCAGCCACAGCTACAGCCGCCGATGCAGTGACTGTGAAGGTCAGTTGTGTACCAGCCGGATACGTGCCGTTTGCGGGGACTGCCAGCGTGAATGTAGGCCAGCTTGCCAACGGAACTTGCTTGGTCGTCAGACCACCGATTGCGACCAGCACTTCACCCGTTACCGGGTCTTTCCAGCCCTCGGGACCAGCAACAGCATCGGTGCGGTACGAAGGTGGGTTCTTGAGGGACCAATTTGACATTGTTGGGAATCCTTGAGTGTGTTAGTGTCAATATTTAGCTTGACACAACTTTGGGAGCTTGGTATAATGGTTTTCGGGGTTCATGGTTATTTACTAATCCACGAACAAGTTGTTCTCGCGAAGCGAGATGCGCGCAGCGCAGACATATGAAACAACTATGTACAACAACACCCGGTGTCCCGTAACTCAAAGTCAACAACGGGAACGCATAGGATGTCCTACTATTTAGCGTTCCCTCGTCTTCACACCCACTTCAGGTAGTCTTCGATGGACTTCCAGTCCGTTTTCGGATCGAACCCTGCCTTGTCGTCCAACAGGATCGAGAAGTAGAACTTCTCTTCAACGCACACGACATCATTACCGAGTTCATATGGGTTCGTGTTGATGCCGTGAACGGCAATCCCATGTTTCCCAAAGAACTGCATGATGTCGGACTTCTCGCGGTCATGTACCGATGACCATAGGATGATGACGGATTCCGGTCGATCCGAGATAAGCTTCAGGACACGCGGTGCGTCTTCGTTAATCCACGCGTAGCCGCCTGTCTCGTAGTTTGAATGCAGGCATACCCCATGAAGGTCTATAGCCCAATACACGCGGTTATAGCCCCGTTCGTGCATCACCCGGTATGCACGATCCACTGCTTTGACGATCATTGTTTCTCCGTCAGTTCGTTCAGAAATCCCTTGGCCGTCACCGCTTCAAACGGGCAGTCTTGGAAGTCATGTTCTGAACCCCAACCAAGCCAAAATGAGCCGTTCTGATGGTTCTGTTGCAGGAAGAGGTACTTGCCCCTTCTCCGACTGTTCCAGACCGTCTGACATCGATCTGTACCCATCGGCCACGCCACTCCGAGTTCGAACAGGCGTAGCTGTAACTTTCGGTTCCAGTACCAGTTCTCGCACTCGATCTTCACCTTTCTCAGCATCTTTCACCCCAATCAAAAAAGAGGGGACCGAAGTCCCCTAAACCTCCCTGCACTACCCCCGTTAAATCTTCGCGCCGCGCGTAATGACCGTTTGCTTCAGGTCGTTGTACTGCTTGTGTTCCTTGACCGTGGCCTTGATGCTGACCTTCGCACCGATGTCACCGACACGCTTCGAGGCAAACCAGACCAGCGACCGACCTTCAGAATCTTCCAACGTTGTGATGAACGTCGAACCCCATTGGCCTTCGCTCACATACTCGCGGGTGATAATCAGGTCGTTGAACACCAGACGTTGACCGACTTCACCGATGTACTCGTTCTTCTTGTCGGCCTTCGTCAGCTTCTTGGCGACTTCACCTTCGACGGCACGCAGCCACATGTTCACACCGGCTGCAACGAACGAGAACATCTTCCACGGTGCGCCCTGCTGACCGATAGCCAGTTGCAGGTTGTAGAAGAAGTCCGTCTTGGCCGGTTGTGCCTTGATCCAATCGATACAGGCATCAACCTTGCCATCGCCAAACACTTCGGCGATTTCTTCCTTGCTGTACAGCTTTTCGCGTTGACGCGACGTGTTTGCCAACAGGGAAGAGGTAGGACACAGTTCGCCTTCGCCAGCCGACTTCTCGAAGTATTCGCGAGCGGCCTTTTGCGACACGTAGCCGTACTTGCGAATCAGAATCAGCGATTCAGCAACCAACATCGACACCGGGTACACCCATGCAGCGCGGGGAAGATTCGAACCTTCGATGTATTCGCCGTCTTCGTCGTATTGGTTGTACGGTACGTTCAGCTTTTCCAGCGATTCCAGATAGCCAAGCACTTCTGTGACGTTCAGGTTCGGCAAGAAGTCCTTCAGGCACGACTTACCGACCAGCTTTTGTTCGCCCGTCTCCATGTTCTGAAGCAAGTACACCAGCGAACGGGCACGTGCCATATTGCAATGTTCGCAGATCAGCTTCGTCGTACGCAGACGTTCGACTGGCTTAAAACCCTTGTTCGTGTAGACGAAGTTTCCTTGGCCTTCGATGGCGGGTTCGACCTTCGAGTGAATAGCCCAACCGCCGATGCGCGGGATTTCACCCTGAATGTCGTACTCTTCGATTTCGATGTAGTACGTGACATGATTGCCCGCATCGTCCTTATCCTTTATTTCCTTCAGTTCGGAACCGATCTTGACGGCCTTGACTTCCGGTAGACCCAGCTTCACCGCCTTGCGGTTGAACGCAGCGATCTTCTTCAGGAATTCTTCGACGCGGTATTGAGCAATCTTCATGTCTTGCGCTCCGTGATGTGTCAGTGAGTGAATCATAAACGAAAAAGCCCAACGTTGTCAACACCTTTTTCAGATGTCCAACGTTGGGCTTGTTTGTATAGGCCGGTGCGGTATCCACTACTAGGGCTTCAGTTCCTTTTCGCTTCCCATGCTCCGTTTGCTTTCCCTACCTACACGTCACGCGTGATTCAATACTCGTCCGACAGCACGCCTTGCGGAAGAAGTTCGTCGCGGTATGCGGGACCGGCTGCGGCGTAGCCGACCGGTTCATCGTCACCGAGTTCGACACCGGCTTCTGCCGCCGCTTGGGCCGTCTCACGCTCTTCGAGTTCATCGAGAAGACCAGCTTCGATCAGGCTGTCCAGTGTCGAATCGAGCGAAGAGACATCGAACTTCTTGAAGTCTTCTACGGCCTTGTGACCGACCTGCGCGCCAGTATATGCCGCGACAACCAGCATGTCACCGATGATGCGCTTCAGCAGTTGATAGCGGTCGGCATCGTCACCAAGTTCGACAAGTTGGCCCGTCAGGGTTTCACACACTTCATATGTGGCTTCGAGTTCGTTGTCTTGATACTCGATCACTTCGTCAGCGATCTTTACTAGCGTACGAAGGGTTGTGGCGTCTTCGCACGCGTCAAGTTGTGCGAAAAGAAGGGCTTTCAGGTTGTCTGCGTGCATGTAGGATGTCTTAGATAGTTCTCAAGTGGGCCGAAGCCCACGGATGTTTGATCGGTTGGTGTTAGCTTAGTAGCTGAAACCGAATGCGCGCGGCGCTGCGTCGTATGCAGTCTTCGCGACCGACAGGGACTTGTCCAGCTTCCATGCCGGGGTGCCTTGACGGTTCGTCGTGCTGACGATCTTCAGGCCATCGTTGCGCAGATTGCAGATGCGGGCGCTCGGCTTGGTGACACCGAGTTCACGCAGTTGCGCTGCGGTCAGGACACGACCACGGCGAAGCAGCTTTTCGATTTGTGCCTTTTGCGACAGGGGTGCAACTTGTTTCGTCATCTTCTCTACTTCTCTTCAGGTTTATCAAGGTTGCCTGCGTGCTGCACGGACTATCGACGAACTTTTGCGTCTCTCCGTGTGGTGTTCTCTCGCGACCCGTTAAGGTTGCAGGGCGAAGGCGGTTACTATATCCCGACCACCAACGGGAAATGGTACTGCTGTTCTGTGTTCTCAAATGTCTATGGTGATACAGATCGTGTTACACGATAGTTCCTTAGCCATCAAGCGGCAGTTGTGAATGATCTTGGCGGGCCGACAAGGACTTGAACCTTGCACTCCGGGTTTGGAGTCCGGTGTTTTAGCCAGATAAACTATCAACCCGTTTCTCTAACAATCAACTACTGAAACTACATTGTACACGTATTCCCAACCTTGGTCAATCACTTTCTTCCGAATCTTCCGGTCGTTGTATTTTCACAACACCAGCTTCCTCAAGCTTCAACAAGACTGCGCGTGCTCCGTTCTGTACGCCGGTACGGTAACAGAACCAGCACACAAACACAATGCTGACAATTTGTATGAGGTCCATCAACGAGAAGACGTTTTCGTACATGCGTATTGTTCTCCGTTATCCCGTATCCGGGTGAGATGTTCGAATACCTTCTTCAACAGGCGGTGATGAATCTCTGTCCACTCTGTTCCTTCGAAGGTTGTTAGATACAGCAACCATGACGAAATCTTGGGCGACCGCATGGTTCTGAGAACTTCCATGTGATCGTCGGGATGGTAGAAGACCAGTTCCAGGGCGATGTCGTGCGCATAGGCATCAATCTCGTCCAGTTCGGCCAGATAGGCTTGCTGTTCGTCCATCTCTGCGCCATCCCCTAACGGGATCAACCAAACCACGGAATCGGGTTTGCGATGGCGATACTGCTGCTTATGAATCAGTTCGTGACTAAGGGTCTGGTACAACACGAACATCGTGTTAGCTACCCATTTCTTGGTAATCCGAAGCGAATCAGATTTCTTCGAAACGAATAGTTCGACACAAATCGGTTGACGTTTCCTATCAATCTCAAAGAAACCGCCCATCGCAAAAGCATTCTTCGGCAGATCATCTTTGATGAGTGCCACACGAACACCTAGTGGCTTAATTGCATCATAGAAGACCTGACGAAGTTCGTCGTGTCCGATCACAGATCGGGTGGACAACTCATGATGTAGTTGCGCGACACACTTGTTGATTTTTGGTGCCAGAAACATTCCGCAACTCCCGAAGTTGTTGACGGAATATTTAGGACTTCGAGGTCAGAACTTGATCGATCCAAAGTCGAAACCTGCCTTCGGTTTGGCTGCAACCATCGCTGCCTTGAAGTTCTCGGATTCGTACGCTGATCGTTCCTTCTCTTTCGTTGCGTCCACGATGTTGTCTTGCGCCGATGTCTCTACGTCGTACAGACGCATCTTACTTCGATCAATACCAACGACGAAGCGCTTGTAGTAGTTGATGTCACCGAACCGATTCTTCAACTGCTTAATCATGATCTGGTTCATCTTCTCCAACTCTTCTGAAGGGATCAGCGCAAAAAATATATCAAGAGACATAGGCAAGCCCATCGATTCCGATGTGTTGGTCATGTCGATGTCACTGTTGTCCATACCATCACGATTTACCTGCGTGGCCGTGACGACCGGGACGTTGTATTCGACCGCCATACCGCGAAGTTCTTCTGCGGTTGCCTTGATGATCGTGTAGCTGTTCGCATTACCACCAGCGCGATACCGCTGCGACAGGCAGATGTTGATGTAGTCCACGAAGATGATGTCTGGGACGAACCGTTGCTTGATCTTCAGTTCGTTCAGTAGCGCCTTGAAGTGGCCCACATGTGCGCTTGATGTCGGATACTCTTTGATGAACATCCGGCCTTGGGTCTTCGCACGAATCTTACCCATGCGACCAAGGAACGCGTCCTTGTCCATCTTCTTCAGTTGGTCAAGGGGCACATCTA
>Ga0134126_10008044_pt1 | contig 13246 bp, 14 predicted proteins | sample KB31752_FD_96881 | JGI IMG/M metagenome (GOLD analysis project Ga0134126, IMG submission 96881) | Terrestrial soil microbial communities with excess Nitrogen fertilizer from Kellogg Biological Station, Michigan, USA - KB3-175-2 | ecosystem: Environmental > Terrestrial > Soil > Unclassified ...
AGGCCGCCAAGCGACTTGCCCCAGTTCAAGGCGTCCAGATAGTCCTCGACGCAAAGCATCGAGGGCGTGTTGATCGTTTCGCCTTCAAAAATGCCCGCATTGAGCTTGCCGCCCTTGGTCATGCGGAAAATCTTCGGCAACGGCCAGGCCGGCTTGTAGGTCTCGAGCCGCTCCACCGCGCGAGGCGAAAGCACGAGCATGCCGTGCGCGGCTTCGCCACCGAGGGCCTTCTGCCAGGAGAAGGTGACGACATCGAGCTTCTTCCAGTCGAGCGGCTGGGCGAAGGCTGCGGAGGTCGCGTCGCAAATGGCCAGGCCCTTGCGGTCCGCCCTGATCCAGTCGGCGTTCGGCACGCGCACGCCGGATGTGGTGCCGTTCCAGGTAAAGATGATATCGGTGTCGCAGTCCGCCTTCGAGAGATCGGGAATGTCGCCATAACCCGCATGGAGCTGGGTGACGTCCTTGAGCTTCAATTCCTTGATGATGTCGGAGACCCAGCCGTCGCCAAAGGATTCCCAGGCGATGGTGGTGACAGGGCGTGCACCGAGCAACGACCACAGCGCCATCTCGACCGCGCCGGTGTCGGATGCTGGCACGATGCCGATCTTGTAATCGGCCGGCACTTCCAGCACTTCACGCGTCAGCTCGATGGCCTGCTTGAGCTTGGCCTTGCCGATCTTGGCGCGGTGTGAGCGTCCGAGCGCTGCGTCCTTGAGATTTTGGGGATTCCAGCCGGGGCGCTTGGCACAGGGGCCGGACGAAAAATGCGGCATAACCGGCCGCGATGCGGGCTTCGCTGCAGTCATGATCTACCCTTCCAGATAGTAAGCCTCCCGTTGGGGGGAGGTGTCCCACCGCTGCAGATATGGGAATCATCCGGCTTCGTCAAGAAAGCTTCGATGGCATGCCAGACTGTTGATGTCGGGCGAGCAGGTTCTTGCAGGAAGGATGCCCTCGGAGGGAATAAATTTGCGCGATTACTCCGGCGGAGCGCCAACCGGCGATTTGCCGGGCAGCTTGTGCAGGAAGGTCATCGACGCATACGCGCCGATCCAGGAGCCGATGGCGGCAAAGCCGACATAGACCCAGTTCTCGGTGTAGCTGATCACGGCGAACGAGGAGAGCAGATACCATACGCTGCTCCAGGTCGCCGCCGGCACGCGCTTCCGCGCCACGACGGCGGAGGTAAACATCACGTAGACCGCATCGGTCGCCGCCGTCGCCAGCACCACTGCGGCTGCCGTCAGAGGATTGATCGCGGACATCGTCGGTCTCCCTGCATTGACGGATTGACTATCCGCGGCTTCGGTTCACCTTTCCCCGGCGGGGAGAGGTGAACCGAGATTGCCGCGAAAGCTTCCCTCTAAAACCTGATCGTCATCCCGACATGGCTGCGTGCAAAGCCGAGCCGCTCGTAGAAGCGCTGCGCGTCGACGCGGGTGTGATGGGTGAGCAGCTCGACCAGCTTGCAGCCCCTCGCCTTTGCCTCACTGAGGGCCCATTGCACGAGTTGCTCGCCGAGGCCGCGGCTGCGGCGGTCGTAGGTGACGCGCACATCCTCGATCAGGCCGCGCGAGGCGCCTAGCGAGCTCAGGCCCGGCAGGATGCAGAGCTGCAAGCAGCCGACGACGTTGCCGCCCTCCTCCGCCACAACAAGCTGAATATTCGGATCGCTGCTCAGCCGCGCAAAGGCATCGTAATAGACGCTCGGCAGCGGATCCTCGAGCCGCTCGCGCGCACGGCCGAGATGATCGTCCGCCAGCATGGCGATGATGGCAGCGACATCGTCGCGGCGCGCGGGACGAACGGTAACTTCAGAGGCGGCCGACATGTTCATTTCCATTGTTTAGCACACCGGCGGCAGACCGAGGTTCTTTTCGGTCTCGCCGATCCAGCGCAGAATCGAAGGATATCGCTCCATCGCAAACCCGCCCTCATGCGCGACACGCGTATAGGCGGCGAGCGCGACATCGGCGAGCGAGAAGGTCTCGCCGAGCAGGAAGGGGTGAGCGGCAAGATGCCGTTCCATGTGGTCGAGTGCTGCGTAGCCTCGCTTGACCTTCTCGGGGTCAAGCTCGGATGCAGTCTTGCCGAGATAGACCATCTGGAAGCGGCACGCCGCGACATAAGGCTCGTGGCTGTTCTGCTCCCAGAACAGCCATTCGTCCATCTTCGCCGCAGCAAAGGGATCCGACGGGATGAGATCGCTGCCGCGCGCAAGATAGCGGATGATGGCGTTGGATTGCGCAAGCGTGCGGCCGTCATCGAACTCGACGGTCGGGACTTGGCCCCAGGGATTACGCTTGAGAAATTCCAGCGTACGGCTACCGCCCTTCAGCGTGTCGATCTCGACCCATTGATACGGTAAAGCGAGCCGGTCAGAGACCCATTTCACCTTCAGGCAATTGCCGGAATTGCTGTCGCCAAAGATCTTCACGTCTGCCGCCCTCGTCTTGAACACAGACGAGCAGGCGGCATGCGGACTGTCAACAGGATGCGTTGAAGCGCCGCCCCGCGCGATCAGAATTTGTAACCGAGGCCGACGCGGACGGTGTTGACGTCGGTGTCGATCGAAGAGGTGAAGCGGACATATTCCCATTCCGCGCGCAGGAACAGGCAGGATATCAGCATCATGTCGATACCGAGGCCGCCGGAATAGCCGTAAATGAAATGGCTGTTCTTGGCATCGGTGGCTGACAGATCGAACGGGACGTCGGTGAACCCGGGCGCCGCGTTCGGATTCACCTGATCGCCGAAAATACGCGCGGTGCGGACGATGTCGGCCTGGCCGAGCGCGACGCCGCCGAACACGTAAGGCAGGAACGAGCCGAACGCGTAACCGGCGCGGAGCCGCGCAGTGGCCATGTCGGAAATATTCATGGACGCCGTCGATTGGTAGGTCACGCTGTCGGTGTAACCGCCACCGGCGCCGAAGAAGCGCGACATGCTGTCGGACTGCGAGCCGCCGAACTTGCCATGCATGTAGCTGAACTCGGTGCCGAACACGACGTCGTCCCATTGCCAGTTATAGCCCGCGAAGCCGCCAAACCCGTTGCCATGCACGGACACCTTGCCGCCGAGCGGCCATTCGGCCACGCCGCCGTCTGCCTCGACGGCGGTGCCCGACAAAAGATGCGCTGCGACGCTCTGCGTCGCACCGGTGAAATTCATGTCGGATGTGCCGAACCCGCCCTGGCCGCCGACGTAGAAGCCCTGCCAGTTCACAACGCGTGGCGTGCCTTCAGTGAAGCCGCCGCGCAGATATGGAAGATCGGCCGCTTGCGCGGTTGAGACCGCACCGAACATGAATGCCGCCAACAGAAACCTACGCATCGCAACGCTCCAATCGAACTTCCAAACTCTGGGGCGATCATCGCCTGTTAACCTTAATCAATCGTTGTTTTGTGGCTTCGATCGACATCTTTGCGCGCGAAAATGCCGCAATCGATTTGCACCGCGCACAACGAAAACGGCGCGGGAAGCACCCGCGCCGTTAACAACTCTTAAGACTGGAGAGGTTCGATCAGCCCTTGCGAACCAGCGGCATCGGATACGGCTCCGGGGCCTGCGGCGTATCGAAGTTCCAGCGAACGCCGAGCGTGACGTCGTGCGAGGTGATGTCGTTGAACTTGAACGGAGCGTGGGTGGTGTTCGTCACCTGATCGAACGATGAGGTCGGGCCGGTCAGACCGCTGCCCATATCGATGTAGCTGTAGGCAAGTTCGATGGTCAGGCTTGGGCTCACCCGATACGCGAGGCCGGCATGCGCGGCCCAGGCGAAATTCCATTGCGATGCCGAGCCGGCGTAGTTGTAGCTGTTCACAGGCGCGCTCGGGAATGGCGGGATGTGGAAGTAGCCCGTGTCACTGAAGTCCCCAATCGAGACCCGCGCGGTGCCAACGCCGGCGCCGATGAACGGGGTCACGCACCACCACGTTCCGAGATCGACATAGGCATTGGCGAGGAACACGAGTTCCGATTTGGTTGCAGTGTAGCTGTCCGTCCCAACGAAACCGGCGAGCGGGCCAGTACCGGTGACCACATCGAGGCCTGTGAAGTTGGACTTGCCGCGCCACTGTGCGGTGACGTCGGCACGGAACCAGCTGTTGAACTGGTAGCCGGCGCCAACGTCGAAGATACCGGCACTGCCGAAGCTGGAGGTCTGCGAGACACCAACGTTGTTGTAGGCGGAGGGGTTGGTATCAAGAACGCGATTCACACTCTGATTGCTGAAGCCGACGTCGCCGCGCAGATACCAGCCGCCGAAATCGACAGGGGGCGGTGCGTAGACGGTCGGCGGGGGCATGATGGGCATGTCGGCGGCGAACGCCGCGGTCGACAGCAATGCCGCACCGGCGGCCATCAAAAATTTAACGCTACGCATTGGCTTCTTCCTCTTGGCCGGTGAGGCAGTCAAGAAGGGCCTCACATCTGAAAACTCACGGCCGGACGATGCCAGCAAAACCTTAAGCGGCACTTAACCCTAATTTTTAAGGTTGATATTTTCTGAGCGAGGAGCCGAGCGAGCGTCACATGTGTGGCGCCCTCGCCCCAATCGCTAACAAATGGTTGAGAGAGCGGATGGCGAGTAGCGAATGGATTTCGACCGCCGCCTTTCGCTATTCGCCACTCCCTATTCGCGACACGCCTTCTATTTGTTACACGCCTTGCCTCATCTTCGGCAGGAACACCGTGAGCAACCCGATCGCCGGCAGGAAGGCGCAGACCTGATAGACGAACTCGATCGAGGTGTAGTCGGCGAGCTTGCCGAGCGCCGCCGCGCCGAGACCGCCTATGCCGAAGGCGACGCCGAAGAACACGCCCGAGATCATGCCGAAGCGATGCGGCACCAATTCCTGCGCGAACACGATGATCGAGGACGTCGTCGAGGAGATCACAAGACCGATGATGATGGTCAGCGCAGCGCTCGCATAAAGTCCGACATGGGGCAGCGCCAGCGTGAACGGCAGCGCGCCGAGCACGGAGAACCACAGCACGATCTTGCGTCCGAAGCGGTCACCGATCGGCCCGCCGAAGAACGCGCCGACAGCATTCGCGGCGAGGAAGATGAAGAGGTAGATCTGCGCGGCCTGGGTCGAGACGCCGAATTTGTCGATCAGATAGAAGATATAGTAGCTCGACAGACTCGACACGTAGAGCTGCTTGGAGAACAGCAATGCGACCAGCACCGCGAGCGCAAGCGCAACACGCCGCGAGTTCGGCGCATCCGGATGCGGCGCGAACGTCGCCATCTTCTTGCTCGCGATCAGCGGTTTGTACCACAGCCCGATCCGCCACAGGATCAGGATGGCGAGGAAGGCGATCGTCGAGAACCAGGCGATCGAGGGCTGGCCGAACGGTACCACGATCAACGCCGCGAGCACCGGCCCCATCGACGTGCCGAAGCTGCCGCCAAGCTGGAATACCGATTGCGCAAATCCATAACGTCCGCCCGATGCGAGCCGCGCGATGCGCGCCGACTCCGGATGAAACACCGCCGAGCCCAGACCGACGAGCGCGGCGGCGATCAGGATGGCCTGATAGGTGCCGGCGACGGAAAGCAAGAGCAGGCCGACAAAGGTCGAGCCCATGCCGACCGCGAGCGAGAACGGCTGCGCCTTCTTGTCGGTGACGTGGCCGACGATCGGTTGCAGCAGCGAAGCCGTGAACTGGAACGCCAGCGTGATCATGCCGATCTGCGCAAAATTCAGCGCATAAGCGTCCTTGAGGATCGGATACACGGAGGCGATCAACGACTGCATGGTGTCGTTGAGGAAATGCGAGAAGCTGATTCCGACCAGAACGATGTAGGCGGGACCGGCAGCGACCACTTTCGACACGGCGTTCGGCGCGACGTCGTCCACCAGCACCGGCTCGCCCAGCACTTCCTCCGATATCACAGGCTTGTTCAATGCAGCATTCCCGGCAGGATTCGCGTGTTCACACGCTGTTCCTACGACGATCATACTTTCGTCGCTACCGCCAATCGGCGATGGCAGCGATGCAACTGGCGGGAAAGCCTTCCGTCTAGCAACCTGGAAATTTTTTACCTCTCCCGGAGGGAGAGGTGTCGGAGAAGACGGCAACAGCAGAGTATTGTCAGGCCGCGGCAGCAGCGGCGTGGCCGAGCGCGGAGACGATGTGGTCGACCACTTCCTCGACCAGGATGCGATCGTCGCCCTCGTCCATCACGCGGATCACCGGCTCGGTGCCGGACGAGCGGACCAGAAGGCGGCCGTGGCCGTTGAGCCGCTGCTCGCCATCGCTGATCGCTGACTTGACCTCTGCGTCGTCGAGCGGCTTGCCACTGCGATAGCGCACATTCTTGAGGATCTGCGGCATGGGATCGAAGCGGTGGCAGACCTCCGACACCGGACGGCGCAGCCTCTGCACGACCGCGAGCACCTGCAGCGCTGCGACAAAGCCGTCGCCAGTCGTGGCATAGTCGGAGAGGATGATATGACCGGAGGGCTCGCCCCCGAGATTGTAGCCGCCGGCGAGCATGCGCTCGAGCACGTAGCGGTCGCCGACCGGCGTTCGCAGCGTCTCAATGCCAAGGCCCTGCAGGAACCGCTCGAGCCCGAGATTGGACATCACGGTGGCGACGATGCCCGGCTTCGACAGCCGCCCGTCTTCCTTCCAGCTCTGCGCGATCACGGCGAGCAACTGGTCGCCGTCGACGATATGGCCGCGCTCATCGACCAGGATGACGCGGTCGGCGTCGCCGTCGAGCGCAATGCCGATATCGGCGCGCATCTCCCGCACCTTGCGGCACAGCGCGTCCGGCGCAGTCGAGCCGCATTCCTTGTTGATGTTGAAGCCGTCGGGCTCGACGCCGATGGCGATGACGTCAGCGCCCAATTCCCACAGCGCTTCCGGCACCACCTTGTAGGCGGCGCCGTGGGCGCAATCGACCACGACGCGAAGGCCGTCGAGCGAAAGATCGCGCGGCAGCGTGCGCTTGGCGAATTCGATGTAGCGGTCATGCACGCCGTCGATGCGGCGGGCGCGGCCAAGGCTCGCGCTCTGTGCGAGCTTCTTGTCGATGGATTCGTCGAGGAGCTGCTCGATCTGCTTTTCGACATCGTCGGACAGCTTGAAGCCCTGCGGGCCGAACAGCTTGATGCCGTTGTCCTCGAACAAATTATGCGAGGCGGAGATCATGACGCCGAGATCGGCGCGCATCGATTTGGTCAGCATCGCCACCGCCGGCGTCGGCATCGGGCCGACCAGGAGCACGTCCATGCCGACCGAGGTAAAGCCCGCGACCATCGCGTATTCGATCATGTAGCCGGACAGCCGGGTGTCCTTGCCGATCACGACCCGATGACGGTGCTCACCGCGCTGAAACACCAGGCCCGCGGCCTGGCCGACCTTGAGCGCGAGCTCCGGCGTGATCAGACCGTTGGCGCGGCCCCGAATCCCGTCGGTACCGAAATAATTGCGGCTCATATGACCCCCAGAGACAACCCCGTGTCCCGCAATCGAAGTGCGGAAAGGCGCCAAACGTTCCTAGTCACGGGCAAAATCGTCGACGCATCGGGAAGTTATAAGGCCTCCAAGGCTAAAATGGCTTCAAAAAATATGATGAATCATTACCCGGGAACCGGCCTCCGGTCATTCGGCTAAGTAATTGTTAACAATAAAGATTATCCGAACGAGGGGCGAGATCTCAGCCCTTGCGGCGGACGTGATGGTCTTCGCGCGAGGGCGGCGGCTGGGTCACGTTGACCGGATCGGAGCCCGGAAAGGTCTCCTCCAGCCCTTCCTCCAGGGCGTCGTCGAGCCGGCGCTTTTCCTCAGTGTCGGGCTTTTCGGCCTTGCGGCGCGGTGTGCTCATGCGGGTCCTCCGGACTCTTGGCGTCTCTTTGGCGGCGAAGCGATGTTGCGGCCCCTGCAACCATGCTAGATGACCTTCAAATCCGCCAATACAAGAAGGGACGGAAACGTTCATGAAGCACATCACCTGCATCGACGATCTGCGCACGCTCCACAAGCGCCGCGTGCCGAAGGCGTTTTTCGACTACGCCGATCGCGGTTCCTATGCCGAGGAGACGTTGCGCGCCAACCGCGAGGATTTGCAACAGATCAAGCTGCGCCAGCGCATCCTGGTCGACGTCTCCAAGCGCGACATGTCGACCACGATCCTGGGCGAGCCCTCCGCGCTGCCCCTGATCCTCGCGCCCGTCGGCCTGCTCGGCATGCAGCATGGTGATGGCGAGATTCACGCCTGCCGCGCAGCGCAGGCGGCGGGCATTCCCTTTACCCAAAGCACGATGTCGATCTGTTCGATCGAGGACATCGCAGCCGCCGTCGACAAGCCGTTCTGGTTCCAACTTTACGTCATGAAGGACCGCGGCTTCATCAAGGCGCTGATCGAGCGCGCGATCGCGGCAAAATGCTCGGCGCTGGTGCTGACGGTCGACCTGCAGGTGATCGGCCAGCGCCATCAGGATATCAAGAACGGCATGACCGTGCCGCCGGAATGGTCGCTGTCAAAACTGTTCGACTTCGCCACCAAGCCTGCCTGGGTCGCGGGCGTGCTGCGCGGCAAGCGCAGGACCTTCGGCAATCTCGCGGGACATCTGAAGATCGACCAGGACATCTCCTCGCTCTCCACCTGGATCAATTCGCAATTCGACACCACGCTGAACTGGAAGGATGTCGACTGGATCCGCTCGATCTGGCCGGGCAAGCTGGTCCTGAAGGGCATTCTCGATGTCGAGGACGCGGAGATCGCGGCGAAAAGCGGCGCACAGGCGCTGGTCGTCTCCAACCATGGCGGCCGCCAGCTCGACGGCGCGCCCTCGTCGATCGAGGTGCTGCCGGAGATCGTCGATACCGTCGGCTCGCAAATGGAAATCATGTTCGACGGCGGCATCCGCTCCGGACAGGACGTGATGCGCGCGCTCGCGCTCGGCGCCAAATCCTGCATGATCGGCCGCGCCTATGCCTACGGCTTAGGGGCCGGCGGGCAGGAGGGTGTCGCGAAGGCGATCAGCGTGATCGCAAAGGAGCTCGAGACCACCATGGGTCTCTGCGGCGTCAACACGATCGCCGAGATCGATGATCACGTGATTGCGGTTTAAGCGCCGTCGTCATTGCGAGCGAAGCGAAGCAATCCATGCCGCAGCAAGCGGAGATATGGATTGCTTCGTCGCTATCGCTCCTCGCAATGACGTTCAACTTCACATCGGCGGCGTAATCCCGTCGCGGCCGACATTCACGCGACTGGCTTCGAGCGTGCCGTCGTCTTTCTTCGCCGCGCCGAAGATAATGATCTTGGCGCCCGGCTTCACCTCGGACTTGTCGCTGGCGACGAAGGTCACGATCGGCGTCTCCGGTGGCACCACGACTTTCTTCTCGCCGCCCTTGTACTTCACCGTGATGTTCTGGCCGTCAGTGCCTTTTACTGTCTCGGCGACCGTCGCATTGGTCATGGTCGAGTTGGCGCGCGCATCCCAGGGCAGGAAACCTTCGGCGACGCCGCGCTGATTTTCCGGGAAGATATGGACCGCGAACGCCTTCTGCGTGCCGTCCGGCTGCGGCATCGCGGAGACGCCGATATAGGAGCCTTCCTTGATCTGGGAGAGCTCGGTCTTGACCACGGCAAACACGGCGACATTGTCGGTCATCCTGACCTTCACGTCGCTGCCTTCGCGGGTCTTGATACCTAGTACATCGCCGTCGACGCTCTCGATCGTGCCGCGAATGCGGACCGCCGGTGCTTTCTGCGCCGATGCCGATGAGGCAAGCACGCAGATAGCGGTGAACGAAGCCACGAGCAGGCGCGGCATCCATGAATTCGATTTCGACATAGCCTTGTCCCTCCAGGGCGGTTGCGGTGGTCATCACGGCAACCCCGGAACGACCAGAACTATTCCTGCCGAGGGAGATCACGAATATGAAGGTGGCGGATATCACCCCCGCTGTCGTCCTAGCCGAGCCAACGGGTCCGCGCGAGCCGGACCCATAACCACAGGCGGCAGTGCTGAAGCACGCTGGTGGCCAGCCGTAGTCCAACAAACAAACGCCTGTGGTTATGGGTCCTTGCTTTCGCAGGACGACAACGCTGAGAAAGTTCAGCGAATAACAAATGCAGTCATTCCGGGGCGGTCCGTCAGGACCGAACCCGGAATCTCGAGATTCCCCAATGCGCAATTGCGCATTGGGGTTCGACGCTTCGCATCGCCCCGGGATGACTTTACGGCCCACGCGAGCGTAGACCGTAAAGTCACATCGGCGGTGTCAGCCCATCGCGGCCGACGTTGACGCGATTGGTCTCGAACGAGCCGTCCGGCCGCTGCTTGATAGAGGCGATCATCTTGGCGCCAGCCTTCAGGTCCGACTTGTCGGCTGGGACATAGGTGACGACCGGCGTTTCCGGCGTGACCAGCACCTTCTTCTCGCCGTCCTTGTATTTGACCATGATGGTGTGGCCGTCATTGCTGACGACGCTCTCCGACACCGTGGCATTGGTCATGGTCGAGTTCGGCTTGAGATCATAGGGCCGCGAGCCCTCGCCGGTGCCGCGCATGCTTTCCGGAAACACATGCACCTCGACCGCCGTCGGCGTTCCGTCCGCGCCCGGCACGGTGGTGGTACCGATGAAGGAGCCGACCTTGACGTCGGACAATGAAGTCTTGGTGATGCCAACGACCTTGATATCCGAGGACATGTGCAGCTTGACGTCCTCCCCGCTGCGCGATCTCACCGTCATCGTATCGCCGTCGACGGTTTCGATGGTGCCGCGCACCCGTGTGGGTACCGGCGCCCTTTGCGCGAGAGCGTAGGCAGTGGAAGCCGCGACCATCGCAAGCGCGATCAGCGGGCGGCGAAGGATGGAACGACGATGCATTGGGAACTCCGAGGCGGGCGGGCTTGACCTAGAGCCAGACCCCGGCTTCAGCACGCTATTCCCGCTTCAAGTGTTTGTGAGATCGGCCTCGACGATCGCACGGAGTTCCGACGTCACCCGCGGGCGCTGACCGAACCACAATTCGAATCCCCGCACGGCCTGGTGCAGCAGCATGCCGAGCCCGTCGGCGGTGCGAAGTCCCCTCACCTTTGCAGCTTTCAGCAGTTCGGTCTCCATCGGTACGTAGACGAGATCGGCGACCACTGCCTCCGCCGGCAGCTTGCCGACATCGATCTCGAGCCCAGCCTGCCCGTGCATGCCGAGCGACGTCGTATTGACGAGCAGTTTCGCACGCGGCATCAGCTCGCCGATCTGGTCCCACCGGGCAGGCCGAACGGCATCACCGAATTTCTCCACCAGCGCCTGCGCACGCGCAATCGTGCGATTGACGAGATGCACGCGCTTGATGCCGCGCTCGATCAGGCCGAACACCACCGCGCGCGCCGAGCCGCCGGCTCCCAGCACCAGCGCCTCGTCGGCCTTGTCCCAGCCCTTAGCGCAGGCATCGAGATTGTTGACGAAGCCTTCGACGTCGGTGTTGGTCGAACGCAGCTCGCCGTCCGCAAACCACAGCGTGTTGGCAGCGCCGATGGCGCGGGCGCGCTCGTCTGGCGTCGAGAGCTCCAGTACATTCTCCTTGTGCGGGATGGTGACATTGGCGCCGGCAAAGCCGCGCAACGACAGCCGCAGCACGAAATCCCGCAAATCATCCGGCGGCACCGCCTCGATGACGTAGCCGCCTTCGATGCCGAGCGTGCGCAGCCAGTAATGGTGGATCAGCGGCGAGCGCGAATGCGCGGCCGGCCATCCGATCAGACATGCGGCCCGGTGTGTTTTCATGGTCATGGCCGTCCAATCGGACAAGCCGCCGCCTAAGTCAATGCTACCGATGAATCGTCCCGGCGACCAGCGCGGTCAGCGTTAATGCGGCGACAGCGGCAAACCAGATCGCGGCGAGATTGATCCAATGATAGGCCAGCGCGCCGCTAACCGATCCCGATACCAGCGCCGCCCAGAGCAACAGGTTCGGCAGCCATGCGAACCGCGCTCCGCCTGTCAGCGCCGCGGCGATGAGCTGGGCGACCTTGATCAGCGCGCCCGTGACATAGGTGAGACCAAGCCCACCGCTGCCGTCGATCTGAAACACCGCGTTCTCCAGCCCCATCGCCAGCACGATGGCGGAGATCGCAATCCGGTCGAACCCGAGGGTGTGCATGAGCCCGGCCGCGATCAAGAGCAACGCTTCCGCGGCCAGCACCCAGGGCTGACGGTGGACGCCGCGGCCGAGCACGATCAGGCTGCCGCAAGCCGCGCCGACGACAAACAGCACGATCAGGCCGAGCGCCTCAGCCGCCGCGCCGAATTGGCCCGCCGCAAGACTGACACCCATCTTCGTCGAATTACCGCTCATGAAGGAGACGAACAGGCCGCCGAGATGCAGGTAGCCGATGCCGTCGACATAGCCGGCGAGCGCGCAAAGCGCGCTGGCGAGCGCCACGTTACGGCTGGAATCAAGCGCGCCTGGCACGGTCGCCCGTCCTCCTTGGGCGACAGTCTTCATGAAATCAGCGTGCTTGAAAAGAACCGAGCGCAGATTTCTAAAGTGTCTTCAGATATTCAAGCAGCGCCTTCTTGTCTTCCTCACTCAGGCTTGTGCCGAAGTCGTGACCGCAATTGCTCTCTCCCGAGTTGAGATTGTCGCAGCCGGTAGCAGTGCGGGTCGGACTTGATGGGCCTTGCGTTGCGGCGAGACCGATTTTTTCGACATCGTATTTCGGGCCGAGACTGAACGTTGTCACGCGCTGCGCCGGCGGCTTGAGCAACTCCGCCAATGTCGGCACCGAACCGTTGTGCAGATAAGGCGCTGCGGCCCAGATGCCCTCCAGCACGCGCGCTTCGTAGGCGCCTCTGCAAAGAGTACGCGTGAGAAGCGTCCCGCTTTCGATCGTCAGGCAGTCTGGCGTACCGGCCGGCGGCGTCGGGCTAGGCGAATTTGCGCCGTTCCCGGCGGCCGGGTTCAACGATGCCAGATTCAATGATGCCGATTGCCCGTTGGGCGGCAAGGTGCCAAAGCCATCACCGGTACTGACACCAGCCCCCCAACCGAATTCGTATGCCAGGAGTGTGCCCATGACCGAACTGAACATCATGTGGACGGCATAATCTTCCGCCTCGAGACGTCTGGCGAACGGCGGGAAACCAGCCCCCTCCATCGTACCGGTCTTGACCTTCCTGCCGAGCTCATCGAACTGGTGCGTGTCGGTGCCCACATTTTGGACGGGCGTGGCCCAGGAGCCCAGACTGATCCAACTTGCAGGTTCGGAGAAA
>Ga0134126_10008045_pt1 | contig 13245 bp, 7 predicted proteins | sample KB31752_FD_96881 | JGI IMG/M metagenome (GOLD analysis project Ga0134126, IMG submission 96881) | Terrestrial soil microbial communities with excess Nitrogen fertilizer from Kellogg Biological Station, Michigan, USA - KB3-175-2 | ecosystem: Environmental > Terrestrial > Soil > Unclassified ...
CCCCGTTTTGGGGAGGCTCCACGGTGTGGACCAGCGGCGGATTGGGGCCTGAGGGAATCACGCCGAAATACTTCTCGGCCAGAGTACGGGCGCGCTTCGGATCGATGTCGCCAACAATCGCGACATTGATGTTCTGCGGCACATAAAATTTTTTATAAAAGCGGATCGCGTCGTCAAGGCGGAGGCTCTCGATATCGCTCGCCCAACCGCCCGGCGAGTGGTGGTACGGATGCGCTTCAAACGCCGTAGCCAGAAACGATTCCTGTAACTCGCCTTGCGGTTCGGATTCAACTCGCATCCGGCGCTCCTCGCGCACGACGCTACGTTCTTTGTAGAACTCACGGAACACGGGTGCATAGAAGCGCTCGGATTCCAGCAGAAACCAGAGTTCTGTCCGGTTCGACGGAAATTGATAGAAATACTGCGTGGCGTCCAGGCCGGTTTCGGCGTTCAATCCTACGCCGCCGTTTGTCTCGATAATTTGGGGATAGAGATTCGGGATCACGTATTTGCCCGCCGAGTCGATGTCCGCTTTCACCCTGGCCTGCAGCCGCTTTACCTTCTCCGGATCGGCGTGCAGCCCCTTGTCTTGCTCCTGCTGCAACGCGTCATAGTCTTCTTCCGTCTGCTGCATTGCCCGCTTCTCGGCCGGCCAGTTTGTGGTCCCAATCTGTTCGGTGCCCTTGAATGCCATGTGCTCGAACATGTGCGCGAGGCCCGTCGATCCGCTGGGGTCGTCCACCGATCCGACATTCACATACGTGTTGAATGCCAGCACGGGCGCTTCGTGCCGTTCGACAACAATGAAGTGCATGCCGTTCTTGAGGGTAAATTCAGTGACTTTCTTCTCGAAATCCTGCAGCGATTGCGGCCACAGCGAGAACGTGAAAAGAGCGGCCGCGATCGCGGCGAACACAATTCGCTTCATAATGCTCATTCCGGGTTGTGCCTTCCGATTCTACCGAAGCAAGGGCGATGCGCATAATGAAAACTAGAACCTCTGAATGCGTTTCGTTCATAAGGACCTGCTGGACTGGCTGGATGCCGGCGCGACGGTCTTGACTCCCACTCCCCTGCTTGCTGCCGTCATCGAAAACCAGCACACTCGACGGCAATTAAAGAACGGTCTCCGAACATGGCCCCGTCCATCGGTGCTGGCTGTGTCCGCATGGCTTCGCCAGATGTGGCAGCAGGCGCGATACCGCCACGGCGATGAAGTGCCCGCTTTACTGTCGCCCGCACAGGAAATATTGCTCTGGCAGGAGTGTATCGAACAGTCCGGCGTGTCCCTGCTCGATCCCCATTCGACGGCGGTGGCCGCGCGCGATGCCGCTTCGAAGATGGCCGCGTGGCGGGCGCCGCTCGCGCATCCCGCCTGGAGCGAAACGGAGGACGCGCAAGTCTTCCTCGATTGGCATGAACACGTTCACCGGCGATGCCGGGAGCAGGGATGGATCACGGTCGATGAATTGTGGCTCCGGTCGTTCAACCGGCCCGGTCCCATGCCGTTACCCGGAAAAGTCGTATTCGCCGGTTTTAGCGAATGTCCTCCGGCGCTGAAAGAACTCGCCGCCAACCTGCGGAATAGCGGCGTTTCTGTGCAGTTTGAAAGCAGCCAAGCTGGCACATCTACGTTGGTCGCTGTATGTTGCGGCGAGTGGGCGCTAGAGATCGATTCTGCCGCTCGTTGGGCTCGCTCCGCTTTGGATTCTCGCCCGGACGCCTCTATCGGCATCCTTGTCCCCGGTTTGCGCCAGTATAGGGCGGAGGTTGAGCGCGCTCTCCGGAACGTGTTTCAGCCTGCTTCGGTAGTACAGCCGCTCACAACCATCGCTCCGGGCAACGAATCGATCATTCACGTCCACTGCGGTAAACCGTTGAGCGATCATCCTATCGTCGCCTCGGCTTTTCTGTTCTTCGACTTTGCGGAGCCGCGTATTCCGCTGGCCTCCATCAACGGACTGTTGCTCTCGCCGTTTGTCGTGGGAGGCCAGTCCGAACGCCGCCTACGCGCCAATGCCGACGCGAGTATACGGCGCCTGCATGAACTCGACCTGCCGTTATCGGCAGTCCGAAAGCATACATTTGAGTGTCCTGAACTATCTCGGAGATGGCCAAAAGTTCAGAATGTGCTGGGTACGTTCGTGGCCCGGGCAGGCGCTTCGGACTGGGCGGCGTTTGCCGTCCGACTGCTGGAGGCGGTGGGCTGGCCAGGCGAACAGCCGCTATCGGCATTGGAAGAAGCTGCCCTCCAGCAATGGAAACAGATTCTGTCCACGTTCAGTTCTCTCAATCTGCTGGATCATGCGATGACTTGGCAGGAGGCCCGGTCACACTTACGCTGGCTGGCAGCGGCGGACGGACCGGTTCCCGGCGATCTGACCTCACCAGTCCAAGTGATCGACACCAGCGGCGTGCAAGCGCTTCGTTTCGACCGGGTTTGGGCGGCTGGTTTATCCGATGCCGGTTGGCCTCCAGCGTCCGCTTCAACGGCCTTCATTCCCCTCGCCTTGCAGAGATTGTGCGAGATGCCGGGAGCCACTCCTCAGAGCCGCCGCGAACAGATACGGCAAGCCGCAAAATCGATTTGCGAAGCCGGAGATATCGTGTTTGGCAGCTATAGCTCCGGTGCGCAGGAATCGGCAGCCTTGTCGCCGCTTTTCACGGATATCCAGCATCTTTCTCCGGATCGAATCGACCTGTGGCAGGGTAAACCTCTCATCGACACGGTGATTTCTCTTGAACTCGAGACACTGGAAGATTCGCAAGCGCCGCCGCTCGCGGCGCATGTGCCGGTTAGCGGCGGAACCCAGCTCATCAAGTCACAATCGGCGTGTCCGTTCCAGGCGTTCGCCAGGTGGCGTTTGCAAGCCGAGCCCCTGGAGGAGGCGACATTTTCGTTCGATCCGCTGGACCGCGGCATCTTTCTTCACGCGGCGCTTGCCTGCGTATGGCAGGAGATCAAGACGTTTGCTGCGCTCCGGTCCATGAGTCCATCTGAGCTTGCTGCCGCGATCGATCGGGCCGTCGATCAAGCGGTTGGTTCGGATCGAGTGGCGACTGTTTTTCGCGAGCAGCTTCGACTTGCGGAGCGCCAACGGCTCAAAGCGATTCTGGAAGCCTGGCTTACGATCGAAACAAATCGCACGGTGGATTTCACTGTTGAAACCACGGAGCACCAATCGCACTATGAACTGGGCCCGCTGCGGCTCCGGCTGCGTCTTGATCGCATCGATAGGTTGAAGGACGGCCGTCTTGTGCTGATCGATTACAAGAGCGGCGAGCCCAAAGCGAAAAGCCTCGACGGAGATCGCCCCAGCGAGCCGCAATTGCTTGTCTACGCAGCCTCGCTCGGGTCGGCGGTGGATGCTCTCTATTTCGCGAAGCTGAAACCCCGGCAAGAGGGGGCCGTTGGCTACGGCAGACAGGCTCATTTCGGCCGCAAGAACGAGGTGCCCGAGGAAGATTGGGCCAACTGCCTCAAGGAGTGGAAGAATACCGTGGAGAAGCTCGGACGCGAATTCGTGCAAGGCTACGCGGCGGTCGACCCGCAGGCGAAGGCTTGCGACTGGTGCAGCATCAAACCGGTGTGTCGAGTTCGCGAAGCCCGAGAGTTTGAAACGACGGAGGAAGGCGAATAGATGAGCGGCGATCAGGATGTTCGCCACCGGGCGCTGACCCCAGACCAGTCGTTTCTTGTCGAGGCGCCGGCCGGCTCCGGCAAAACGGAGCTGTTGATCCAGCGCTATCTGCGGTTGCTGGCGGTAGTGAAACGCCCTGAATCCGTGGTTGCGATGACATTTACTCGCAAAGCCGCCGCTGAAATGAAGGAACGGGTGCTGCAGGCGTTGCTTTCCGCCACCGCCGGAAAACCGGTCGAATCCGGCTATGCTCAGTTAACGCGCGGTCTGGCGAATGCGGTGCTTGACCAGGATCGCCTCCACGACTGGCGTCTACTCGAAGACGCCAGCCGATTGCAGATTCAAACCATCGATTCGCTTTGCGCGATGCTGACGCGCCAAATGCCGCTGCTCGCGGGATTCGGCAGTCCTCCCGAAGTGATTGAGCACGCCGAACATTTGTATCGCCTCGCCGCGCGTCGCGCCATCGTACGACTCGCCGAAACAAGCGATCTCCAGCCGATCTTTCGTGACGCTGCCGTGCATTTCGACGGGAATTTGATCCGGTTCGAAGAGCAGATAGCAAACATGCTCGCGAAGCGCGATCAGTGGACTCGGGCTCTCGAAACGAGAGATTCGGCGAGCCTTCGCGCGGAGATTGAGGCGACGTTGCGCGAATGCATGGAAGATCGGCTGAAACGAGCATGGGACTTGTGGCCGAAGCAGATTCCCGGTAAGCCACCGGCTTCGCTGGAAGTACTCGGCCAGTGGTGCGCCCTGGCAGAAGAGTTTCTGTTGAAAGGCAAAGCAGAAGCGCGGAAGAAGCCGCACGGCGGGATTCTGGAAGGGCTTCCTGAATTCTGCAAGGCGCTGCACGAGGCACGCTTGCAGCCGCCCGAGCGGCTTTCTGAGGAACAATGCAAGCTAATTGCCGATTTCTCCACTATTCTCCGTGTCGCCCTCTATGAACTCGAGGACGTCTTTCGCGAACGGGCGCAAGTGGACTTCACGCGCATTACCCAGGCGGCTGTCGCGGCGCTCGGCTCGCCCGATCGTCCAACGGACCTCGCTTACCGGCTTGACTATCGAATTGAACACTTGCTAGTCGACGAGTTCCAGGACACTTCGCTCGTGCAATATGAACTGCTCGACCGGCTCACGGCGCAGTGGTCCCTCGGCGATGGCCGCACTCTGTTTGCCGTCGGTGATCCGATGCAGTCGATTTATCGCTTTCGCGACGCCGAGGTGAGCCTGTTTATGCGCGCCGGGGAGCGCCGCATGATCGGAAGCGTTCCTGTCGAACCGCTTCGGCTAACTTCGAACTTTCGCTCTCAACGGGCAATCGTCCAGTGGATTAATGAAACATTCCGGGAGGTAATGCCGGCGGAAGATAATGCCGCATATGGCGATGTCGCGCTACGGGAGGCATTCGCTGCAAGGTGTACGTCCGGTCCCGCTCCCGTGCTGCATGCATTTATCGACGACGATGGCACACGGGAAGCGGCGCGTGTTGTCGAGCTTGCTCGTGAAGCCTTAAAACAGGGAAGCGCCGCGATTCTTGTTCGTACGCGCCCGCAATTGCGCGCCATTTTGCCGGCGCTGCGGGAAGCGCAAGTTCCTTACGAAGCCATCGATATCGACGCTCTTACCGACGAGCAGCATACACTCGACTTGCTTGCTCTGACGCGCGCCATCCATCACCGTAGCGATCGCCTTTCGTGGCTTGCCTGCTTGCGTGCTCCGTGGTGTGGGCTGACGCTCTCCGATCTATTGCAACTTGCGGGTGACGCGCCGAAAGAATGTATTTTCGACCTACTTTCCGATCTTAAACGTGTCGCGCGGCTTTCCATCGATGGCCGTTCGCGGGCGGCGCGTTTCCAGAAAACAATTGCGAACGCCTTACTTGCATTCGGCCGCTATCCGGTTCGCGAAGTGGTCGAGGCGGCTTGGGTGGCTCTCGGCGGGCCGGCGGCGCTTGCCTCTGAAAATCAGCGCCAGGATGCGCAAAACTTTTTTGACCTTCTCGACGAATTCGGCCCGAGCGGCATGATTCAGGATTTCGGCGCACTCGAAGAACGGCTGCGGTTTCTGTTCGCGAAGCCGCACGTTCATGCCGGACAGCTTGTTCAAGTGATGACCATCCATGCCGCGAAAGGGCTGGAGTTTGACACCGTCATTGTGCCGCAACTGCATGCGGGCGCGCGCAGCGGCGAGTCGGAACTTCTTGTGTGGACGGAGCGCCTTCGTGCGGATGGCTCGGAGGGCCTGTTAATCGCCGGTTTGCCACGGACGGGCGATAAAGATCCGTTCTACCGGTTTGTGGGCCGCGAATTACAGATAAAAGAGTCGGCTGAAAATAAACGCCTTCTTTACGTAGCGTCAACACGCGCCAAGGAGCAGCTTCATCTACTCGGTTGCGTGGCAAGTAACAGCAAGCAGGACGGCTATAAGAAACCAAGCCGTTGCTTTCTGAGCATGCTCTGGCATGTAGCCGAGCCGGTGTTCGACAAGGCGTGGAGCCGTTTTGTCCAGGAACACCTGCGGCAGCGGACTCTGCCTCTAACCGCAACCCCTCAAACCACGCTACGCCGCCTCCCGGAACACTGGATTCTACCGATACCCGAGCCTGCGGCGCCTTGGCGGCCGCCATTCCACAGAGAGGTCCCATCGGAGCGTGAGATCACCTATGAGTGGGTGAGCGACACCGGCCGGCACGTTGGCACGGTGGTCCATGACTTCTTGCGGCGCATCGCGGAAGAGGGTGTTGCTCACTGGACCAGCAGCCGTGTTGACTCGCACGCGCACTTCGTCACGGATGAATTACGGCGGATGGGTGTGGCCCGAAGCGAACTGGCCGCCGCGACGGATCGAGCGGTTTCATCCCTCAAACACATTCTCAGTAGCGAGCGCGGGCGCTGGATACTTTCCCTGCACAATCGCGCCGAGTGCGAATGGGCGTTGACAGGCATTGTCGGCGACCGCCTCGAAGCCGGGCGCATCGACCGCACATTTATTGACGAGACCGGCCGCCGTTGGATCGTCGATTACAAGACAGGCGCGCACGAAGGAGCGGATCGCGAGTCGTTCCTTCGTCAGGAACAGCGGCGCTATCGCCCTCAGCTCGAAACCTATGCGTCGCTGTTGCAGCAAGCAGGCGAATCCACGGTTTCGGTGGGGTTGTATTTTCCGTTGCTCGACGAATGGATTGCCTGGGAAGTTCCGGCCGGCCAGTCTGTCGCAGAGCCGGTTGAAGTTCCATAACTATCCACAGCCATTTGTTCCGCCGTGCCGAAGCCGCCGTTTTTGCCAGAACAGAAGTGATGGCTCCCAGCACCGCTCCCAGTGATACGGCCAGCCATGGAGAAATCACCCGGCTGCCCGGGAGCAGGAATAGCAAACCGGCAATCAGGCATGCGGTTCCGGCTAATCCGAAGTGTATGGCCCGGGAGCGTCTGAGGATGGCTAAAAACAACAGCGCCGCCGACGCCAGCAGAATGAGCCCGGGAGTAGTCGGCCTCTGCTGCGCCAGCAACCAACCGCTGCCCAAGAGGAGCGCGCCGCCGCATGCGCCCGGCCAAACGCCGCCCGGCGCGCAAAACTCACGATAGACAAGCAACAATCCGGCGCTCGCGGCAATCGACAATAAGTTCGGATCGAGCAAAATGAATCTTTACCAGTTGCTTGGTTGCAACGCCCCGAGTTGTGGCGGACTGGCATTCCGCGCCCGCAGGCCCGTTAAAATCTCGCCGAGGTATCTACCAGAGTCGTCTCGCTTTGCGGCAGCTTTACTGGCAATTCGAACCAAAATGTCGATCCTGAGATTGTCGCGTTATTGTAAGTTCCGATCTGGCCGCCCATCAACTCGACAAGCTGTTTGCTAATCGTTAATCCCAGTCCAGTTCCGCCGAAGCGGCGCCTTGTCGAGCCGTCCGCCTGAACGAACGCCTCGAAGATTCGTTCACGCGCCGCTTCGGAGACGCCAATCCCCGAATCGATCACCTCGCATCGCAGTCGTTCCACATCGTTCAGGTATAACAAGCGGACCTGCACCCCTCCGGACGACGTAAATTTGATCGCATTGGCGATCAAATTCGTAAAGATCTGCCGTATCCGAACGCTGTCTCCGATGACCTCGGAGGGTACGGAGTCATCGATCTCAATGCGAAGCTCCAAAGCCTTCGCGGCGGCCCGCAAACGCAGCATTTTCACGACGGCGAGCAGGCTATCACGAACGTCGAATGGCTCTTCGGTGAGCGAAATGTGGCCCGACTCGATCTGCGACACGTCGAGAATGTCGTTGATAATCGTGAGCAGATCGTTTGCGCACTGGTTCACCGCTTCGGCGTATTCCCGCTGATCGGCCGTTAGCTTCGTTTCGAGCAGCAGATTAATCATGCCCATGATGCCGTTCATGGGCGTCCGCAATTCGTGCGACGTATTGGCGAGGAATTGTTCTTTGAGCTGCGTCGCTTCCCGCGCCAGTTGCAACGCCCCGCTCAATTCCTCATTCTTGCGTTGCAGCTCCAGCGAACTCTCTTCAAGCCGCTGCTGTGCCTGTTTGCGATCGGTAACGTCGCGTCCAATGCCCTGAATGGCGACCGGCTGTCCCCGCCGATAGAGAATGCGGGTGCTGACCTCCAGGTAACGCCGGTTCCCGAATTTAGAAACAATCGGCAGCTCATAATGTTGCGTGGCGCTGCCGCCGAGGTGCGCGCGGATGAAATCGTGAATCAACGCTCGCGCTTCCGGCGAAATCAACTGATCGAAGTTGTGTCCCAGCACCTCGGAGCGCGAATAACCGGTCAGATATTCGGCCGCGCGGTTAACGGCGATTATCTTGCCTTTCAGATCGTGCAGGAAAATGACATCGTTTGCGTTCTCAAATAGTTCGCGATATCGTTCCTCACTCGATTTGAGTGCTTCCTCGGCCATGTAGCGGCCGGTTTCATCGAGCAATAGAACGATCCGCGCATCGTGTCCTCCGGTTTCGAACGAGAACGAGACCATGCTGACCATCAATTGTTGCCCGGTGGCCGAGCAGTGGGCGAAGGGACCCATTGAGTTGACGGAGCGCCGCAGTTGCGTTGCGAGATCGTGGCGTCGCCGCTGCTCGTCCGCAGAAAAAAGATCGAGTAGATTCAGCCCGCGCATCTGCTCCGGCGTATATCCATAGAGCGCCAGGGCGCTTTCGTTCGCATCGAGCACTTGCAGCGATGGGACCGCGAATGCCACCGCCGGCATGGGGTTCTCCGCGAACACGCGTTTGTAGCGGTTGAGGCGCTGGTTTGCACTCGAGAGCGCGGTTTCCAGTTCTGCGATCCGCGCCTTCAGCCGGATCTCCTCCGGGACTGAATCGAGGCCTAGCCTATCCGGTGCTGAAGCCATTACACGTATGTCCTACCAGTCTAAATCGAAACGAACCGAAAGTGCGAGAAAGCCGGGAAAGCGACTATTCCCATGTCCGAACCAGCGTGGCGAGTCGCACGAGCGCCCGGAGCCAGGCAATGCTGCCCGCCGATGCTACAGTGAGGGGTTTAGCATGTCCGCACTACCCACGAATGCCGGCGAGGAATTCCTTCGGCTCGTAGAAATAGTGGCTCGGCTGCGTGCCCCCGGCGGTTGCCCGTGGGATCACAAGCAAACCTTCGACAGCATCAAATCCTATCTTCTCGAAGAAACCTATGAAGTGATGGACGCCATCGACCGCCGAGACTGGCCGGAACTGATGGACGAGCTTGGCGACATCCTGCTGCAGCCGGTGTTTTTCGCGCAGATGGCTTCCGAGGAAGGTCTTTTTAACATTGCGGATGCCCTACACGCTATTAACCAGAAGCTGATCCGGCGCCATCCTCACGTTTTCGGCGACGCCACCGCGAACACGGCCGAAGATGTGAAGCTTCACTGGGACGAAATCAAGCAGCAGGAAAAGGCCGAAAAGGGCGTGGAGAAACCCGGTGCATCCGTGCTCGATGCGGTGCCACGCTCCCTTCCTGCGCTGGTTGAAGCTCTCAAAATTTCGAAAAAGGCTGCCGGGCTTGGTTTCGAATGGCCGGACGTTGGCGGTGTTCTCGATAAACTCCAGGAAGAATCCCGCGAACTTGCCGAAGCCAGGGAGGCTCGCGACCAGTCTTCAATCGAGCATGAAATCGGCGACTTGTTATTCACTCTCACGAATCTCGCCCGCTTCCTCAAAGTAGATCCGGAGCAGGCCCTTCGCAAAACCAACGCCCGGTTTCGGCAGCGTTTCCGGCACATCGAGCAGAGTGTCGGAGCATCCGGCGGCACGCTTCCGGAAACACCGCTCGAACGGCTGGAGGAACTGTGGCAGGAAGCGAAGCGCGCCGCTGCTCCGGCGTCCCCAGCGGGAAACGGCAATGGTTGAAATCCGTAAGTTGGGAAAACACGCCGAATTCGCCGAAGCAGTGAGGCTACAGCAGGAGATATGGGGCTTCGCGGATATCGAATTGCTGCCGCTGCGGCTATTCGTCGTCGCGGACAAGATCGGTGGCCAGGTTCTAGGGGCGTTCGATGGGGCGCGCATGGTTGCATTTTGCCTCGCCATTCCAGGGCTAAAGCCGGGCGGAAAATATTATCTGCATAGCCACATGCTCGGCGTGCTGCCCGCCTATAGAAATAGCGGACTCGGGCGCCAGATGAAGCTCAAGCAGCGGGACGAAGCGACGGTTCGTGGCATCGAGCTGATCGAGTGGACCTTCGATCCACTCGAATTGAAGAACGCGTACTTCAATATCGAAAGGCTGGGCGCCATTGTGCGCCGCTTTGTCCACAACCAGTACGGCACAACCAGCAGCCATCTGCACACCGGGCTTCCGACGGACCGCTGCACGGCTGAATGGTGGATACAATCTCCACGCGTCGAAGCAGCCTGCGCCGGGCAGCCCTTTGAACGCGGCGCGATTGTCGAAAGAATCGAGATCCCCGCCGGGATTGCGGACCTTCGACGGTCCGATCCGGCGAAAGCGCGCGATATCCAGGCCGGCGTCGCAATGAAATTCGATAACTATTTTGCCGATGGACTGGTTGTCGTCGGATTTGAAAAGAACGAGGCGGTCGGAATCTACCTCCTGGGGCAATGGGAATCAAACTAGAGCGTGTCATCCTGCGGCATCTCAAAATGCCGCTCGTTCACTTTTTTGAAACCAGTTTCAGCCGTACATACGAGCGCGACATCATTCTGGTGGAAGCGGTGGCGGATGGCGTTTCCGGTTGGGGCGAAGTCACCGCCGGGGAAAATCCTTACTACAACGAGGAATGGACCGGGTCCATCTGGCCGCTGCTCATCGATTATGTCGTTCCGCGGATCGTTAACGCCAGTCTCGATTCGGCTTCGGACGTTTACCCGCGTCTCGCGCATATTCGCGGGCACTACATGACACGCGGTGGAATGGAAGCGGCTGTTTGGGACCTGCAGGCCCGCCTGCATGGAAACCCGCTATGGAAAGAGATCGGCGGCGGAGCGCGCCGGGAGATCCCTTGCGGAGTCTCGATCGGTATCCAGGATAGCGTCGGGCAATTGCTCGAAAAGATTCGGACGGAACTCGATGCCGGGTATCAACGGATCAAGATGAAGATCAAGCCCGGCTGGGATGTCGAAGTGATTCGCGAAGTTCGCAAAGCATTTCCCGGCATTCTCCTGATGGCGGATGCGAATTCGGCATACACGCTGAAGGACACAAGCCGCCTGAAACAGCTCGATGAATTTGGCCTGATGATGATCGAGCAGCCGCTTGCTCACGACGACATCATCGACCATGCCGAGTTGCAGGCCGCGCTCGAAACGCCCATCTGCCTCGATGAGTGCATCCGGTCCGCGCATCATGCGGAGCAGGCCATCCGGCTGAAAGCGGGACGTATCGTTAATATCAAGCTCGGTCGCGTCGGAGGCTTTGCGGAAGCGAAACGCGTTCACGACGTTTGCCAGGCGAACGGCATTCCGGTCTGGTGTGGGGGCATGCTCGAAAGCGGCATTGGCCGTGCGCACAACATAGCGCTTTCGACGCTCCCTGATTTCGTCCTGCCTGGCGATGTTTCCGCCAGCAAACGTTATTGGAAGCAGGACATCGTCGCGCCTCCGGTCGAGGTGAGCCCGCGCGGGACAATCGCCATAAGCGACCGGCCCGGCTTCGGTTACGATCTCGATCGCGATCTGTTGGAGCGGCTGACCGTCCGCAGCAAAATCCTTTCTCGCGATGTTCTTTCGTAAGATTGATAGGAGCGTCAAAACGGCCATGCCACAGTCGGGAGCGCAAGAACACGGGAAGACTAGGGGACGCGAGGAGTATCTCCATCGCCTCCGCGAATCGCTGAGCCGGCTTGAAAGTAGATATGGGCTCGAATTGGGCGGCGCCGGGGGTATCGGCCTGACGGCGGAAGCCCGGCGGCTACAATTGCCTCAGCCATTGCTGAACAATCAAACGATTGTGATCCCATGCCAGGCGGAACTGCAGGATCTCGGCCTTGTCGATCCCTGTCTGATCGTTCCGTCAAATTGGCCGGTGGAACTGCTGCCTACCCACAAGCAACTCGCCGTCGGCGGCCAGGTCCGCTCCATCGCGCGGAGCGCCTACTCGCTTCCGAAATACGTGATGGATGCCGCCTGGCGCAGCACTCAGGTCTGGCAAGGGTCGCTAATGCCCGTGCTCGTCCTCATCGATGGCGATGAGAAATACCTGGTGCGCGCCAATAGCTGGTTTTTCCGGCTTGGCGAGTTTCGGGGGCACGACATCGATCCATCTTATGTCAATGAGCCGGACGAGCGGGATTTGAAACGAGGAGCCTATCTCTGGGGTGATGATCTCAGTTTGGAAATCACCTTGGTGGTGGGCAAGTTCTGAACTGGCCTCTGGTGAAGTAGGGCCTTGCACTACGGCGTTCCCAACAACAGGTAAGTTAACTCCAGTGGCATTGGCCCGGTAAGCAAGCCATGGCGCGCGCACTCTCGCGTGCCGCAGCGAGACTTTTCTCGGCGCTTGCACTCGACCACGGATACTGCTTCGGGACCTTGACCGCTGTGCCCACGCAAATCCCGCAATTTTCGACCGAACGGATGTTTTCCGCGCGGTCTTGTGCTGGAAGCGTAAGTGTTTGAAATTACACAAGTCTTACAAAACCTCGACTGAATCCTCGCTAACTTTAGGTGTGGACCTAATCGCAAAAGAACGAGTGAATACCGACGTCGTCGAGATTGTCAATACGGAAAGATTGAACTGGATTACCACGCTGGTTCTGGTGATCCTGCATATCGGCGCCATTGCGGCGCTCTTCATGTTTAGCTGGAGCGCGCTCGCCGTAGCGCTTGTTTTATACTGGGTGGCGACCGGTTTTGGCATTAGCCTGGGATATCACCGGCTGCACACGCATCGCTCGTATAAAGTCCCCAAGTGGCTCGAATATTTTTTCGCAATCTGCGGAACGCTGACGCTCGAAGGTGGGCCCATCTTCTGGGTGGCGGTCCACCGGATTCACCATCAAAGGTCCGACAAGGCTGGCGATCCCCACTCTCCGCGCGATGGCGCATGGTGGGCGCATGTTGGCTGGATTCTCCTTGGCGAAACCAAGCACAACAACACGCGCATGATGAGCAAGTATGCGCCCGACTTGGCCA
>Ga0134126_10008046_pt1 | contig 13244 bp, 13 predicted proteins | sample KB31752_FD_96881 | JGI IMG/M metagenome (GOLD analysis project Ga0134126, IMG submission 96881) | Terrestrial soil microbial communities with excess Nitrogen fertilizer from Kellogg Biological Station, Michigan, USA - KB3-175-2 | ecosystem: Environmental > Terrestrial > Soil > Unclassified ...
AGTTTCCTGAAGATCTCCGCCTTAACCACCTCTGCTCCGCTGGTCCTTGGTCCTACCGTCCTGGAAGTTGAAGGCCAGGAAGTTCACGTTTATGGTCCCGGCAAAACTCCAGTCACGCTGAACGTCAACGGCAAGCGCCTGAGTGCCAATTTGGAACCACGGGTCACGCTGCTCGACGCTCTGCGCGAGAAGTTCGAGGTCACCGGACCAAAACGGGTCTGCGATCGCGGCCTGTGCGGCGCCTGTACGGTGATGATGGACAACAAGGCCGTCTATGCCTGCTCGGTGCTGGCCATCGACGCGCAAGGCAAGCAGATCGTCACCACCGACGGACTCGCGCCCGAGGGCAAGCTGCATCCGGTCTCGGCGGCGTTCGTCGATAACGACGCGCAGCAGTGCGGCTTCTGCACTCCCGGATTCGTCATGGCGACGAAGGCCTTCCTCGACAAGCATCCGAACGCGACCAAAGAAGAGCTCCATCGCGGGCTTGGCGGAAACTTCTGCCGTTGCGGAACCTACGCAGGAATCAAGGGCGCGGTCGCTCAGCTCTCAGGCCGCGCAGAGCAGAAAGGAGGCGCATAGTCATGGCGACCGATTACAAATGGCCTGCTGCAGATCAACGCACGATCATCGGCAAACGCATGAACCGTGTCGATGGCCCGGTGAAATCCTCCGGCCGCGCGAAATACACCTATGACCTTGTGCGTCCGAACATGCTCTACGCGCACGGCGCGAAGTGCCCTTACGCTCACGCAAAAGTCACGAAGATTGATACCAGCGCTGCCGAGAAGATGCCCGGAGTAGCGGGAGTGGTGGTTATCAACGATGTGGGCAAGGAGATTTTCTGGGCTGGAACTGACGTCGTAGCCGTGGCCGCTATCGATGAGCCTACAGCTCGCGATGCCGTGCGCGCGATCAAAGTCGAATACGAGCAGCTTCCCCATTTGGTACTCGACGAGAAGGAACCTGATCTTTCTGAAGCCGAGAAGAGCGAGTGGTACAAGGTTGCGCTGAAAGAGACGAGCGGCGATCCAACCAGTGCGTTCCAGCAAGCGGAAGTGGTTCACGAGGGCTATTACGGAACTCCTGTAATCACGCACTGCTGCCTGGAGACGCACGGCAGCATCGCCGAGTGGCCGGACTCCGATCATCTGTTCATGCACATCTCCACTCAGAATGTGCCCGGCATCGCAGAACAGCTCGGCAAGGCCATCGACTTTCCTGCCTCGAACATTCACGTGCATCAGGACCATGTCGGCGGCGGCTTCGGCAGCAAGCTTGGCCTTGATCCATGGGGGGTCGCATCGGCGCAGCTCTCGAAGAAAGCCGGCGGCAAGCCGGTAAAGATGATGCTCGATCGCAAGCCCGAACTCGAGACCGCCGGCTGCCGTCCCTCGGCTCGCGCGCGAGTGAAGGTCGGCGCGAAGAAAGACGGCACGCTGCTGGCGTGGGAATCGTATTCGTGGGGCACGGGTGGCGTGGGCGGTGGAGGCTCGCCGCCGATTCCATACGTCTGGAAGGTTCCGAATCAGCAGAAGCAGCACGTAAACGTCGTCAACAATATTGGACAATCTCGCGCGTGGCGTGCGCCGAACCATCCCCAGGCGTGCGTGCTCACCATGTGCCCGCTCGACGACCTTGCTGCGAAGTTGAACATGGATACCTTCGACTTCGTGAAGAAGAACATCGATTTGCTCGATCCGCGATCGAAGATTTACTCGGAAGAGCTCGATGTTGCGGACAAGCTGATGGGCTGGAAGGCGCGCTGGCATCCCCGCGGAGACAAGGCCGCCGGGCCGGTGAAGCAGGGGCTCGGCCTCGCCCTGCACACCTGGGGCGGACGCGGACATAACAGCAACACCGATCTCACGATCCATCCGGATGGATCGGTTGAAGTCAAAATGGGAACGCAGGATATCGGCACCGGCACGCGGACATCCATTCTGCAGGTGGTCTCCGACACGCTCGGCATTCCTATGGATCAGATCAATCTGCTGATCGGCGACAACCAGTACCCGCGCGACAGCGCCTCGGGCGGCAGTAGCACCATCGGCGGCGTCAGTTCGGCCAATTTTCGGGCGGCGACCGATGCTAAGAACCAGCTCTTTGCGAAAGTCGCACCTGCTCTGAACGCGGAGCCGAGCGATCTCGAATTGGCAGACGGACGAGTTCGCGTAGCCAGCGATCACAATCGCAGCCTCGGCTGGAAAGATGCCTGTGCCAAATTGGGAGCAACGTCCATCACAGCTCATGGCACCAATCCCGGCGAAGGCGATCTCACCAACAGCGGCGTCGGCGGTGTGCAGATGGCGGATGTCTCCGTGGATACCGAAACTGGAATCGTAAAAATCAACAAGATGGTCGGCGTGCAGGACTGCGGCCTGGTCATCAGCCCAAAGCAGGCGGAAAGCCAGGTGCTCGGCGCGATGATCATGGGCATCAGCTACTCGCTTTACGAAGAGAAGGTCATGGATCAGACCACGGGCACTATGCTCAACTCAAACATGGATATGTACCGCCTGGCCGGCCTGGGTGATGTCGGGGAGTTGGTTGTCCATCTAATGAGCGGCCCCGGTTACGACGAGCGTGGCGTGATCGGTATCGGCGAGCCTCCAACGGTTTCGCCGGGCGCCGCGATCTCGAATGCCGTTGCTAACGCGATCGGCGTGCGCGTGCCCTTCCTGCCGCTCACTCCGGAGCGTGTGCTGGAAGCGCTGGAAAAAGCTGAGTCCGAAGGAGGCAAAGCATGAGAGCCTTCGAATACACCGTCCCAAAAGAGAAAAAGCAGGCGGTCGCGCTGCTTGGCAAACAATGGAACGACGCCGAGGTGCTCGCCGGCGGCAGCGATCTGCTGGGCTTGATGAAGGATGACATCGTTCATCCTAAGCGCCTGGTGAACGTGAAGAGCATCAGTGACCTTCACGGCATCAGCTACGGCGCGCAGGGATTGCGAATCGGCGCGCTGGCGACGCTGCTCGATATCTCCGAGCACGCCCAGGTGAAGCAGCACTATCCGATACTGGCGCAGGCCGCCGGAGATGCCGCCAGCCCTCAGATTCGCAACGTGGCGACGATTGGCGGAAACATGTGCCAGAGACCACGGTGCTGGTGGTTCCGAAATGGATTTGGACTGCTGGCAACAGGCCCGGATGGCAAGTCTCTGGTGCTCGAGGGCGACAATCGTCACCATGCCATTTTGGGAAACGATGGTCCGGCGTACTTCGTGAGTCCCTCGACGGCCGCGCCGGTTCTGATTGCGTATAACGCCACGATCCGGCTGCTCGGTCCGGGCGGACCGCGCGAGATTCCACTGGAGAAATTCTTCGTAATTCCCAAATCGGAAAACGAGCGCGAGCACGATCTTCGCCCGAACGAGATCGTCACCGACATCGTGGTTCCGGCTCCGCCTGCCGGAGCCAGGGCTTCCCATTATGAAATCCGGCAGAAGGAGGCCTTCGATTGGCCCTACGCTACCGCATCGGTCATCTTGGGCATGAATGGTGACACCGTGCGCGCGGCGCGCGTAGTAATGAGCCATGTGGCTCCAATTCCGTGGGTTTCGAACGAGGCGGCTCAAGCCCTGATCGGAAAAACTATTTCCGGAGAAACGGCGGACGCTGCCGGAACGGCGGCAGTGGCGAACGCCAAGAGCCTCGGCCGTAACAAGCACAAGATTAAACTCGCTCGAGTTGCGGTGAAGCGCGCGATCCTGCAGGCGGCGAAAGGAGAACGGGCATGATTGTCGATGAACGCGAACGTTTCAATACCAACCATCCGGACCTGTGTCCTTCGCTGCGTTGGAAGCGGATCTATCTGAACGTCGAACCTGATCCGACGGTGCCGCCCTGCAACGACGGCAACTTCTGGTGCGTCCACACGCAGACCTGCATTGGGCCGGACGGCAAGCTGGCCGAGCCAGGTAATTGCCGGTCGCATCGAGAGTGTCACACCGGGAAATGTGGCTGATTTGTACGCCTGACAGCATTAAAATGAAGAAGAGGATTTTCCTGCTCAAGCATCGAAATCCTCAGGGAGTTTTCTAATGCGCAGTCTATTTACTTCTCTTTTCTCCGCTCTGCTCCTGACTTCCCTCTCGTTTGCCAGCCAACCGCAGCAGAAGATCAGCGGTGACTATCTCGAAAGCCGCAGCGCTGACGTGTACGTGGCCCAGTGCTTCGCCAACAGCGAAGTCAACCTAACGGGCGATCAGGCTCTGCTGGCCTGGCATGTGAACCATGGGACTTGGAACGGCCAGAACCTCGATGGACTCACGGTCATCGCCGCTGTAAAAGCGAGCGCGACGATTGGGGATCCATATGCCAGCCCGTATCCGGCGAAGGCGGTGATGCTGGTTGACGACCAAGCCACACCGGCGCAGCGAGAGGCGCTGGTCTCCTTCGCCGAGCACATGGGCGGGAAACTCGTTTCCGACGTAGTAAAGGTCATTCCGACAACCATCGAGATGAGCGTGCTGCACGATGCGGCGCATCACGGCCAAGGGATCCTTCGGGCTGGACAGTTAGCCGAGATTCGTACGCGAGCCTTGACTGAGAACGATCACTCCTGCGGCGCTGAGGTCACCTACTATCCTCCGCTGACCAAGCTGAATCACTCGATGGCCGCAGTCGCTATGACCGACGAATATCAGGGTCCCGGACTTGGCGTTGACTGGGATCGTCACGGCAAACGCAGCGCCTTCGTAGGCAGCTTCGACGAATAACAGGAAGTTCCGGGATAGCCGCCAAAGCCCACGTTTTCCCGCGGGGCTTTGGCTTGCATGCCCAGGAATCGCAGCACCTGTGAGCCCTTAATTCATTTTTCGGTATTCTTTCGGGCTAAGAGTAAGACCCTTACCTGATCCATCCAGAGTAGATGCTTCCGTAGCCTCCACGAAGTCCCCGTGGAGGTTGAATGCGATCTACTCGCAAACACATTCTTAGTACTGCACTCATAATCGGCTGCTCTACTGGAGCCGCCTTAATCTCGGGCTGCGGAACCAGCAGCCCGGTAATCGCATCCAATGCCAGCTCACTTACAACTCCGACTCCTGTGGCCAATCCAACTCCTACTCCCACACCGAGCCCTGCGCCTACGCCGACACCAACCCCGACGCCAACACCCAGTGCTGTTCCTCATTCATCGCACGTCGTGCTGGTAATCGAGGAGAACCACATGTTCAGCGAGGTGTACCCGAACGGAATGCCGTGGTTGGTGGCGCAGGGAAATACATACGGCTACACCATGAATTACCACGCAGACACGCCAGGGTCTCTGATGGACTATCTGTGGCTCTCGTCCGGCAGTTGTCACAACGCGCAGAATTGCCCACCGCTTCCAGCAGGCACGAAGGACTTTGGCTGCCAAGGGGATACATGTTCATCGCCAATTACGGATGACAACATCTTTCTTGAGCTTGATCGCGCCGGCTTGACGTGGAAGCTCTACGCCCAATCGCTGCCCAGCGTCGGATACATGGGCGGAGACGCGGGCGCATACGTTGATCGGCATAACCCGGCGAAGTGGTACGACTATGTCATGAAGACTGCGTCGGCCCAGCAGAAGATCGTGCCTTTCACGCAGTTCGCGACCGACGTTGCGTCAAACCAACTTCCGAACTACTCGTTGATCATTCCCGATGTGGACAACGATGCCCACGACGGCAGCGTTGGACAGGCGGACACGTTCCTGGCCAACAACGTCTCTCCGCTTCTGAACTCGCCGGCATTCCAACCGGGCGGCGACGGACTGTTGTTTGTCACTTTCGACGAGTGTGATGGAGCGGTGGGAGCTTGTCCAGAGCAGGTGTACACGGCTGTGATCGGTCCCAATGTGAAACCACACACGGTTTCATCGACGCTGTACAAGCACGAAAACACGTTACGTACCATGCTCGATGCGCTTGGGATCACGACCTACCCCGGAGCTTCGGCGACAGCGGCGGATATGACCGACTTTTTCTAAGCGGCGAGAACGGAAAGGCGCGGCTTAACAGTTGGCTACCGCGCCTTTCGCGGCACTCCGTCCGGAATGGGAACGTTGCGGTCGACTCCGACGGCTTCGAACGCGTCCTAGTGAACAGCGACCGTTGCGCGCTCTGTCTGCAGTGCTTCTCTCAACTTTGAAAGGAGCTCCAGTTCGGTCATTCCATGTTCAACGAGGATGCTGGGATAGCGTTCCAACAGGTCGGCAGCCTCATCGTCCGGGGCGCATTCTCGATCGAGCAGTACCAAATCGAAACTGCAGAGGTGACACATCTGCTCTGCCGCAAACAGCGTGCTGGCGGAGGCAACTACGTATCCTGCAGCGTGTAGGGTGTATTCCCGGTTCTGCATCCGATCGATGTCCGGACAGATGGAAAGCAGCACCGGCCAGTGTGAGCTTTCGTAATTGTCGGCGATGTTGGGGCCGAGCCATTGCATAGGGGTACTCCTCAGGCTCAGAGCTGATCGTTTATCAGTTTGGTTCGGGGGGGACGGGGAGGCATTTTCACCATTGTCACTGAAACTGTCAAGAACTTTTTTCAATTTGGTCTTGGGCTGCTTCTGCCCGTTTGGCCAATTCGGGAACCCCTAATCGTTGGCAGACGGCCCCGAAGTCGGCACGAGGGCCCGACCAGCGCAGTTCGTCGATGCGATTGAAGACCGGAACGTCCAGGCGCAACGTAGCCAGCGTGCGATACAGGACCGCTTCATCCCAGGCGGAAAACAACGATTCGGAAAGCACTCGCGCCCTGCGGATGCTCGGGTGCCATTCTTGCCAGTTTTTCGGAATGGCTTCCAGGTTTGCATATTGGGAAAAGGTTAGGGCGGCGGCCTTCATTCCCCATCCCGGAATACCAGGATAGCCGTCGGCGCTGTCACCGACTACGGCGAGGAGGTCGGGAATCGACTGCGGCTTGACGCCGAACTTCTCGACGATGCCGGCTTCATCGCGCAGGATCTCGCGGCGGCGGTCGAGCTGGACGACTCGCGACCCGACCACGCACTGGGCGAGATCTTTGTCCGGAGTGCAGATGATTACCTGTTCGACGCTCTGGTCGAGCGCAGCTTTGGCAGCGGCGGAAGCGAGAGCATCATCGGCTTCGAACTCCACCATGGGCCAGACCACCACGCCGAGTGCGCGGAGCACGTCTTCCAAAATGGGAAACTGCGATAAAAGCTCCGGTGGTACTCCTTCGCTGGTTTTGTATCCGGCGTACAGTTCATTGCGAAAGGATTCGACGACGTGGTCGGTCGCAACTCCGATGTGAGTCGCGCCGGCTCCGATCATCGACAGGATTGAACCAGTGACGCCGCGCACTGCAGCGATCTCCTGTCCGGCAGCATCGACTGCGCTCGGCAGGGCGAAGAAGTACCGGAAGAGTTCGTAGGTGCCGTCGATGAGGTGGATCTTCATCAGAACCGCCGCCGGTAGGCGGTGGGGCAGCCGCGGCTGCGAATGCGAAGCTCAATGTGAAAATAGTTAGATGCTCGCTGAGCTTGGATCATAGCAAGCCAAAGGCCGGCCGCTAGTGTCGGCGCTACCCCTTAGCCGGATACCGTCGCCAAACTTGAATAGAGCGCGTCGATCTGTTCCTTGTACTTCTGTTCGATAGCCTTGCGGCGCAGCTTCAACGTTGGCGTCACCTCGCCTGCGGAGACGGTGAAGTCATCGGGAACAAGCACGAGTTTCTTTATCGTTTCGAAGTGCGCGAGCTCCTGATTCACATCCGCCAGTATGCGGTGAAACTCTTCGAGCACACTGGGATTGCTGACCAGGTCTTGCCGCGAGTGAAATGCGATTCCCTGCTCGCGTGCCCATTGTTCCAAAGCGGGAAAATTGGGCGAAATGATTACGCTGGCAAATTTGCGTCCGTTACCGATGACGATGGGATGCGCTACCAGAGGCGACAACTTCAGTTTGGCTTCGATCGGTTGCGGCGCGATGAACTTTCCACCGCTGGTCTTGATGAGATCTTTTTTGCGATCGGTGATGCTGAGGAAACCCTCCGCATCGATGTTGCCGATATCGCCCGTTTTGAACCAGTCGCCCTCGAACGCCTTCGCCGTCTCGGCAGGATTGTTCCAGTAGCCTCTGAAGATTGATGGACCGCGCACCAGCAGTTCGCCGTCAGGCGCGATGCGGCATTCGACATTGGCCAAGGGCTTGCCCACGGTGCCGAGCTTGTTCTGCTCCGGAGTGTTCACTGCGATCACCGGCGAGGTTTCGGTAAGGCCGTAACCTTCGAGGATGCGAATACCGACATCGGCATACCAGCGTCCTAGATCGATCCCGAGCGGCGCGCCGCCGGAGATGAACATCTGCGTGCGCCCGCCAAACCACTCGTAGATCTTCGAGAAGATCAGCTTGTTTGCGACATTCCAACGCCAGTCAGAGGGCTTCTCACCGCCTACCGTCTCGGCCCGATGCTGCTGCCCCACACGCAGCGCCCAAGTGTAGATATTGTGTTTCAATCCGGAACTCGCTTTCCGGTCCACCTCTTGACGGACTTTCTCATAGACGCGCGGAACGCCGACGAACAAGTGCGGGCGCGTCTGCTGCAACTTCGCCGCTAGTTCGTCGAAGCTGGGGCAGTAGGCGAGCGTGACACCGCGAAGACAGCATAAATAGTCAACGTGGCGCGCAGTCACGTGTGAAAGCGGCAGAAAGGAAAGAGAAATTTGGCCAGGTTGCCAGCCGAGGCCTTGCCCAGTTTGTTCCAAATTGGAAGCGATGTTGCCGTGTGTCAACATCACTCCTTTGGAAACACCCGTCGTTCCCGAGGTGTAGATGATGGTCGCGAGATCGTCGGGAACGACGGACTGCGCGGCAGCATCGAATTCTCGATTGCGATCGACCGGGGCGTCTGCCCGCATGATCGTGCTCATGCGAATGCCATCTGGGGTGTCGATTTCGTCCATGATGACGATGCGCTCGAGCCGAGTCCGCCCGCGAATAGTCACAATCTTTTCGAGCTGCTTTTGGGTAGATACGAAGATTGCCCTCGCGCCGGAGTTCTCGAGCATGAACTCGGTCTGCTCAGCGGTGAGTGTCGGATAGATCGGCACGTCCACGACCCCAATTAACAGACATGCCCAGTCGACGATTGCCCACTCGCATCGATTCTCTGCAATCAGGGCGACACGATCACCCTTGCCTATCCCCCACTCTTGCAGCTGGCGTGCCGTGTGATAAACGCGCGTGTACAGCTCCCGCGAGCTGATGTCGCACCAGGTACCTGAGCGTTCGTAGCTCATGACGCGCGGCAGGTCGCGATCGACCGCAACGAAGAAGATGTCGTTGAGAGTGCGAAGGCGGCTCAGGAGTGAACCTCCATGCCGGCGAAGAGCAGGTTCATTACGGGATCAGCGGCTGCGGCGAGATCGTGCTCGCGTGTGCCCAGGACCCAGGCTGTGGCTAACTCATCGAGCGCTCCAAAGAGGCATGCGGCAGCAATCTTGTCGGAAACGTCGCGGCGAATCTCGCCCGCAGCCTGTCCTTCGCGAATGATCTCGCGGATCAGATCGAAGTATCCTTTCAGCTCGCGCTGGGAAAACTCGGCAAGAAACTTGGCACTCTGGCGCAGCTCAGTCTGTAGTACTACTGCCAGGTTACGGTTGCGGCTAAGCTCGCGCAGATGCAGTCGCGCAAGAATGCGCAATTTCATTTTGGGACTCGACACCTGCTTCAGCTCTTCTTGCGCCAGCCGGTAGAAGGCCTGAAAGGCTCCGTCCAGCGCAGCCATGAGAATCTGCTCTTTGGACTTGAAGTAGAGATATACCGTGCCATCGGCAACATCGGCCCGCTCGGCAATGTCGGAAACGCGGCTGCTGTGGAATCCTTTTTCGGCGATCACTTCAATGGCCGCCGAGAGAATCCGCTGATATTTGTCGCCTCCGCGTGCTCCATTGGGCGAAATACGCGGGGAAACTCGTCCCTGCTCTTGCGACCCAGCCTGTATTTTCGCCTTGCCCGCGTGCCTGGTTTGCGCCATGGTGGTACTGAAACTGCACTCTACTGGGTTTTCGCCGCGCGACGCAAGACACCAAGGGTTGACGCTCTAGCTCACCGGCGAGTAATCTGACTTGCTTTTATTGGGAGCAACTCATATGCGAACCAGGGCCATAGGCTCATTACTGACGGCAGCGCTGTTGCTCGGCACGATCTCGGCAATGGCGGCGGACCAGGCGCAAACGCCCGATCCGAAGGTCAAAGTCGGCGACACCGCGCCCGACTTCACGCTGCGCGATCAGAATGGGAAAGAAGTAAAACTCTCCGACTTCCACGGCAAGAAGAATGTCGTGCTTGCCTTCTATGTCTTCGCCTTCACCGGCGGTTGAGAGAAGGAAATGAAAGCCTACCAGGATCAACTCAAGACCCTGGAAGGCACAGACACCCAGGTTCTGGGTGTGAGCATGGACAGTCCATTCGCCAACAAAGCATGGGCGCAGCAGATCGGCGTCACCTTCCCGCTGCTCAGCGATATGGGCGGCGACATCAGCAAAGAGTACGGAGTCTACAACCCGAGCTACAAAGCCGCGCGACGCGTGACCTACCTCATCGACAAAGATGGCAAAGTGGTCGAGATGCAGAAAGATCGCGACGCCATCGACCCGACCGAGGTGGTCACAAGCTGCCAGCGCCGGCGAATGAAAGGCTAATCCTCACTAGTTCTTGACACATCAACGGCGGCAGTCCAGCATAGTGCCCAAATTGGGGAGATCTCACTGTGCTAGATCGTCGCCGTTTTCTTCTTTCTTCCGCTGCGATCGCTGCGGTTTCTGGACTTTCCACCAGCATTGCCCACGCGCGGGTCGCCGCTCAAACCGAGGATGATCCTCCGCTCCCTCCGCGCGAACTGTTCGACCGCGACGAGGAAGGTTATTGGCGCGAGCTGCGCAAGCAGTTCCTGATCCCTGCCGACGAGATCTATCTGAACAACGGCACGGTTGGCTCGTCACCGCGCCCGGTGCTGCGAGCTATCTTCGAGGCCTACGACAAAACTGAGCAGATGGCGCAGACCGATCCCGAGGACTATCCCATTTGGGGCTATGCCTCGTGGAACGAGTACCGCGATCCACTTGCAGCGTTTGTAGGAGCTACTCGCGATGAGATTGCGCTCGTGCGCAATGCAACAGAAGCGAACAATTACATCGCTAACGGTCTCGACATGAAAGCCGGCGACGAGGTCCTGATGAGTGATCAGGAGCATCCCGGAGGCGAGCAACCGTGGCAGTTGCGCGCGAAGAGGTACGGAATCGTGATCAAGAAATACCAGATCCCCGTCCCACCGAAATCACCCGCAGACATTCTCAACCGTCTCAATGATGCGATCACTCCGCGCACGCGCATCATCTTCACCAGCCATATCAGTACGGTCACCGGCGTAGTTCAACCGGTGAAGGAGATCGCGTCGCTCGCCCGCGGCAAGGGCATTCTCAGCGCTTTCGACGGCGCCCATGTCACAGGCATGATGCCGCTCAATATCCATGACATCGGCTGCGACATGTACACCTCGTCGCCGCACAAATGGCTGCAGGCGCCGAAAGGCACTGGCTTTTTCTACATTCGTCCCGAAGTCCAGGAGCGTGTCTGGAACACCATCGCAACTGAAGGATGGGAGCGGCCGGAGATCAAGGCAGAACGATTCCAGCGCATCGGATCGTCCAACGTTCCGATTCTTGCTGGTTTACGCGCGGCCGTTGAACTGGCAAACAACATAGGGATGGGGCACATCGAGCGCCGTCATCGCCAACTCGCCGACCGCATGCTCGCAGAGATGACGAAACGCGGCGCACAGTCGTGGACATCGCCTGATCCGACCATGCGGTGCGGCATCGTGACTGTGAACGTGCCGCCGCTCAATCGCATGAATCTGGAAAATTGGCTGTGGCAGGAGAAAAAGATCCGCGTGCGCGGAGGAGAGCCTTCGAAGCTGCGCCTCTCCACGCCGTACTACCTGCTGCCGAGCGACATCGATCGCTATCTAACCAGTTTCGACGAATTTAAGCGCGCGCACGCGTAAGAAGGAGCTTGTATGTCTGTCGCTGCAGGCAAGGAAGGCAATGGTGTTGTAAGTGTTCGGAGCCAACATCCCTTTGGTGAGACGATGCAAAAACTGGAGCGCACACTGACCGGCAAGGGAATGAAGATCTTCGCAACCATCGATCTCGGCGGCGAAGCCCTTGCAGCCGGCTTCCGAATGCCTCCGACGAAGCTCGTAATCTTCGGCGATCCCAAATTGGGAACTCCGGTGATGCTGGGTGCGCCTTCCACTGCGCTCGATCTCCCACAAAAAATCCTGATCGGCGAGGATCCCGGCAGCCAAACCTGGCTTTCCTACAACTCGCCTGCATATCTTGCCAAGCGCCACTCCATTCCGGATGACCTTCTGCAAAACATCAGCGGAATCGAGGCGCTGGTACAGGCAATCGCGAATTGAGGCTTAATTTTGAAGCTGGAAGCGCTGTTCGGAATCGGACGACCTGTGTTGATTCCGGTCACAACAATTCTCTGCAATCTCACTGAATCAATTACTTAGAAACAACCGCTTATGGACGAGCAAATGCATTGACTAGCTCGGACATCTGTCTTCATCTTCCAATGAGTCCCATGGACAGCTTTCTCCAGGACGTTCGTTTCGCGCTGCGGCAACTGACCAAGTCCCCTGCCTTCACGCTTACGGCAGTTGCAACACTGGCGCTTGGCATTGGAGCGAATACGGCGATTTATAGCCTCCTCGATCAAGTCATGCTGCGCAGCTTGCCGGTGCAACATCCGGAACAATTGGTGAGGCTGAACGCCACGGGCAGCGATCGCGGACGCGTGAGCGCCTACGGAGGAACCGATAAAGATTTTCTCTCTTATCCGATGTATCGCGATATCCGCGACAAGAACACGGTCTTCGATGGAGTGCTCGCGACCGACCAGGTTCAGGTGGGAGTGCAATGGCACAACCAGCCTGAACTGGTAAACGGTGAACTCGTCTCGGGAAATTACTTCGACGTTCTCGGTGTAAAGCCTGCGATTGGTCGGCTCTTCGTGCAGTCCGATGACGAGGTCCAGGAGCGTAATCCTGTCATCGTGCTCAGCTTCGGATACTGGCAGCGACGCTTCGGCTCCGATCCGCGCATAGTGAACGACAGCCTTCTGATCAATGGTCATCCATTCACGGTGGTTGGTATAGCTCCGCCGAATTTCAGGAGCATCGTTGTTGGCCAGGCGCCGGATGTCTTTACGCCGATGATGATGAAGCCGCAGATCAC
>Ga0134126_10008048_pt1 | contig 13242 bp, 13 predicted proteins | sample KB31752_FD_96881 | JGI IMG/M metagenome (GOLD analysis project Ga0134126, IMG submission 96881) | Terrestrial soil microbial communities with excess Nitrogen fertilizer from Kellogg Biological Station, Michigan, USA - KB3-175-2 | ecosystem: Environmental > Terrestrial > Soil > Unclassified ...
CACGCTGCGTATGCGACCCGACCGCATCATCCTCGGTGAGATCCGCGGCGCCGAGGCGATGGACGTGCTGCAGGCGATGAACACCGGCCACGACGGCTCGCTCTGCACCATCCACGCCAACCGCCCGCGCGAGGCTTTGACCCGCCTCGAGAACATGGTCGGCATGTCCGGCGTCAACCTGCCTGCCAAGGCAGTGCGCCAGCAGATCGCCGCCGCCGTGCACATGATCGTGCAGGTGAGCCGCATGCGCGACGGCGGCCGCCGCATCATCGCCGTCACCGAGGTGGTCGGCATGGAAGGCGAGATCATCACCACGCAGGACCTTTTCACCTACCAGTTCGAAGGCGAGACGGCGGACGGCAAGCTCAAGGGCAAGTTCGTAACGAGCGGCCTGCGCCCGCATTTCACGCCGCGCGCCGAGTATTACGGCCTCGACAAGGCGCTGCTGGAGGCGATGGGATGACCGACCCGATCGTGCTCATGATGGGCGGCGGCGTGCTCGTCGTCCTGCTCTGCATATTCTTTGCCTTCGGCGACGGCGGCAACAAGAAGCAGGCGAAGCGCGTCGACCGCTTGCGCACGCGCGGCCAGGAGGGGGCGCCCGGCACCGAAGAGCTGAAGCTGCGCAAGGATGGCGGCGACCGCAAGAAGCTCGACCAGATGGTCCGCCGCTTCGTGCCCAAGCCGGACATGCTGCGCCAGCGGCTGCAGCGCACCGGCCGCTCGATCAGCCTGGGCGCCTTCGGCATTGCCTGCGGCGTGGTTGCCCTCATCGCTTTCGCAGCGATCCTGATCCTGGGCTTCTCGTTCCTCATCGCCTTGCCGCTGGGTATGCTCGCCGGCATGTGGCTGCCGTTCATGGTGATCGTCTATCTCGGTCGGCGCCGCGCCGGGAAATTCATGCAGCTGTTTCCCGAGGCGGTCGGCCTCATGGTCCGCGGCCTCAAATCGGGCCTGCCCATCACTGAGACCTTCCAGATCGTGGCCGCCGAGATCGGCGACCCGGTCGGCCTCGAGTTCCGCCAGGTCACCGACCAGATTCGCCTCGGCCATCCGCCCGAGCAGGCGCTGCTCGACGCAGCACAACGCGTCGGCGTGCCCGAACTCAAGTTCCTCACCGTCACTCTGTCGATCCAGCGCGAGACCGGCGGCAATCTCGCCGAGAGCCTCGAGAACCTCGACAATATTCTGCGCCGCCGGCGGCAGATGAAACTCAAGATCAAGGCGATGTCGTCCGAGGCGCGGGCGAGCGCCATGATCATCGGCGCGCTACCCTTCATCATGCTGGCGCTGCTATCGGTGGTGAACCACAACTACATCATGGTGCTCTTCATCACGGAACGCGGTCACCACTTTCTTGAGTTCGGCGCCTGCATGATGACCACCGGCGTCCTCGTCATGACTAAAATGGTCAAGTTCGAGATTTGAGCATGGACGGTCTGATAAACGAGACCACCATCGCCATAGCTGCCGGCATCGGCGTCTTCATCACGCTGCTGGCCTTTGCGCAGGCGCTGATGCCGAGCGACCCGATGGCGGCGCGGCTGCGCAGCCACAAGAAGCGGCGCGACACCCTGCGCCAGGAACTGCTCGGCAACAGCGCCGCCGATGCCCGACGCGCCGCGCAGATCAGCTCGCTAAAGCAGTTGCTCGACCGCCTGAAGCTGCTGCGCGGCGACGAGGCGCGCAAGACGAGCGAGCAGTTGGCGCAAGCCGGCTGGCGTTCGCGCGACGCCCTGGCGATCTATCTCGGCATCAGGCTCGCCTCACCGTTTGTCGGCGCGATCGGCTCGCTTGTCGCTGTCTGGTTGTTCATGCCGGACGCCACCGGCATGCACAAGATGCTCGCCATGGTCGGCGCCGTGCTGCTGTTTGGCTTTGCCCCGGTGTACGGCCTGAAGCGCGCCATCAAGCGCCGGCAGAACTTCCTGCGCAAGCAGATCCCGGACGGGCTCGATCTGCTGGTCATCTGCGCCGAGTCCGGTCTCAGCATGGACGCCGCCTTCGCCCGTGTCGCCCGCGAGCTGGGCTTCTCCTCGCCGCACCTGGCCGACGAGATCGGCCTCACCTCGGTCGAGCTGGGATTCCTCCCGAACCGCCGCCAAGCGCTGCAGAACCTAGCCAAACGCACTGATCTGCCGGCGGTCCGCGGCGTCGTCAACACGCTGGTGCAGACCGAGCGCTACGGTACGCCACTCGCCCACTCGCTGCGCGTGCTGTCGGCCGAGTTCCGCGATGAGCGCATGCTGAAGGCCGAGGAGAAGGCCGCCAAGCTTCCGGCCGTGCTTACCGTGCCGATGATCCTGTTCATTCTGCCGGTGCTGTTCGTGGTGCTGATCGGCCCCGCCATCATCCAGGTGATCGCGCATTTCAGCGGCAGCTAGCGGCCGCGCACCGTGCTGGCGGATTGACCGAACAGCACCTTGCGCGCCTCGTCGCTGGTCGGTGGCAAGGTCTGGAATTCCTTGGCTCGGGCATAGGCGCGCTCCGTCGCCGGCCGCGCTTTGATGGCCTCGAACCAGCGCTTCAGATTGGGGAAATCCTCAAGCTTCTGGCCCTGGCGCTCATAGGGCACGATCCAGGGATAGCTCGCCATGTCGGCGATCGAATAGGCGCCGCCGACGAATTCGCGATCGGCCAAGCGCTTGTCGAGCACGGCATAGAGCCGGCTCGTCTCCTTGACGTAGCGCTCGATGGCATAGGGCAGCTTCTCCGGTGCGTATTGCGAGAAATGGTGATTCTGCCCGGCCATCGGCCCAAGCCCACCCATCTGCCAGAACAGCCACTGCAGCACCTCGAAGCGGCCGCGCAGATCCTTGGGCAGGAACTTGCCCGTCTTCTCGGCAAGGTAAACCAGGATGGCACCGGACTCGAAGACGCTTACCGGCGCGCCGCCGCCGGATGGTTCGTCGTCGGTCACGGCAGGCAAGCGGTTATTGGGCGAGATCTTGAGGAAGTCAGGCTTGAACTGCTCGCCCTTGCCGATATTGACGCCATGAATCTGGTACGGCAGCCCGGCCTCCTCGAGGAACAGGGTGATCTTATGCCCGTTGGGCGTGGGCCAGTAATAGAGTTGGATCACGTCTCGCCTCCATCGGCTTGCCGCTCACGACGACGCGCCACTATGGCCGCCGCTGCCGCGGGCGGCAAGCGCAGCGGCCAGCGTCCTCGTCAACCCAGTCATGACCACGGCCACATCCGCCGCCGCCATCACACGACCCATGACGGCGACGCCGGCGGCACCGGCATCGATGCAAGAAGCGATGTTGGTGGCGTCGATCCCACCCAGCGCCATCACCGGCAGGCGGGCGGCAGCCGTCACTGCGGCGAAGCGCGCAATGCCGAGCGCTGGGCCGTAGCCTGGCTTGCTCGCACTTGAAAAGACCGGGCTCAGGGTCGCGTAGTCGGCGCCCGCGGCCGCCTCGAGCTCGCGCGCATCATGGGTGGAGCAGCCGATCAGTGCCGACGCGCCGAGCCGGCGGCGCGCCGCAGCCGGCAACATGCGGCTCGGCATATGAACGCCGTCGGCCTGCGCCGCGATGGCGGCATCGATGTCCTCATGCACCATCACCGTCGCGCCGAAGCGCCGCCCGATGGCCACCAACCGCCGCAGCAGCGCTTCCCTGCTGGGTGCATCGAGATCCTTCTCGCGCAGGCTGAGCCAGCGGCAACCGCCGACGAACGCCGCCTCGGCCACACGCTCGATGGGCCCACGCGCCTGATGGCGATCCGTGATGACGAGCAGCGGCGGGTCGGGGAGAATCACCCGCCAATCAGCCCGAGCTGCGGGCTCGACGGCTCGGCCTGGGTCCGCTTGGGAATCCGGCCGGCGAGGCGCGCATCGCGCCCGGCGATCACCGCGGCGCGCATCGCTGCCGCCATGCGGCGCGGTTCATGCGCCTTGGCGACCGCGGTATTGAGCAGCACGCCGTCGCAGCCCAGCTCCATCGCTTGCGCCGCGTCGGAGGCGGTGCCGATGCCGGCATCGAGGATAACCGGCACCGGGCTCGTGGCGCAGATGCGCTCGATGGCATAGGTGTTAATAATGCCGAGCCCGCTGCCGATCGGCGAGCCCAGCGGCATGACCGCGGCGGCGCCCGCGTCCGCGAGTTTGCGGCAGCTCACCGGGTCGTCGTTGCAGTAAGGCAGCACGGTGAAGCCGTCCTTGACCAGCTCCTCGGTGGCGCGCAGCAATTGCTCGACATCGGGATAGAGCGTCTCGCGATCGCCGATGAGCTCGAGCTTGACCCAATCGGTCTGGAGCGCCTCGCGCGCCAGCTGCGCCGTCATGACGGCATCGCGCACGGTGGCGCAGCCCGCCGTGTTGGGCAGCAGCGGATAGCGTCCGCCGACGAGATCGACCACGCTCTCGGCATAGCCCTCGAGGCTGATGCGGCGGATCGATACCGTCGCCATCGCCGGCTGTGCCGCGGCGAGCGAATCGAGCATGACCTGCTGGTTGGGATAACCACCGGTGCCGAGCAGCAGCCGTGAGGCGAAGCGGCTGCCCGCAATGACCAGCGCGTCACCGGCATCTGGAGCGGCGATATGCGTCATGGCGCCCTCACCCGCCGCCGAATGGACGAACGATCTCGACCTCGTCACCGGCGGCGAGCGTATGCGAGACCCAATTGCGCGACGGCGCCACTGTGCCGTTGACGGCGACGGCCACCCCGCGACTGCCGTCGATGCCGCGCCGGCGCAGCAGCTCGGCCACGGTGGCCGCGTTCAGTTCCTCGTCGCGTCCATTGACGCGGATGATGGCGCTCATGCTGGCTCCCGGACGGGCGCGGCGAAGCGCTCGACGGCAAAGGGCCGGATGGCCTCGTCGACCTCGCCGCTGAGGATAAATCTACTCACCGCGTCCGCGGTCACCGGCGTCAGCAGGATGCCGTTGCGATGATGCCCGGTCGCCAGGACCAAACCTTCGACGCCGCTCGGACCAAGCACGGGCGCGTCGTCGCGCGAGCCCGGGCGGAAGCCCACCCACATCTCGTCGATCGGCAACTCCTCGATGCCCGGCATGGCCCGCCACGCGCCCTCAAGCAGCGAGAACACCCCGCCCGCCGTGAGCGAGGTGTCGAAGCCGCGCTCCTCGACGGTGCCGCCGACGATGAGGCGGCCGTCGCGGCGCGGCACCAGATAGACCGTCGGCGTCCACAGCACGTGCCGCAGCAAAGGCGCGTCTGCCGCCATGCGCAGCGCCAGCATCTGGCCCTTCACCGGGCGGACAGGCGGTCTTGCGTGCGGCGGTATGCCCGCCACCTCCATCGACCAGGCGCCCGCCGCCAGCACCACCCGGTCGGCGGCATGGCGGCGCTCGCCGACGCGGACGCCGGTGACGCGCCCGCCGGCGCTGTCGACGGCGCTCACCGGGCTGTGCTCGGTGAGGCGCCCGCCGGACGCCAGGAAAGCGCGCCTCAGCGCCGTGACCAAGGCGCGGTTGTCGACCTGGTGGTCGTGCGGACTCAGCACGACGGCAGCCAGCGCCGGGTGCAGATGGGGCTCACGGCGGCGCGCCTCGGCGCCGCTCAGCCACTCAAGCGGGACGCCCAGCTTGCGTTGAAAGTCGTAGTGGAAGCGCAACCGCGCAGCGTCGTCGCGGGTGAGCGCCACGGCGAGCGTGCCCTCGTCGCGGTAGCCGACGGGGATGCCAGACGCCGCCTCGAGTTCTGCGGCAAAGCTGGGCCACAACCGCTGGCTGCGGCGGTTGAGTCCGTAAAGCGGGATTTCGCCGGGCTCGGCCTCGATCCCGGCCGCCAGCATGCCGGCGGCCGCCCAGCTCGCGCCACGGCCCGCCTCGCCCCGCTCGAAGATGTCAACTGTGCAGCCGGCCACCGCCAGCCGCCATCCGATAGCAAGGCCAATGGCGCCCGCACCGATGATCGCGACGGTCGGGCCAGAGGCGGAAATAGCGGATGATTGGTGGCGGATGGCGGGCTCCCTTCGCTGGCATGACCCAGACAGGTTCCGTGGGTATGATCTCAGCCGGCCGAACAGCCGGCACCCCAGCCGTAGGCTTAAATGTGAGCCTCGGCCCGCCTCGTGACAAGTGGTTTGTCGGAGAAAGTCCGCGCCCGATACGCCCGGTTAAGGCTAGGCCGGGCCGGGGGCGTGTTGCCGGACCACGACTATCGGCAACTGCTCGGCGTCGTGAATCTGCTTTGCCGCGGCCTCGGCCTGGCTGGCGCTGCCATAGCTGCCGCCGCGCACCGCGAAGAGCTGCCGGCCTTTCGAATCCTGCATCACGACCGAGACATCGTGCCCCTTCTGCTTGAGACGGTCGGCCAGCTTGCGGGCATTGGCCTCAACCGAGAACGCCCCGAACTGCAGGGCGAAACCACCGGCCGGCGCCGGCGGCGTTGCCTTGGCGGGCTGGAGAGCGACCGGAGGCGCCACGGGCGCAGCCTGTTGCGCGACGGCGGAAGCGTCAGGCGTTGCCTGCCCCTGCGCAGCGCCGGTCGGCGGCGTCGCAGTAGTATCGCTGGCGGTCGTCGGTATCGGCGCAACCGGCGGCGGCGTGTCGCTCGCCGTCGCCGGCGCGGCTCCCGCGTCGGCGGGCGCTGGTGGAGCCGCGGCATCCGTCGGCGCGTCGGGCGCGTCAGGTCGGGTGAGCTTGGTCGGCGGACCGGACGCGGCCGGCGTGTCGCTCGCGCTGGCATCGGCGGGCGGCGCACCATCCGCCGGGACCGGCGCGGGCGGCGGCGTATCCTTGTCGTCCGCCATGGTCGGGGCGGCGGAGGCAGCCGCGTCCTTGCTTTCGGTAGTCGCCGCAGCGTTGTCGACGGTCCCCGCAGCACTATCCTTAGTCGCTGGCGCGGCAGCCGCCGGCGCGGCGTCGGCGGTCGCCGGAGCCGGCGTCTCTGCTTTCTCTGTCCCGGCCGTGCGCTCGGTGGGATAGCCGTGAATCTGGCCGCCGATGATGGCGGAAGTGCGGGCCTTGTCACTCATGCCGCGCAACATGGCGTAATAAGCGAGGTTGTTGCGCACCGACGCGTCGTCGAGGGAGGTATGGGCGATGGCGGCGGCCCGCTTGTCGTCGCCGGCGAGGCCGTAGATGAGCGCCAGGTTGAGGCGGTAGCGCGGCGGCGCGCCGACATCCCCGGCGATCTCCAGAATCGTCGATTCCGCTGCCCCATAGTCGCCGGAGAGCGCGAGGGAAAGCGCATAATTATTGCGCAAACCGGGGCTCTTCGGAGCCAGTCGCAAGCCGTCGAGATAAGCTGCCTGGGCGAGGTCGTGGCGCCCCATCAGGTCATGCGCGACGCCGAGAGCGCTATAGAGGCGCGGATCGTCATGATCATGGCCGATCGCCTTCTCGAGCTGAATCACCGCCGGCTCGGGCTGTCCGAGGGACAGCAGCACGATCGCCAGGCCGCGCCGCAGCTCGGGATCATTGGGCGAAAGCTCGAGTGCCGCGCGGTAGGCCTGCGCTGCCTCGGTATAGGATTTGAGCTGTGTCAGCGTCGAACCGAGCCGCCCCAGAGGCTGCGGATCGCCCGGGCGCATCTCGTGAAGACGACGATAAAGGCCAGCTGCCGTCGCCAGATCGCCGCCAGCGCGCGTCTCGTCGGCAACGCGCATGAGCGCGGCCGAACTCTGACCCGGTGCGTGCACATCGGCGGCCCCCGGCGCCTGGCAGGCCGCCAAAAATAGCGACACGACGAGAGCGACCGATGTGCCGATCGCGGCTCGATGCCAGCATTGCCGTTGCTGGGGGAGGCGTCGAAGCTGAAGCATAATTACGTCCCCGAAACAGCTGTGAGCGTAGAATGCTCGGGATTTATTTACGAAAAATGAAATTGATGGTTGAGATACTAGCCCGGCGGCGGTTGGAGCCGCGCTAAAGCGAGCCGGCGAGGAGATTGACCGACAAAGCCAGGATCACGGTATTGAAGAAGAAGGACAGGACGCCGTGCGCCAAGGTCATGCGCCGCATCGCCCGCGAGGTAACCTGGACATCCGACACCTGGCACGTCATGCCGACCACGAAGGAGAAATAGAGGAAATCCCAATAATCGGGCAGCGCGTCGCCGGGAAAAGCGAGGCCGCCGCGGTCGTCGTCAGCCCCGGGAGCGGGTCCGTCGCCGTAATAGTGATGGGCATAGTGCAGCGCGAACACGGTATGGGTCACTGTCCACGAGGCGGCCACCGTCAAGCCGGCGAGCGCGAGGCGCGCCGCCAGCACCGCTGCGCTCTCATGCGCCTCGCGCTGGAGCGTGAAGCCGAGCGCGATGAGGCTCGCGGCGGCGGCGGCCACGATGATCGCCAGAATGATCCAGCGGCGCGGATCGATCAGTCTCGCCCGCTGACGCACGCGCTCTGGCGGCGCGCCGATGATGATGAACAGGACGGCGGCGAGATAGAGCGCGACGCCGACGACCCAGCCGCAAGCGAGGCGGATCGACAGGCGCATCGCTTCGGGAAGAGCCGCGACGACGATGGCGATGACGGCCGCGCAAAGCAGGACACGGCCGCCGGCGACAACAAGATCGTGAGGCACGGCGGGCGGTCGGCGCATCGAGGCGGAGCTTAACAGGTAGGGCGCGCCGGACAAGCCAAGGTTGGGTGGGCGGCCGGCTTAGCCGCCAGCGCGACGCGTCGCCGGCACGCAGTCCTTGGCTTCGTCGATCAACTCGCTCACCAGCGCCAGCAGCCACTCGACCCGGAAGGGCTTCAGCAGATAGCGATGCCCGCTCGCCTTCACCGCCTCGAAATGCCGGGCATTGCCCGTCACCAGGATGACGCCGCAGCCGGCGGCGCTCGCGAGCTTTGCCAACGCGAACCCGTCATCCCCGCCCGGCAAGGTCACGTCGATCAGCGCGATGTCGAAGCGCTCATTGGCCAAGGCAGCGCGCATCTGCTCGCCGCTGGCGACGATCGCGATGTGGTAGCCCTCGTCGTCGAACAACGCATGCAGGAAGTCGCGGACCCCGTCGTTGTCCTCGACCACCAATACTCTGCAGATGCGCTTCATGCCTTGCCGCTCGAATTAATGCACGGGCTTGTGCCGTGCAGCGCTGCTTATACCGCGGCTGAGCCCGCGATGCACGTTCCATTGATCGTTAAAACGCCAAGTAGATCCATGGTTTCGCGGTTAAATCCAGGGTTATACAAACGTCCCGCCGCCCATCATAGCCGCGGCGCGACGCCAGCCCGCTTCGGCGAGCGCGCGCGCCCGGGCGCCCGACTCGCGGGCGCGCAGATTGGCGGCCGTGCCTTCCATCACGCGGCCCATGATGCCTTGGAGAATGGCGGCAAGGCGGAACATGTTATAGGCCATGTAGAACTCCCAATGCGCGATCGCTTCGCGCCCGGTGCGGCGGCAATAGAGGGCGCGGTAGTCTTCTTTGCTGGGAATGCCGAGCGCGGCGAGATCCTTGCCGCCGAGGCCGCGATAGGCCTCGGGCCCAAGCTCCCAGGTCATCATGTGATAGGAGAAATCGCCGAGCGGGTTGCCCAGGGTCGAGAGCTCCCAGTCGAGGACAGCGAGAACCCGCGGCTCGCTCGGGTGGAAGATCATATTGTCGAGCCGGTAGTCGCCATGGACGATCGAGGTCTCGTCGTCGGGCGGCAGGTGTTGCGGCAGCCACTCGATGAGGCGGTCCATCGCGTCGATCTTCTCGGTCTCGGACGCGCGATACTGCTTGGTCCAGCGATCGATCTGACGCTTGAAGTAATTGCCGGGCCGGCCGAAATCGCTCAGGCCCACCGCGCTGTAGTCGACCTTGTGGAGCGCGGCGATGACGCTGTTCATCGCCTCGTAGATCGGCCGGCGCTCAACCGGCACGAGCTCGGGCAGGGTCGGATCCCAGAAGATGCGGCCCTCGACATAATCCATGATGTAGAAAGCCGTACCGATGATGGCCTCGTCGAGGCACAGGGCGTGGCTCCTGGCGACTGGCACATCGGTGTCGCGCAGCGCGGTGATGACGCGGTACTCGCGGTCGACGGCATGCGCTGAGGGCAGCAGTTTGCCCGGCGGCTTGCGGCGCAGCACGTAGCGGCGACCGCCGGCGCTCAGCCGGAAGGTCGGGTTGGACTGCCCGCCGCGGAACTGCTCGACATCGACATCGCCGCGGAAATCGTCGACCTGCGCGCGCATCCAGCGGGCCAGCGCCGCGGTATCGAAGCGGTTGCGCTCGGTGACCGGCATGGTGCCGGTAAAATCGTCGGTCTCGCTCATCACTTCGCGCCCATTGCACGCCAGTCCCATTGAAATCGCCCGGCCCTCGCTTGGCAAAGCTATTTTCGCCTGCGATGCTCGCCGACGGTCTGCCCCCTTCCCGCCTGGAGGCTTATGGCGATGGCGCCGCATACGGACAAGATCCTTTCGGTTGCCATTGGCGGCCTGGGCGCCATCGGCTTCCCGGTCGCGCAGCGGCTTGCCCAGGGCATGCCCGGCTTCATGCTGGCCGCGGTGGCGGCGCGCGACGCTGCCCGGGCGGAGGCGCGGCTTGCCGCCGCAGGCATCGCCGCTCCCCTCGTGCCCCTGGCCGAACTCGCTGAGCGCGCCGACGTCGTCATCGAGTGCCTGCCGGCGGCGCGGTTCCGTGCCATCGCCGAGCCCGCCATCGCCCGCGGGCGCATCTTCATGCCGCTGAGCGCCGGCGCCCTGCTCGAGCATATCGATCTCGTCGAGCGGGCGCGCGCCGGCAGCGCCCGCATCGTCGTCCCGACCGGCGCGCTGCTCGGCCTCGACGCGGTGCGCGCCGCAGCGGAAGGCCAGATCCGGAGCATCACCATGACGACGCGCAAGCCGCCGCGCGGGCTTGCCGGGGCGCCCTACCTGGCCGAGCGGGGCATCTCGCTCGATCGGCTCACCGGCCCGCTCAAGGTGTTCGAGGGCAGTGCCCGCGACGGCGCGCGCGGCTTTCCCGACAATGTCAATGTCGCGGCGGCGCTGGCGCTCGCCGGCATCGGGCCTGAGCGCACGCAGCTCGCGATCTGGGCCGACCCCACGCTCGAGCGCAATACGCACTTGATCGAGGTCGAGGCCGACAGCGCGCGCTTTTCCATGACGATTCAAAATATTCCGTCGGCCGAGAACCCACGCACCGGCCGCCTCACGCCGCTCAGCGTGATCGCCTGCCTGCGTGGCCTGGACGGGCCGTTTCGCGTCGGCAGCTAATACCGCCGGAACGGTGCCTCCGCCAATTTTGTCGTCGACAAATCGCCGCGTCCGCGGAACACTCCGAAGCCAAGGATCATCAAACGTCCGATAAATAAGCACACACAACGTTACAGGGAGGTTTTTCATGAATGCCGGGCAGTGGCCCGCGTCGATCCGGCGCCGGTCCATTCTTAAAGCAGGCGCTGCGATCGGTGCGCTGCAGGTCGCGTCCCCTTTCATCATCCAGGCGCGCGGCGAGACGCCCGTCCGCATGGGCATGGTCGATCCGTTCACCGGAGTCTACGCGGCCTTTGCGCAGAATGAAAAGATCGGAGCGCAGTACGCGACCGACGAGCTCAACAAGAAGGGCGGCATTCTCGGACGTCCGGTCGAGCTGTTGGTCGAGGACTCCGCCAACGATGTCGGCACCGGCGTACAGAAAGCGCGCAAGCTGATCGATCGCGACCAGGTGAGCTTGATCATTGGCGACGTCAACTCCGGCATCGCCATCGCCATCGCTCAGGTGACGAAGGAAAAGAAGGTCCTGCATCTCGTCTCAGGCGGCCACACCGACCCGATCACCGGCTCGGCCTGCTCGTGGAACGTCTACCGTGTCTGCAACTCGACCTCGATGGACGCCAACGCCATCGCCGATACGCTGGTCGAGAAGTTCGGCAACAAGTGGTACTTCATCACGCCCGATTACGCCTATGGTCACTCGGTCCAGGCTGCCTTCGAGAAGAAGCTAAAGGCGCATGGCGGAACGTCGGCCGGCGACCTCGTGCCGCTCGGCACGGTCGACTACTCCGCCTATCTCATCAAGGCGAAGGCCTACGGTCCCAAGGTGCTGATCAACGTCATGGGCGGGCAGGACCAGGTGAACAGCCTGAAACAGTTCGTTCAGTTCGGCCTCGACAAGCAGATGGCCGTCGGCGGCGCGCTGTTCGAGCTCGAGAGCCTGCGCGCGGTGCCGAACGAAGCCCGCATCGGCTGGTGGGTGATGGAATGGTGGTGGGACCAGCCCGATGTGCCGCATGTGAAGGAGTTCAACGCCGCCATGAGGCAGCTCACCGGGAAGGCGGCGACAGCGCGCCACTGGTTTGGCTACACCTCGGTATATACGTTCGCCACCGTGGCGAACCAGGAGAAGACGCTCGACGCCGTGAAGCTCGCGCGCGCCCTCAGCGGATTCAAGCTGCCGCCGGAAGTGGCGCTGCAGCCGGGCAAGCCCGAGTACCGCGCCGGTGACCATGAGCTCATGAGCAGCGTATTTGCAGGCGAGGCGCACCCGCCCAAGGGCGATCCCGACAACATGTTCACGGTGCATGCGGTTGTGCCGGGCGCGGAGGCCGCCGGGCCGGCGGAGGAGACGGGCTGCAAACTGCAATGGCCGGCGTGACGGGAGCGGCGCACTAGACTGCGAATTCGGCGGGCGGCGCCGCGATGACGCCGCCCATGCCGTGCAGACTAGCAGTTGTCTTTTTTGCAAAAAATTCTTCCGATCCGGCAGCAACGATGATCTATTGCGCTCCGCGCACTTGCGCGCGGGGAAATTCGGGCGGCGGTTGTCGCCGCAAGAAAGCCATGGCAAGAACGCCACCAGGAGAGAAGGCATGTCACGAATCGGGGTCAGGATCGGCCGGCGCACGCTGATCCAAGCGGGCGCTGCCATCGGCGCGCTGCAGGTTGCTTCGCCTTTCATTATCTCGGCGCGTGGTGAGGCACCGATCAAGATCGGCATGGTCGACCCACTGACCGGGGTCTATGCCGCGCCGGCGTCGAACGAGGTGATGGGCGCCAAGCTCGCGGTGTCCGAGATGAACGCCAAAGGCGGTATCCTCGGCCGGCCGGTTGAGCTGCTCGTCGAGGATTCCGCCAACGACGTCGGCACCGGCGTGCAGAAGACGCGCAAGCTGATCGACCGCGACGGCGTCAATTTCATCATCGGCGACGTCAATTCCGGCATCGCCCAGGCGATGGCTCAGGTCACGCACGAGAAGCGCGTGCTGCACATCGTCTCGGGCGGCCACACCGACCCGATCACCGGCACGGACTGCAAGTGGAACGTCTTCCGCGTCTGCAACACGACGGTGATGGAGACCAACTCGGTCTCCGACCTGCTGTTCAAG
>Ga0134126_10008049_pt1 | contig 13242 bp, 13 predicted proteins | sample KB31752_FD_96881 | JGI IMG/M metagenome (GOLD analysis project Ga0134126, IMG submission 96881) | Terrestrial soil microbial communities with excess Nitrogen fertilizer from Kellogg Biological Station, Michigan, USA - KB3-175-2 | ecosystem: Environmental > Terrestrial > Soil > Unclassified ...
ACTGGCCTGGCCGGTCCGCTTGGTGCTGCCGGTTGTCGAACAGCCTCAATTGTCTCATCATCCCTGTATGACAGCGCTCATACGCTATCTTACCCATCCGCAGGTGAATATCGACCCCGCCGTCCCGTTCCATCATGGGGACTAAGTGAAATCGGAAGAGCACGCGTGGAAACCCTGGCGAACACCGGATGCCTTCGGACACAACGCAGATCATTTCCAGCGGAGAGCGCGCAAGGCGGTCGAAACCGCAGAGATTATTGCCGGAATTAAACGTTGCCGTCGAAGTACGGGAGCCGATTCACGAGAACGATCGATCGGCGACCGGCTACTTGCCGCTGACGAGTTCGAAGCGTTGGCCAATCAGTTTTTCGCGCATCTATGGCCGAGTGTTAGGGGATGCGAGAGGGCCCTCGATGCCCAGGCGCGTATCGTGCGTGAAGTCGAGCGCGTCCTGGCTCGTAATCGAGCCGGCGATGTGCTCCTGGTCGGCCATGGAGCCGTCGGCAATTTTGTCACTATGCCGGTTTTGCCATCGATCGAATTCATGACCAGGCCGCCGGGGGCGGTCAGTGCTTCATGTTCGCAAGACGGGCGTCGCCTGCTGCATTCATGGCGTCGAATGGAAGACTTGGTTGCGGTACCGCATCGTTTTTTGACGGCGGAACGCTAACCGCTAGCCAGTTGAGTTAGAGAGATGTTAACAATGATCTCCGAGGTTGAATTCCATTTAGCGATTTTTGACTAGTTGGGCCCATTAGTCGGGCTTTATTGTCGCTTCAGGCCATTTCGTGAGTTATCGATTAGATGACCGGGCCATCATTTTTAGTGGAGTTGGAAGATGCCGTGTCGCGCGGAACGGCAGAAAGCTGCTTGCGGGCATTGTGGCACGCTACGGACGTGCTGATTGCCGGCCGCTATTCCGAAGATCAAATCTGGACCTTTGGGGGAGTGATCGGGCGACTAACCGAGGAAATCGAGCACGCCTCCCGCGTCCATCTCGCCAACAAACTTGCGCCGAGCAGTAATGCACCCTTTGACGTGATTCGTAAGCTGGCGTTTGATGATTCGATCGAGGTTGCTGGCCCCGTCCTTTGTCAGTCCGAGCGGCTCGATGGTAAGTCGTTGGTTGCCAATGCAAGAACCAAAAGCCAGCAGCACCTGCTTGCGATCGCAAGCCGAAAACACATTCCCTGCGAAGTGAGTGATGTCCTCGTCAAGCGAGGCAACAGGGAGGTCGTCGGCTCAGTTACCGCCAACCCAGGAGCGCGGCTATCGGATTTTGGCTTTTTGCATCTGGTCAAACGTTCCGAAGACGATTCTATTCTGGCCGAGTACCTTGGCCTTCGAAGGGACATTCCCAGGCACGTCTTCCAGCAATTGATCTCGAAGGCATCCGATGAGGTAAAATCAAAACTCGAACGCGAACGCCCTGAACTGGCCAGCCAGGTTCAAGCGGCTGTGACTGACGTAACGGGAGCCTTCCACGCGAAATTTGGACCAGCAACCAAAAATTACTTCAGCGCCAAGCGTACGGTTGGCAAGCTCCACCAAAACGGTCTGCTGGACGAAGACAAACTGTTTGAGTTTGCGCACTCGCTCAAACTGGAGGAGACCACGGCCGCATTGTCATTGCTTTGCGCTCTTCCGGTCCACGTTGTGGAGCGGGCGCTGATCGATAAACACAGAGAGGCAATCCTGGTTTTAGCAAGAGCCCTGGATCTTTCCTGGCCCACGACGATGGCTCTGCTTTTCCTGGGTGCGACCAACTATCGAATAATAGCATCTGATCTGGACAGGATGAAGGGCGAGTTTTTTCGACTCAACGTTGACACTTCAAGACGGGTCTTGAAGACCTATCAATCCCGGAAGGATGCAAGCATCGAGGATTCTGCTTTCAGCCGCCTGCCCGAGCTGCATAGCCGATGAACGCGCGGCAGATTACGCCATGACGGCGCCTGCAACAGTTAGCTCACTGCTTTCGCTCAGCAGCGCCGAGAAATAATTGGCCATCGTTAAACCGCGAACTTGGGCATCTCACGGCTTACCCCGCCAAAGATCGCCGCAATAGCAGTATGAATATCCTCGAATAGGTGCGGTGGCGCCCTTGATAGTACTAGGTGGGACCGTGCCGAGCAAAGCGGTGTGCCAAGGCATGGAGCACCTGTGAGATCACTATACCCGTAACCCCTCCTGTCAGCTTCTCGACCACGTCGATCAACCGAGCGTCACGGTCTGCGATAAAAAGTTGCAGGAACTCAAGACAGATCGCGCTGCCCAAGACGACGAAAATGACCAAGGTTAATCTGCGCGCATAAGCCAGACTAAACAGAAGTCCCAGCACAGCATAGGCTCCAAACCGCTCGATTACGACGGACATCGAGGTCTCGGTGGTGAAGAGCGAGGGCCGTGCATTTAGCGGCGCGAGCGTTGCGTACACAATAAACCCAAGCAGGAGCCAAGCCGCCAATGAAGTGATTTTTTTAACATGCGATGCACAAGTCACGGTTTGCGGGCCAACCAAAAAGACGCTCGAAGGCGATCTCCGATGGCCTGAGGACATTTCAGTGTGATCGGGCCACGCGCCTTGATCTTGATGGTCCTAACATCGTGTTTCTTGCACAGATAAGCATGACCCGGGAAAGATTGGGGGTTGACAGCAGGCAGGCGTCATTCTCGTAATCTTCGGGCGGATTGTGCGCTGACCAGAGGTGCGCCGAGGAGGGCTCATGAAATCCATCGCTTTAATTGCAATGCTGCTAACAGGCAGCAGCGGGTTTGCCCGGACGAACTCGACTCCGCTGCGCTTCACGAACGGCAAAATTGTCGTTGCGCAATCGTATTGCAAGATGTGCGGAGACCAGCGAACCGATTGCGTGCTCAGGTGCAATGGTGCAGGCGCCTGCATTCAAAACTGCGATGTCGATTATCAATTATGCACAGAGCGCGCCTGCCGGCCCCGGCGTTAGTTCACGAAAAAGACCGCCCGTAGGCGGCCTATTACGCAAACGAATTGTTTTGGGTCGATCAAGCCGCGGCAAGCGTCGGGCGGTTCTGTTTCCGCCGATACGCCATAAAACCAAGACCGCAGAAGCCCAGGATCATCATCGCCCAGGTCGACGGTTCCGGAACGGCAGCGGTGACGGTCACGGTGGCTGCACCCGACGGGAAAACGAAGGGAAAACCGGAATCGTTCGATAGGGTGATAACGCCGCTGTTGTTAAAAAGAATGAACCCGATGCCGTCCGCGATAAACGCAAGCCCGCTGCTGTCAACGTGGGGAGACGCCGTGGTCAAGACGTTGTCATTGCTGTCGTCGCAACGGCGTAGCGATTTACCGCCGGACAATTCCGCAGTCTCTGCGCCAACGGCGGCGGAAGCCCTCGGTCGGTCAGCTCGGCGGCATTTGACCAGTAGGCGACGACCGTGAGAGCAGCAAAGCGAAGATGGACCCAATCCGAGCGATCTTCTTGACGAAAATTCTCGCGGCCAAGAAAAGCGTGCTCAAACGACTGCGATTAAAAAGCGTCGTGGCCGATGACCATCTGGCCCCGGCGCTTGGCCAACGAGCTTTCGAGAGTTGACGGCAAGCTGTCCGAAGATCGCGATATCGCGGCGTCCGCCGATCCCGACACCACCTGCGTGTAGGCAAGGCCAGCTTCACCGACACGGCCCGGGATCCGTCAGCGCGTCAACCAGATTGGGCGATGGTTCTGCGGCAAGGTTAACCTTAATTTTTCCTTTCAGTTGTCGATAAAATTTTATCAAGTATTCTCGTGACAGTTGAGTGGCGTGACGAACCATCCAATGAGAGGCCTTAGAGCCTGCGCATCTTCAGGGCCTCGCTGAGCAGCGAAGATTATTGAAGTTTTTTGCGACCGCGGGCCGGTCGACGGCGGATGGCCGGCCCGCATTTCTTTGAATAGCCTTGAAATCTTTGTGTTGCCCGTTGCAAAAAACGCGGCGTATCGAACCTTGCATCATACAGGAACTAGCAGAATGGCAGTGGGCCTCATCATGGCCGGCGCAACGCTGTTGATGGCCGGCTTCGTAGCATTTGCTCTGCATAGAAACGAACGAAACTTTAGAGCCGAGATCTAAGCACGGATTTTTTCGAACGGTCGCACCGCCGCGCGACCTGCAGCCGGGCACCCGCTCTTCGCACCTTCCCCGAGAAGATGCGCGTGCTCGGCTGTTCAATCTTTGCAGAACTCTCCCATCCTGCTTCGTTTTTCCTGCTGCGTTGCCCGTCTTGATAAGCAAAACGATAGACTGCGCGACGGCGGACTCTGTTCCCAGCTGCGCCGGTTATCAGGCCGCGCCCAGCCTCGCTCTGTTCCGGTTTCGGCGGTGCGCCATGAAACCGACGAATCCGATCAGCACAAGTGCCAAACATCCGGCTTGACCGAGCTTTCAAAGGATCGTGTTGCTTTTTCTTTTGTTCAATGGAAAGCTGGCGGCCAAGCTATGAACCATGGCGCGAGCAAAACGATGTTATCCGCTGCTGAAATTTGGAAGGAGATACTCACCGACGGCAAAAACATGCCGCCGACCGAGGCCGTTATTTTTCAACTTGCTGATTATTCCGATCGCAGTGTCGATGAAGTTAGACAAATCGTCCGCAACACAAACGAGATTTCGAAGCAGAAATGGTCTGAAGCTGATCGCTCGACGCCTGATGGTCTGCGCGCGTTCTATTCAAGTGTTACGAACTGGGTATTCGGAAACATCTCCTATCACGCGCGACAAGCGGAAGGCCGAGAAGGGCCGTTTCCAGCGTTTCCCGTACAAGTAGCCAACGCTTTGAAAAACCTGAAGCCTGGGCATCACTTGGATTTTGGCTCAGGCGTCGGCACGGCAAGTCTTCTGTTCCATAAATTCGGCTGGCAAATCACACTAGCGGACGTTTCTACTCCCCTTCTCGATTTCGCGCGCTGGCGGCTCGCCCGATCCAAAGTTCCCGCGGATTTCATCGATCTGAATACGAATGCCCTTGAGGAACAACGCTACGACCTCATCACGGCTTTCAATACGATGGCGCACGTGCCGAATGTGCGTCAGACGATCTCCGAATTGAGAACCGCGCTCAAGCCCGAAGGTCTGCTTGTGTTTGACATTGATGCCCGCAAGCCGGCGCCGGGCAATGAATGGTTTCTATATGAGAATCCCTACCAGGTTCTGAGGGGGGTCCGCGCGCTTGGCTTTACGCGGATGAACCCGATCGGTGCGATGCAAGTCTATAAAAGGACAGAGCGGGGGCAGCTCGGTGCTCGGTACGTCGCGACAGCAGATTTTGTTCGCTTCAATGCATTCACCTCAACGCTCGGCACTTTGACACGACCGGCCCGGAGCAGGTTGAAGCGATTTCTCTCAAAGGTCTAGGCCGGCCGCTTACCTATCGCTCAATCGTGTCGGCCAGATCTGTCGCGCAACCTCGCACGTGTAGGTCGCCTAGTTTTCAAGGAGACGGCTGAATTTAATTTGTGTTCAATGTAGGCAGGTCGTTTTGCTGGCTGGCATGCCGGAATGGCTGTGGCCAGCCCCACGTGCGTCCATCGGTGCCGGCACGAACTTCACGTGCTTCTTCAATGCTGCTCCGCCAGCCCTTGGTAAATGAGACCAGCGCGCTGGTGCGTCCTGGCATCGCGTTTAGCTTAATAGGCAAGTTTTGTTGCCCGGTCCGCATCGGCATAGTTATCTCCGGTCGGCAAATTCTTCTGTGTTTATGCCTACCTTGGCGAGGCCGGCGGCCGATCAGCTAGGTGGCGTTTTTTGGCAGGTAAGGAACATGAGAGCAGCGAAGCGACGATGGACTGTACCCCGAACAGCACCTTCTTGAGGAAATGCTCGCAGCCAAGAAAAGCGCTGGCCAAATTGGGGTGAAACTCGAGCGGAAAGAACAGGCGGTTTACGCTCGAGTTCAAAGACTGAGATTAAAAGGCCAATTGCCCCAACATGGGTTGTCCTTCTCAAGGCGAACGGCCCCCGCCGACCATGGTGGTTAGCGTTTTATCCATCGGATGAGCCGGGACGATACCGCTGACATGCGGCTTCGTGGCGTATTGGCGAAGGCAGTCGCTGCGCTTCAGCGCATTAATCCTGTGCGTCGCTGAGACGAAGAATCAGGGTCACAAATCCCGCTTCAGGTATGGTTGGCCGTCACGGTGAATAACGTGAAATGCGGAGGCCGCGCATGGCGCCACCAACCGCCTATTTCTGGTCGACATCTTCCTGGTCGACATCGACCAGAAATACCGTCACGGCGTCGCCAGTCGAACGCCCCGCCATCTTCGCCCGGTAACGAGCGCGCTCCTCCCCGTTTGCTAGCCTGATCCGGAGTATCGTCAGATCGTCACAGAGCGGAACACCGTTGCAGCGGGCCGATCGAAGTCTAGTGCGCACTCTTTCATCTCTGAAGAATATTTCCGCCTCTTCGTATTTTTTGACCGCAAAAGCGACGAGGGGTTTGCGATCCGCTTCTATGGTAAAAATCGAGAGCGACAATGCTTCATTCATAGCGTTATGAACTTTTATTGCCAGCCCGCGCATGGGAAAACGCTAAGCAGCATTTGAGGCTACGCGTTGGCTATTAGCGAACTAGCGAGCACGGTGATCGCAATCGCGCCCGAAGCTGTCCACTCGATCCCGTCGGCGACGACCGGGTGCCGTCTCGACAATTGTTTCCACCAAAGTTTTATCGCGGGAAGGCGTGCAATGCAACGGGTTCCTCAAACCAACGATCGTGCGTGGCCGTAAGTTGTAAGCTTATGACAACATCCTGATCTATCTGGGGCAAAATGGCGTCTACACGTTTTATCCGACCAAACCGGAAGACCTGTCCAATCAGGCCGCGTTTTCCTTCACGGATGCAATATCGCTCGCCATGGGTACTTATGACTTTCGCTGACCGTTCCTCCAGCCAGGCCTCGCTAACCCTGGATGCAGCGTTCACGGCCGCTGTCCCCGAAGCGTCCACATGAGCCATGATGATCTTGGGCTTTGCCAGCGTTGGCTTCATGGCATTTCGGCGCAAGCGTGGGCCGGCGTTTCGGCTGGCCTGGTCGCCGTTTACGTCGTGGTGCTACAGTGAAACCGCCTCCGGGCCGTCTTTTTGTTCGGAGCGCTGCGAACTTGCTCGATCTGATAGTCGCTGGACCCCAGCCACTGAAGTCGCGTCAACCAGTCTAGTCGGGCCCCGCCGACACTGGCGGCTACGGACGAGACGTCCTTCCAGCATTTGCGATCGTTCTCACATTTCTGAAAACTGCAATATTCGAACCTCACCCCCGTCCCAGGGATCGGTTATGCGCCGCTGTGCATTGCTTGTTGCCCTTTTGGCTCTAGTTTTCATTGCTGTCGCTACCTCGGTGCAGGCCGATAGCCGTTTCGTTTCACTCCGGTTCAGCTGACCACACTTACTCTGGAGCCGAGACCGAGCAACGCGGAGGAGGTCGTTGACCTGTCAGGCAACTGGCAGGGATATGCCTCTATCGGGCGTAAAAAGGTCAACTATGATTGGCAGATTGCTCAGCAGCGGCAGAGATTATTTGGCGCCAATTCCAAATCCACCCTCGATGGACTTGATGTAAGCACCCACGCATTCCAGGGGACTATTCGGGATTCGATCGTAGTTTTTCGGGCCGTACGATGGCTCAGTCCTCAACTCAGCACCTGGTGTATGGCTGCGGAGACGCTCAAATTGGACGAAACAACAACGCCTCCTGAGCTCAAGGGTACCTGGGGCGCAAACCCGATTCCGGGCGGCTGCCCGACGGGGTCGCACGGCCGAGTGCAACTGAAACGAAGATAGCGAAGCGTAAGCCCGAGGCCCGACGATTTTCCCACCAATAGGCTGGCGTTGACGACTGCGGACCCAGCCAGCACACACAATAGGTGTTTTCCGGTTGTCGGGGGATCGTGTGAAGCCATCGTGTCGAAGCAGTACGTAAATAATGCGCCAATTAAAGCCGAATCGGTTGATGCACCTCTGTCCCGGATGACGGGTTAAGGCCAATCGGCGTGCGCGCTCACATCCGGTTGAAGGCTTTTGCGATCGCAGCCTGCGCTTCGTTCTGAATCTGGCGCAGATGGGCATCGCTGCGAAAACTTTCCGCATAGATCTTGTAGACATCCTCGGTGCCGGACGGCCTTGCCGCGAACCATCCATTGTCCGATAAGACCTTGATGCCTCCCAACGGCTGGCCGTTGCCGGGTGCAGTCGTGATTGCAGCCTCCACCGGATCGCCCGCCAGCTCCGTCAAGCTCAGCTTATCGGGCGACAGCCCTTTCAAGAGATTCTTTTGCGCCGCCGTCGCCGGGGCGTCGATCCGCGCATAATAGGGAACGCCGAGCTCGCGCGTCAGATCCTCGAACAGAGAGCCGGGGTCGCGGCCGGTTCGCGCCGTCATCTCGGCGGCCAATAATCCCAAAATGATGCCGTCCTTGTCGGTGGTCCACACCGATCCATCGCGCCGCAGGAACGAAGCGCCGGCGCTCTCCTCGCCGGCAAACCCGAACCCGCCGTCGATCAGACCTTCAACGAACCATTTGAAGCCGACCGGGGTTTCGACCAGCCTCCGGTTGAGCTTTTGGGCAACGCGGTCGATGATCGCACTGGAGACGATGGTCTTGCCGATCGCACAGTCACCGCTCCATTGCGGGCGGTTAGCGAACAGATAGGCAATCGCCGCCGCCAGATAATGGTTCGGGTTCATCAGTCCGTTGGAGCGGGTGACGATGCCATGGCGGTCGGCGTCGGTGTCGTTGGCAAAGGCGACATCGAATTTTTCTCGAACGCCGATCAGCCGGGCCATCGCGTAGGGCGACGAACAGTCCATCCGGATCTTGCCGTCCCAGTCGAGGGTCATGAACCGAAACGTCGGATCGATCGCGTCGCTGACGATGGTGGCAGCCAACCCGTAGCGCTCGATGATCGGCTGCCAGTAATGCACCGCAGCGCCGCCCATCGGATCGATGCCGATCTTGACGCCGGAATCGCGGATCGCGTTCATGTCGATTACATTAGCCAGGTCGGCGACATAGGGACCGATGAAATCGCTAAGATGCATGTTGGCAGCCTTGCGAGCGCGATCGTAAGGGATGCGCTTGATGCCCTTGAGGCCGGCTTCGAGAAAGCCGTTGGCCGCGCGCTCGATGCCGACGGTGATGTCGGTATCGGCCGGGCCGCCATTCGGTGGGTTGTATTTGAATCCGCCATCCTCGGGTGGATTATGGGAGGGCGTGATTACGACGCCGTCGGCCAGGCCGCTCTCTCGGCCCTTGTTGTAGCTCAGGATCGCGCGCGAGATCACGGGCGTCGGCGTATAGCCGTTATGCTGGTCGGCCATCACCTCGACGCCATTGGCCACGAACACCTCGATCGCGCTCGCCAGCGCAGGCTCGGCCAGCGCATGGGTGTCGATGCCGATGAACAATGGTCCGTCGATGCCGGCTTTGTGCCGGTGGTCGCAAAGCGCTTGGGTGATCGACAGGATATGCGCCTCGTTGAAGGCGTTGTTGAGCGCCGAGCCGCGATGCCCGGAAGTGCCGAATGCCACCCGCTGCGCCGATATCGAAGGATCGGGCCGACCGGCGAAATAGGCCGTCACCAGCCGCGGGATGTTCGCCAGCATCGCCTGCGTGGCAGGCTTGCCGGCCAGCGGAATGATTTCAGCAGCCACGGGAAATCCTCAATGCCATTTATGTTCGCGATGGGCAACGTAGCGAAACCGGATCCGCCGCGACATTGTAGATCGGTTTTGCCAGTCCGAACAACAGGAAGCTCCAGCACCATCGGTTCGCATGAATGGCGGCGAGTGTGGACCGGCCAATTAATCGGACTACCTAGTCCGCGAGCTTCGAGACCGGCATCGCCAAGGAAGCTCGCACGGGCCGCGGCCGTTGCAGCCTCTCAACCCAGGCGACAAATGGCATGCGGGCAGCCGGTGACATGCGGGCGCCTGGTGACATCGACGAGGTGTCGGCATTGGCTGAACCGTCATCCACATTGGGTTCGTTCTGTCAAACACCCGCATATCGGACAGCTTCGGCCCGCGCATCAGCTTGCGCAGCGCTTTCGTTCGGGAGACTTCGGCCCGATTGCTGAACCGATGTCGGCTTTCCGATCCGTGGAGCGCAGCGTCACTCATCTTGGCCGCCGAGCTTGTCCAGGCGTCGCCTCGCGGCCTTGCGCAGGCTCAGCGCCTGCCGCTCATAGCGGTCGAGCGCACACAGCTCGGTCAGGACCCGAGCATCCAGAATTTGGCCGAGCCCGCCTGCCGCAGCCTTGGCGTTGCGAACCCGCTTCAGCGCGAGCTGCGCCCGGGCCAAAGCGCGTGCCGCTTCCAGTTGGTCGTCGCCGGCAGATTGCGGTTGCTGGTCGCCTCCGGCTTCGTTCGCGATCACCCGCGCCAGCAACTCCACTTCCTCAAGATCCGGCGCTATAGGCACCGACAGCCCGTGGCGATAGGCATTGCGGCTGGACTTTGCCCGTCCCGCCGCGGTCCGGGGCCCGGTGCTCTTCAGAGCATTGGCGCGGTTGGCCGCCATCTGCTTTTCGCTGGCCACGGCGTCCCTCCTAATTCAGCGCAAGCTCGGGCTGGTCCGGCCGGTCTCGCTTGGACCTTTTAGCCTTTTCCCTGGCTTGCCTTCGCTTGTCCCGCTTCACCTCGCGCACAATGCTGCTGCAGCGGGTCTGGCACTGCGCGATCAACCGGTCCAGCGAAGCGATGGATTTTCCGTGGAGTTCGGCGGCCTGGGCATTGATCGCAGCGTCCGTGATGCCGAACCTACGCAGGCGATTTCTCGCCTGGTCGCGCTCAGGCGAGGGCGGGCCGAGGTAGTCCCGCGCGGTTTTGGTCGGTTCCAGCACGTAGACGTGCTTGTACTGCATCAGCAGCGCCACGATGGCCTTGAACCTCAAGGCACGCGGCAGTTCAATGCGCTGGGTGCGATAGCGCGTCATTTCGCACCTGCCGTGAAAGAGTTCCTCGACCAGCCAGCGTTCGAAAATGTCTTTCGGCTGGATCGCGGCATGAATTTCACAGACCAGCGCCAGGTCAGTTTGCCCGTCTTCGCCCGCGGCCCGCGGTACCCTTAAGACTATGGCCGCAAGGTAGTTGCCCTCCAGGCGCTGCTGCTGGTCCACATCGTCGCCATCCGTGGCGGCTTTGGGTCCTGCCCCTGGCGTGCTGCTCCAGCCGCCTTTGGGATTGTCCGGCGGCCGCGAGGCCGTTTCCCCGCCTGGCGGGGTGGCAGCTTTAGGCTGGTTGTCCCCGGGCAGCGCTTGACCGGCGTCTGGACCGGCTGGCGAATCCGTCTTCGTTGTCTGAGCCGGATCGGCTTGCGCGGCAGGCCGGCCCGGTCGATTTAGCGGAGAGGTCGCGCTTGCGGAGGGTAGTTGTTCATTCATGGAATGCTCTCCTAGGTTGAAGCTGGACCAGTGCATACCCTCAACGGATCGCGGAAGCAAGTTCACAAGAACGAAAAAAATATATTAATATCAATAGGTTATCAGGGGCATCCGGATTTGCTTTTGAGCCGAATGAACGGTAGCAGCAGCTCCCTTGATTCCGTTCGCGAGGTACAAAACATGCAACCCCTTTATGTCGATCAAGTCCAAAAATTGGACATCCAACGCCTGATGACCAAGGCGGTCAGGGAGGTGCGGGCCGACACCTACGCCCTCACGGTCGCGATGGAAAAGTGGCCGCAAATCCAGGGTCAACCAAACAGCAATCTCTTGACGATCGAGGTTAAACTTGACCGCTCAACCGATGTCCCGGCTACCGACTCTATCTCCGGCGGTATGGTGCTGAAATTCACAATGCCCGATGGTCGAAAGTGCGAGCAATGGGTGCAGATTGAGGGCGTTCCTTCACGCAAGCGCGGCCGGCAATGGAGAGTAGCGTGGCCCTGCGGCGAACGCGCGCAGACGCTTTATTTCAAACACACCGTTGAACAGTTCGGCTCCCGCAAAGCGCTCGGGCTGAAGTATCGCCCGCTCGGCCTGAAGTATCGGCGGAAACTGTCCAACAAGGGTCACCGTCCTCTCGTCCGGATGCGCCACTACCTCAGAGAGCTCGAAGCCCAGAACCCCGATCCTTATATTGCAAAACCGTTGTGGATGACCGAGGACCGCTACCAGTTTTTGCTGCGAGAACTCAACAAGGAATATATCCGGTTTGTTAGTCCTCTGCTCGGTATTCCCGTGATGGAATTTTACGACGAATATGTCGAGCCCGACGTCAACGCCATGCCAGAGCAAATGCCGCTCCGCGATCCGCAATCGTTGGCGATGTGCTACCTGGACAAAGGCGGCCAACTGCACATCAAAGCCAAATACGATCGAAGATACGGACTGCCCGAGAGCGCAGCATCGGACAAACCCACACACGTCTGGTTCGGCCTATTCGGGGACGAGGCGATCGCAGCATAGGTCCGCAAAAGAGCAACAATCTTGCTCACAAAGAGCTCGCCTTCGATCGCAAAGAGAGCGTTACTGATTCGGCCGAAGCGACTTCGTTTCGGGAGTCAGCCCCCGCCATTCCAGTTTTTGGGCGGGGTTGAGGCCGTGCAACGGATCGCGTTGCGCCAACCTCAAGGAGAATCCCGGTGACCAGTAACGTGCAGCGTAACGGCACAAGCCAACTTGTTGCTCCCCTTTCGACCACCTACCGCCCGGTCTGGTTCAATCCAAAGGATCGCCGCACCTTCATCGGCGGCTCGGACGCGCGCATCATCATGGGTGACGATGACGCCCGGCTCACGCGGTTGTGGCTGGAAAAGCGCGGCGAGACCGATCCGGAAGACTTGAGCGACAACCTGATCGTTCAGTTAGGGTCCGTGACCGAGAATCTGAACCGGCGCTGGTACGAGCGCAACACCGGTCACGCCATCAAGGATGTGCAGAAGCAAATCCAGCATCCCGTCAACAAATGGATGGCCGCGACTCTCGACGGCCTGGTCGAAACCACCGGCGCGGTGTTCGAAGCCAAGTTCATGCTGCCCTGGACGTTCTCGGAAGAGGGCGCGGCCGAAAAGCATATGGCGCAGCTGCAGCACAATATGTTTGTCGCCAATACCCGCGCTGCGGTGCTGTCGATCATCACCGGCGGTGGCAAGTGGGTCGAGATCACGATCCATGCCGATCCGCTGTACCAGCATCTTCTGATCACCGCGGAGAAGAAGTTCTGGCGCTGTGTCCAGAACGGCGACACCCCAAAACTGTTTGGCATCGAGCCGCCA
>Ga0134126_10008050_pt1 | contig 13241 bp, 9 predicted proteins | sample KB31752_FD_96881 | JGI IMG/M metagenome (GOLD analysis project Ga0134126, IMG submission 96881) | Terrestrial soil microbial communities with excess Nitrogen fertilizer from Kellogg Biological Station, Michigan, USA - KB3-175-2 | ecosystem: Environmental > Terrestrial > Soil > Unclassified ...
GGAGAACCAGCCGGAAATCGAGTACGCCTTAGGAGCACCTTGGCGAAGTCGGGCTGAGGAATTTCCTGCTGGACGCCCTGAGCACGCCGCTTAACTTCGGCGGGCCCGGATCAGATACTTAATGCCATACTAAGGGAAATTGTAAGCCTTATCCCTGAAGGGAATCACGCTTGCCGGGCTAATATGTCGGCTCCTGTTCGTAAACGGGGCCCTGTCGCTGACCTTGACACCTCGCAGGCTGCTATGACGGGAAAGGCGTCCGGCGATATGCGGGTCAATTGAGGCTAAGCTGGTAATATGCACCCGGGAGGCGGCGGGATGGCAAGTGAAACGGCTATCGATGGCGGCGGGGGCGATGAGAGCCTTGACGTCCCTACCGCATTGATGAACGCCGGCATCCAGGCGCTCCAGCGGCAGGACTTCGACACGGCCGAGCATGCCTTCGGACAGGCTTTGCTTGCGGCGGAGGAAGATCACCCGGATACCGTGGTCGACCTTTATAAACAGCTGGCAAGAGTGTGCGCGCTGACCGGCCGCTCGCAGCAGTCGGCGGATCTCGAACGCGCGGCCGATCTTCTCGAGTTGCGGCGCGCGAAACTCCTGGCTTCGCCCGAGAACATGCGACGGCTAATCGAGGCATTGCGCCCCTTCCCCGACCGCCGGGCCGAGCTGGGAGACCTCCTCGAGTACCTTGCCCTGCGGGAGAGGTTCACGATAGAAAGCCTGGCGGCCGCCCGCGAGCATATGGAAGAGGCGGTCCGGATCGCCGACGAGCTTGATCCCGGCTCGCTCGCCACCGCCATACGTCGCGGGAACCTGGTCGCCATCCTCGGGGCCCAGCGTGATCTTCCTGCCGCCCTAGAGCTGGCCGAGTTGATCCGGGACAAGTTGACGGCGGAGGATCCGGTGGCCGCATCCGTCCTGCTCCGCAGTACGGCTCAGTTCCGTTTGCTGACTGGTGACCTTCCTGGAGCCGAGGCGGACGCGCGGGAGGCCATACGGCTGGCCAAGGGAAAGGACGCCGCGCCAGTACGCGCGGCCGCGCTCAGCGCCCTGGGCATGATCCGGGCGGAGCAGGGCGACGGGAAGGAGGCGATCGCCCTGTACCGCAAGGCACTAGCCGAGCCTGATGCGGCCGGCGAGGGACTCCAGGCCGTCCCCATGGGGGTCAACCTGGTGCGCCTGGGCGACCTTGAGCGCGGACGGGGCAACCTGGACACGTCGGCGGAGTACCTGAGCCAGGCGGTCGCGCTTCTGCAGGAAAACGCGCCCGGCAGCGTCGAGCTGGTGGAGGCGCAGCGGAAACTCGGCGAGACGCGGTTCCAGATGGGGGAGAGCGGGCAGGCGATCTCCGCGCTGCGCGCGGCTAAGCAGCTCGCGCGTGATCCCGCGACCAGGCTGCAGCACTCAGTCGGCCTGGCTGAGGCTTATAAGGCGCTGGGCCGATTCGCGGACGCGCGAACGGTGCTCGAGGATGCCCTGGCCGATGCGGCCAGCGTGCACGATCCGCGCCTGCTCGCCCACGCTTCCATGTCTCTGGCGGGTGCCCATCGCTGGCTGGGGGACCTGGAACAGGCGCAACGCATGTACGAGGCAGTGTTGAGCCAGGCGCCGGCCGAGTCTTCCGTACAGTCCCAGGCGATGAGCAACCTCGGCGGCATCTTCTATGACCGCCGGGAGTATGACGCCGCGATCAACCTGTATCGCCAGGCGCTCGAACTCGCCGATGGCCAGGAGGCGGTCCTTACCGTGTCCTACAACCTGGCCACCTCCCTGCACCGCGCGGGGCGGCTAGCCGAGGCTGACCGCCTGTACGCTCGCGTGCTTGCTGAGCTGCCGGGGGTAAGCCGGAGACACTCGAGCGCCGCATCCGGACGCGGGGTGATCGCCTACGCGCGGGGACGCCTCGGCCGGGCGATCAGGTTCCTCCGGCAGGCGGTTGACATCGACGAGCGGCTGCTGGCCGCGGCTGGCGACGCCAACCGGCAGAGCCTGGTCCGGCTCCTGTATCAGCATTACGGCGACCTGCTGACCGTACTCCTGCAACGCGGGCGCCCGGAGGACGTGGAATCGGGGCTGCTAATCGCGGAGATGTCGCGGGCCAGGATGCTGGAGTCGCGGCTGATCGCATCAGCCGCACTGGCCCCCTCGGCGACCGCGGCGCGGGAGCAACGCCTGCGCTACAAGCTGGCGGTGACGGCCCGGCGCTTGCTCAAGGCGCGCAACGAGCCCGGCTCACGCCAGGCCGCGGTCGCGGAACTGCAGAGGCAGGAACGCGAGCTCAGCGCCGCCCTAGCGGACCTCGACCAGGACGGTCCCGCCACAGCGGGCCTGACCGTGCTGGACGCCCCGGCCATCCAGGAGGCACTCCAGGAGTCCGACGTCCTCCTGGAGTACGTGACCGCCAATGAGCGGGTCTACGTATTCGCAGTCACCCGGCGCGCGGTTGAGGCTCACCTGCTGCAGGCCAGTGTGAGCGACCTCACCGCAAGCGTGGTGGAGATCATTGCCCCGTATCACGTTGACTTCAGCCTGGCCGAAGACAGCGCGGCGAACTGGGACGGGCTCCGCGGAACCGTCCTTGGCCCGGTCGCGCACCTGCTCACCGGAGCACGCAGGCTGTTCGTCAGTCCAGACGGCCCCTTGCACTACATCTCGTTCGAGCCGCTGACCGAGGGCTTGACCGTCGTCTACGTACCATCGGCGACAATCGGTTTCCGGCCACGCAAACCACGGCCTGCCCGTCAAGCCGAGACCGACTTCGTCGGCCTCGGCAACCCGGCGTTTGACTCGTCACTGCAGGAGTTCGCCGGCCTGCTGCCTCTCCCCGGCGCGGAGGTGGAGGTCGAGGAAATCCGCGAGCTGTTCGGCGACCGGGGCGTCGCGCTGACGGGGCCAGCGGCGACCGAGGCGGCCCTGCGGTACTGGGCCCGCCGGTGCCGCTACCTGCACGTCGCGGCGCACGGCCTGGTCGACCGGGACAACCCGATGCGAAGCGGGATCGTGCTGGCCGAGCCCCAGGTCCTGCGAATTGACGAGCAGTCGGGTTCTGATGACGTCCTGTACGGCTACGAGATGATCGACCTTGACATCGCCGCTGAGCTGGTGGTCTTCGCCGCTTGCCGCACCGGCTTCGGCGTACCCCAAGCCGGCGAGGGCCTGAGCAGCATGGGCAGCGCGCTGCTACAGGCCGGGGCCGCGTGGGTCCTTGTCTCGCTGTGGCCGGTCGGCGACCTAGTGTCCGCGGCGTTCATGCGATTCCTGTACGAGGCGATCATCAGCGGCGCGCCGGTTCCCGACGCGGTCCAGAGCGCGCGCGAGGAAATCCGCGCCGATCATAGCGATCCGTACTGGTGGGCCGGATTCGTACTGTTCGGGGCGCGCGCGTGATCCGGCCGCAGCTCCTGAGCCGCGCTCGCACGGCGCTGCGCATCGTCCGGCAACTCCAGCTAGCCCCGGACGCCTGGGCGATCATTGAGCGCTTGGCTGAGGAGCTGGTGCACGCGGTTCAGGGCCGCGACGAGCCGCGGCTGCGTGAAGTGCTGGCGGAGCTGGAGCGCGCGGGGGCGACCCGGGCCGGGGCGTTCGGGCCGATCGATGGGTCCGTTCCCGGCCTGGAGGGAAGCGTGGGCACGATTCCGCCGGAATCGGCGGCGGCCCGGCTGCGCACGCTGGATATGGTGCTTGAGTCAGCCGCAGCGGAGATCCGCCGGTTTCCGCACATCGATCTGGGCGAGAAGACGCCGCTGCGTCCCGGCGCCCGCTTTACCGTGGACGTCGTCCTGAACACTGCTTCGCCACGGCCAGATGAGCGGGCCGAGGCCTTCATCCTGCGAAACCCGCCGGCTGACCTTAGCGAGCTGGCTGTCGAGGTGTGGCTCACAACATCGGCTCATTTCGTGATCGAAGGCTCCTCGCTCGGGACGGTATTCCTGCGGCCGAACGAGGAGCGATCGACGGCGGCGCGTTTCACGCTGGCGGTACAGGATCCTCCGCCAGCGGACGCGGGAGTGCCCACGCTGCACGCGACCTTCAATTACAAGTTGCGGGCGAGCGGCTCGGTCTACCGAGAGATCCCGCTGGCCGGCGGGGACGACACGTGCAGCGCCGACGCACAGCCGGCGCAGGTCCGTGACGCTGAAGCAGGGGAAGTCATCGTCGCCGCCCGCGCCGAGTCGCCCGACCTAGAGGTGATCATCAGGCGGGTGCCGGACCAGCCGCGCCAGTACTTCGTCCTGCTGCGGTCCTCCTTGCTGGGCGGGGTCGCCATCGAGGACACATGGACGCTGGAGGACGACGCGGAGGCCCTGGTCAAGCGGTTCATGTCAAGCTTCATCGACCCCCTCGCCAGTAGACGCGGCCGACGCCGGTCGCTCGAAGGCGCCGGCGTTCTCTTCTTCGGCGCGGCGCCGCCCGCCTTTCGCGAGTTGTACTGGCGCCTGGTCGACGAGGGGACACCGCCACGGTCCATGCTCCTCGTCTCGGACGAGCGGGCGATTCCGTGGGAGCTGATGATCCCGCGACGCCGGCATAAGGACGGCTCATGGCAGACCATGGAGCCGCTTGGCGTCAGCTGCGCGATCGGCCGCTGGCACCAAGATGAGATGCTTTCCCCCAGCCAGTGCCTGCCCCTTTCCGACAGCCTGATCCTGGCGCCCGACTACCCGGCCCCGTACACGCTGCCCCTGGCCGCGCACGAGCGTGATGCCGTGCGTGGCCGCTTTCCTGGACTGGACGTTCCCGGAACCTTCGACGCCCTCGATCTGTTCTATTCGTCTCACAGCGGCAGCCTGCTGCACTTCATCTGCCATGGACGCGATGAGACGCTGCAGTCGATCCTGCTGCTTGAGGACGAGAACCTGTCCGCCCTCCAGGTACTGACAAGCGGACTGGCCGACGCCTGCCGCGCGCGCCGTCCGCTGGTGTTCCTCAACGCGTGCGAGGTGGGCCGGCCAAGCCCCGGGCTGGCCAGCGTCGGAGGATTCCCGGCCGCCTTCATCGCCTCGGACGCTGGCGCGGTGATCGCTCCACTGTGGTCGGTTCAGGATGACGTAGCACATGAGGTCTCAACTCGCTTCTACCGGGCAGTGGGACGAGACCCAGAACGGGCATTCGCCGATATCCTTCGCGACCTGCGGGCAGAGGCATACGCCGCGGGTGGGGCCGATAGCTACGCCGCGTACTGCTTTTACGGAGACCCTCTCGCGTCCGGGAGCCCATCATGAACGCGGAGCTGCGACGAAGCATGGACGCCCTCATCGCGGCGGGCGACCACGAAGGACTAGCCGAACTAGCGGTCGCGCTGTTTCAGGGAGACGACCTGCCGTCGGCCGAGATAGCCGCCGCCGCCGCGGTCACGGCGGGGTCGGCCCGTGCTCACTCGCTTCTCGCCATCGTCCTCGACTTGCAGCGCCGCCCAGTCGAGGCGGAGGCGGCGTACCGGGCGGCCCTAGCGGCGGGAGACGACTCCGCCGTCGTCAACCTGGCGGACATGCTCATGCTCCAGCCCGATCGCTACGCCGAGCTGGAAGTGCTGCTGCGTCGCGCGATCGGTCAGCAGGTCGTGAGCTCCCGCTTCGTTCTCGGGAAGGTACTGCACCGCCAACCGGGACGGGAGCAGGAGGCCGAGGAGTTCCTGGCGAGCGAGACCCATCCCCAGGTCAGGTCGGCCGCGCAACTTGAGCTCGGATGGATGCTGGCGAAGCTGCCCGGACGGGAGGCTGACGCCGAGCGCGCATTCCGCGCGAGCGATATGCCGGAAGCGCACCGGGCTCTGGCTGACCTCCTTGCGAAGGTTCCGGGACGGGAGGAAGACGTCATCGACGCGCTCAGGCAGGCGGCCGAGGGCAATGTGGCGCACGGCTGGAACAACCTGATCGTCGAGCTGAAGGCGCGCGGCATGACCGCCGCGGCCGAGGCGGCCTACCGGGACGGGCTGGCCCGCGGTGAGACGGGCCTGCGGGTGCACTTCGGCGAGTTCCTGCGGCTTCAAGGGCGCCTGGCCGACGCGGAGGAGGTCCTGCGCCCGGGCCTGGCTGACGACCCCCGATGCGCGCTGGTGCTTGGCGTCCTGCTCATGGCCGAGCCGGGACGCATGGCCGAGGCACGCGACCTGCTGATCACCGCCGCGGGAGCAGGGATAGTCAAGGCAGCGCTCCTGCTCGCGCTGCCACGGGAACCGGAGCGGACCGCCGCCCGCGGACAGCGGCTAGCCGGGCTGAACGGCAAGCTCGCTGACTCGGCCTCCGAGCGGCCGCTTGCGGGGAAACCTCCGGGGCCAGCACCGACCCGGGCATGGTGGCGGGACCTCGTGGCAGAGGACCGTGACGTGCGGGGGCACTTGATAGCGGACCTCATCGGCTCTGGCCGCCGCGACGAGGCCGAGACGGTCGCCGCTGACATCCGATGGGCTGAAGAGCAGGTGCGGCACTCCGGGCCAGCTGCCGCATCCGCCGACCTTGCCCTTGTCGGCACGCCGCGAGCGGGTCGCCTGCAGGGTGCTCTCGCGCGGACGGCTCATCTGATGGCCCCTACCGAGCCCCCCGCAGCGGTATCCGACGTCCTGCGCAGCCGGGTAGCGGCCGACCCGGACTGGGGACCCCAGATTGCCGCTCTGACAGCTGAGCACGACCACCCAGCACTAGTAAACCGGTGGACGCTGCCAGACCTGCCCGACCCTGCGTTCCGGAGAATCCTGGTCAGCTATAACGGGCCGAGTTACCGCACCCCAGTCCATGCGATGGTAGTCGCGCCCGACGGTACCTGGATCGCCTCGGCAGCAGGCCGGGCGGTGGACTTCTGGGATGCGCCCACTGGGGCGAAGCGGGGATCCTTGCCGACGGGGCACACCAACTACGTGGGGGCGCTGGCGATCAGCCGGGACGGTGCCGTTCTTGTCTCGGCCGGCGGTGAGGTCGTCGGCCGAGACGATATGACTGTCCGGATCTGGGACCTTCCGAGCCACGCTGAACGCGCCGTGCTGACCGGGCACTCCGGAGAAGTGCACGCTGTTGCGGTCGCGCCCGACGGCACCTGGCTCGTGTCCGGAAGCGGCGACATGACCGTAAGGGTGTGGGACACGAGGACCGGACAGCAAAGGGCCGTCCTGGCGACTCGCCCTCACAGGGTCTGGACGCCGAGCGAGGGCGATACAGACAAGTCTGGATGGGTTCACGCGGTGGCGGTCGCGCCGGACGGCTCTTGGTTCGCGGCAGGAGACAGTCACGGAGAAGTGCAGATCTGGGATGCGGCGACCTTGCAGGAGATAGCTGCCCTGAGTTTCCGGGACTGGGTGGTTTCGTTGGCGGTGGCGCCGGACGGCAGCTGGCTCGCGGTGGGCGGCCACGCTGGGCCGGTGCGGATCTTGGACACCACAACCTGGCGGGAGAGAACTGTCCTGACCGGGCATACGAACTGGGTGCGCGCTCTCGCCGTTTCCCCTGACGGGGAGCGGCTGGCGTCTGGCAGCGAAGATTGCACGATCCGGATCTGGGACACGACGAACGGCCAGGAACTGGCCGTCTTTGACAATCCCGGGCGCGACGTAACTGCCTTGGCATTCGCGCCCGATGGCGACTGGCTGGCTTCGGGCGACTCTCACTCGGTGCGCATCTGGGATGCTGCCCCTGAACAGCGTCCCGTTACCTCACCTGGCGGACGTACCGAGCCCGTACATGCTGTGGCGGTTGCCCCGGATCGGGGTTGGCTAGCCACCACCGGCCAGGGTGAGGCCGTAAGGACCTGGGATGTGAGCACTGGACAGCAACTGGCCTACTTGCATCCTCGCATAACCGTAGCGCGCGCGGGCTGGACAGGAGCGGTGGTGATATCGCCGGACGGGAGATGGATCGCGTCTGGCGAGAGCGGCGGGACCGTCCAGTTTTGGGATGCGGCCAGCGGCCGACCTCTGATGGCCTTGAGGGGACGGGGATCAGCGGACGCGCTGGCGGTGGCCCCGGACGGAAGCTGGCTCGCCTGGGGCGGGAACCATAAGGCGATCCGGATCTGGGACGTGATTAAACGCCGGGAGCGAATGGTCATGATGTTGCCAGAGGAGGAATTCCTTGCTGACGTGAGGACACTAGGGGTGGCCCCGGATGGCAGCTGGCTCGCCTCCGCTGGGTATGACAAGACAATCCGGATCTGGGATATGGCCAGCGGCCGGCAACGAGCCGCCCTGACCGGGCATGACGACAAGGTGAACGCGCTGGCGGTGGCGCCGGATGGCAGCTGGCTCGCCTCCGGCGGTTATGACAAGACAATCCGGATCTGGGATATGGCCAGCGGCCGGCAACGAGCCGTTCTGACCGGGCACACCGAAACCATATGGACAGTGGCAATCGCCCCCGACGGCCGATGGATCGCTTCGGCCGACAACGACGCGACCATACGCATCTGGGATGCAGCCGACGGAGGTGCCATCACCCTCATGCGAGTGGAAAAGAGGATTCGTTCTTGCGCCTGGCTCGGTGCCACTGGACTTGTCCTCGGGGGCGATGCCGGCCTCTACCGGTTTGATTTCAAAGCCTGAATTCGCCCTTGGCCGGTACCGCCGGGGTTATCCGGACGTCGCCGAGCTGGAGGACGAGGTTGTGCAGGTCGGCCGCTGCCATGGCCCGCAGGTGATCGATCGCCGTAGAACGCGGGATCGTCAAATCCGGCCACCGCCGCCGCTAAAGGCCGGGCTCAGCCGACCAGCTCGGTCTGCGCCGTCGCGATCGCCGTCGCCCAGTTCGTGGCGATCAGGTACTGGGCCTTGACCAGCGGCAGGTAGGGCTTCTTGTGCACCGCGTTGCAGACCAGCGACTTGAGCTTGTCCTCGACCGCGTCCTTCGGGTTGTTGACGCCGGCCGCGCGGGTCTTGTTCGGCTCCGGCCACAGGTTCAGCGGCGAGTTCGGGTCGCCGCCCAGCTCGAGGGAGATCAGGTGGTCGTACTCGGTCGTCGAGGCCTTCCCCTTGAAGCCGTAGGAAGCCTCGCTGGCCTTCTTCTCCCTGCCGGTGATGCCCGCGGGCGGGCGGATAGACGCCGTGTAGCCCGACTTGCAGATGGTCGAGGCGAGATCAGCCTGGGTGACCCGGGGGTTGGTGGCCCCCGGCGTGCAGTGCGGGTCGGGGAGATAGTCGCCGGCTGACGCGTTGACCACGACGTAATGGCAGCTGCCGGGCGCGGGCTGGGGCTGCACGTGGTACGTCGCTTGCGGCCCCGGGCCGGCGACGGGGCCGGGGGCGCTAACCGCCGAGGCCGAAGACGTGGCCACAGACGTTGCCGCAGCTGACGTGCCCGACGAGGATCCCGCGCTGGCGAGCCCGCTGTTACGAGGCCCGCACCCGGTCACGAGCAGGGCAAGTGCCACCCCAAGCCCGACCCAGACTCCCTTTGCCGCCGCCGTACCCCTGACCCGACCCATCCCGCTCCCATCCCCTGAGCCCTTACCTAGCGGACCATATGCCGCATTCTGCGTGGAGTATGGCAGAACGCGGCGGCCGTGTCTCCTAGGAGACCAGCGTGTCCGGCCGGGCCAGCGATGTTCGGCTGGCCTGGCGGAGCGGTTCGGGTGACGGCGGTCGCTAACTGCCCGGCGTCAGCGTGAGCCCACCGAGCCGGGCGCTGGCGGGCGCGGGAGGGGTGCGTCGTTCAACTGCTGGTCAATGTCCACGAGAATCGCGTCGTCTTCGACCTTGCACGCGTATACCGGGATCGGCCCGCAGGCGAACGGGCCGACGGCCTCGCCGGTGGTTAGGTCATAGCGTGATGCGTGAGAGGCGCAGACGAGGGTGTCATCTTCCTGGAGAGTGCCCTCGTGCAGGGGCTGCTGCTGGTGGGTGCAGGTGTTGTGGATGGCCCTGACGTCCTCGTCATCGAGGCGGATGAGGCAGATCGGCTCGCGCAGCCGGTCGACGAGCAAGGTGTCGCCTACTTCTAGGTCGTCGAGGTTCGCGACGATGACGAATGTCATGGCTGTTTCCTTCCATCGGCGGGCCGCCGGGGTGCCGGCAAGCTGCCGCGCACCTCGATCCAGCCATTGCGGATTCGGGTCGGTAGCACGGGTTGCGGCTGGTTAGCCGGACCGCGGAGCACGCTGCCGTCGGTGAGCGCGAAGCGCGACCCGTGCAGCGGGCAGGTCGCGGTCAGGTCGGTGACCGGGCAGCGGCTGAGCAGGCCGCCAGCGTGGCTGCAGACGTCGTCGATGGCGTAGAGCTCGCCGCCGGCGCGGTACACCAGGATCTGGCGGCCCTCGGCCACCACCGCGGTCGGCGAGTCGTCCGGCAGGTCGGCCTCTGGCAGCGCGCGGGCCCATCGCCGCGGCCCGGTGCTCCACGCCACCCGGCTCACCATCACGCCCCTGGCGAAGACGAGGTGGCCGCCGAGGTAGCCGGCCGCGGCGGTGACCGTGAGGCTGGCCGCGCCCAGGGCACGGGCCGTACTACGGTGCCCGGCCAGCCGGGTGCCCAGGGAGGCACATTGCAGCCCTAGGGCCGCCGTGTTGAGCAGGCCGTGGAGGAGGCCGACGCGGCGGTCCTCGTCGTTGCTGACGGTCCAGTCGGTGAGGCCGGTCACGGCGGTCGCGCCCGCGGCGACGATGCCTGCCGCGCTCAGCACGCCCGCGGCGTCGATTCCGGGCCGGGGAGCCGGGTCACGGTCCACCGCGTCTAGCACCGTGACACCCGCCCACAGGCCGATAGGCAGGTCGCTCAGCGCCGGGTGCAGCGGGTGGCCGACCCAGCGGCCACCGTGCAGCAACTCAAGGACCAGGTTGTCCTGGTGACGCTCGCGGACCGGCCCCAGCGCCCCCGTGAGCCGGTCGCTCAGGGCCCGGAGCCAGCCGAGATGGTCGACCCAGGTCGCGAGATCGCCGTGCCAGCCGGCTAGCCGGAGGGAGGAAAACGGGGAACTGACCGCCGGGCTGGCTGTCGACGGATCACCAGCTTGGTCGCTGCCTGTTCGCATGAGGCTCCTCCACGGTGGCGCCAGCTCGTGACGGAACTGACGGCTCCTCACTCATCTTGCGCGTCAGCCAGCCCGCTGCCGGTGTCGAAATGAGACCGCCGTCAGCCCTGGCCGACGGCACTGACCTCGCCTCGGCCGTTTGGATCCATGCGCCGGGGAAAGAGGGTGGAGGCTTACGAGGCGATCACACGAGGAGGTAAGCCATGACGATCGGGGCAGGCATTTTCCTGATCGCAGTGGGAGCGATCCTGAGGTTCGGGATCTCTACCGTTTCTACGCACGGCTTCGGCATTCACACTATCGGTGACATCCTGATGCTGGTTGGGGCGCTGGGCGTGGTGCTGTGGCTGCTCGTGTGGGCCCCCTGGGCGCCTCGCGCCCGTAGTCGCCGCACCGTCTACCGCGAAGGGGTGGCTCCTCGCCGCACGGTCTACCGCGAAGAGGTATCGGACGAGGTTCCCCCGGCCCGACAGTACCCCGTGGACGGCCCCTACGAGGACGAATACCGCCGCTGAGCAGTCAAGGCCGGGCGCCCGGCATCTCCGGTGCGGCCCGGGGAGCAGACGTGGAAAGGCCCGGCCTGTGCAGGCCGGGCCTTTCTCACCCGCACACAGGCTGGCCCAGGGGGCCTACCAGGGCCGGGGCTCGCCAGGCTAGCCGCGGACGAACGGCCGGTCGTAAGGAGCGGCGTCGCGGGCGGCGAGGGTCTTCTCGGCGACCGCGCCGACCGGCACCCGCAGCGGGACGGCGGGCCGCTCGGCCAGGTCCGCGAGCGCCGTGGCGACCTCTTCGGCGGTGATCATCGATGCCTGGGGGATGCCCTGGGCGAACAGGTACGCGTACGGGTCCTCGCCGGGCAGGCGGTAGGCCAGCGGGTCGTCTAGGGCGCCGGAGCTGACCGGGCCCGGCTGGGCGAGGGTGACGTCGATGCCGAAGTCGGCCAGTTCCATGGCGAGTGCCTCCGCGAACGCCTCGAGGGCCCACTTGGTGGCCGCGTAGGCCGCGTTCCCGGGGAACACGGTCCGGCCGCCGACGCTGGATACGAATACCAGCCGCCCGCTCCGGCGCTCGCGCATCTGCGGCAGGAGGGCCTGGGCGACGCGGATCGCGCCGACGGTGTTCTGCGCGTAGAGGCGCTCGATCTCGGCGAGCGGGCTCGCCTCGACCGCCGCGCGGAAGATGACGCCGGCGTTCGAGACAAGTACGTCGATGTCGCCGGCCTGCGCGATCGCGGCGTCGACGCTGGCCTGGTCGGTCACGTCTAGGCGCAGCCGCTGGTCGACGTCGAGGCCGTCCAGGGCGCGCGGGTCGCGCGCGGTGGCGACCACGCGATGGCCGCGCTTCGCGAGCTCGACGGCGGTGGCCCGGCCGATGCCCTTGGAAGCTCCGGTGATCAGGATCGAGGACATTGCACTGCTCCTTCGTCGCTGGGGGGCTCACCAGCGCGGTCACCCCGTGCCGAGTAAGTTCGATTTTCTGACTCACCGACAAGGACTATCATAGCAAGGTGAGTCAGGAAAGCGAACCGACCAACCTGGGGCGGCCCCGGATCTGCTCCATCGCCGACGCGCTCGACGTCGTCGGGGAGCGCTGGAGCCTGCTCGTCCTGCGGGAACTCGGGTTCGGGGTCCACCGGTTCAAGGACATCCAGGTCAACACCGGCGCTCCCCGGGAGACGCTCGCGCTGCGGCTGCGCAAGCTCGAGGAGGCCGGGATCATCGAGCGCCGGCGCTACCGCGACCACCCGCCGCGCGACGAGTACCTGCTCACCCCGGCCGGCCAGGACCTGGCCCCCGTGCTCGGCGCGCTGCGCGAGTGGGGCGAACGACACGTCACCCCACCCGCCCCCACTCCCGCCTGATCAGCCCAGGGCGGGCGCGTAGCTCCGCGGCCGTTAACGCGGCGCCGTCCGCCGGGTAATTCCGGGCCGCCCCGCCGACCAGCGGTGCGCTCTTCTGGCCAGAGCGCGGAAAGCTCTGCACTAGATGAAAATTTCGCACATGAAATATAGGAGAAACGTGCGATTAGTTTCCAGGTAGAGCATAGTTTCCAAGATATTCTTCTGGCCAAGCCGCGATGCCGAACGACCGACGGAGCCACAGGCTCGCGGTGCGCCGCGCATCGGGGGGTACGGGGGGTCGTCCCCCGGGAGATAAACAAAAACGACCCCGGTCCTCACCAGAGGACAAGGGTCGTCCAGAGTTTTTGCTGGGGTACCAGGACTCGAACCTAGACTAACAGAGCCAGAATCTGTCGTGCTGCCAATTACACCATACCCCAATGGTCACAACC
>Ga0134126_10008051_pt1 | contig 13240 bp, 9 predicted proteins | sample KB31752_FD_96881 | JGI IMG/M metagenome (GOLD analysis project Ga0134126, IMG submission 96881) | Terrestrial soil microbial communities with excess Nitrogen fertilizer from Kellogg Biological Station, Michigan, USA - KB3-175-2 | ecosystem: Environmental > Terrestrial > Soil > Unclassified ...
CAACCGTCGCCGCGCCGAAAATGCTAAGGCGAAATGGGCCAGGCGAAATTTTCGTCGCCCAGGGAGATATTGAGCATTCCTTCCGCGGGCAGAACGTCGAGCGGGAGGCCGCCTTCCCACAAAGCAACGCTGAGAAGCAGCTCGCGGCGCTGGCGAAGGTCGAAGAGATCGCGCGAGAGGCCAAGCTCAAGGATGCTTCCGTAGCGGGCTTGGAGCAGGTTTTCGGGATGCAGCAGGCAGACGCCGCCTTGCTCGAGGACGCACTGGCAAAGGGCGCGATCCTGAATGCGCAGGGTGATGCGCGTCTCGCGCGAATCCCAAATGGTGATCCGGAGCTGGAAATCGCGCATATCGGCGACGGCTTCGGCCAGCGGGTCCACGCGAAGATAAAAATTCGTGGGATCGAAGCCGTAGGATATCTCGTCGAAGGCGCAGATGCGGCCGTGCATAGCGCCGCTGCCGCGGTCGGCGGAGTAGAGGCCCGCGCCCATCCATTCGAAGTAAGTGGTTTCGCGCCCGTCCACTGCGACCGTGAGATAGGCCGACGGAGACTCGCGGCGGCCGTGCTCGGGTGCGCGCTTGATGGGATGCGCGAGCGCGTCCGGGCCGTGTTCGCCGATGGCGGCGTAGATTTCGGAAAGGTGCTTGCGGAAAAGTGCGTCGAATTCCGCGTCGTTCGAGGAACCGTGCTCGGGTCCGAACCACCAGGTCCAATCGCTGCCTTCGGCGGCGAGCACGGCTTCATAGGCGCGGGCGAGCTGTGCCGGCGGCACGCCGCGCTGCACGGCGCGAGCATAGGCCTCGCGCGCGTCGCGGAGCAGGTCCCAGGCGCGGACGTCCTCCGCATGGCCGATCCAAACGTCGAAATTGGCGTTAATCCATGACGCGGGAAAGATTCCTTGCAGCACGGGCGCGTTGGGCTCCGATTCGAGGGCCTCGCTTGCCGTCAGCGCGCGAATCGAATGATCCGATTCGATGCGGCGATAAAAGGCACGCAGGAACGCTCGGCCATTTTCCGGATAAAACTCCCAGGCATTTTCTCCATCTAGAATCACGCTCAGGGTCGGCGTACGGCCCGCGGGGGCGCGATCGCCAACGGCGCGGATGCGGCGATAGAAATCGTCCGCGGCGGCTTCCGTGCCCATGCGGCTATAGACGAAGCCGACGAGATCGGAGATGTAGTGATCGCGGAAAAAGCCGGTGAGTTCGCGCTCGCCGCGACGCAGGCGCCAGGGGGTGTAAAGATCGGCGCCATTTTCGGGATAACCCTGCGGATCGCGCCAGAAGCCCTCGTTGCGCGTGCGCCCGAGAACGCCTTCATCTGTGGCGAACCAGCGGAAGCCCAGGTCCATGGCGATTTCGAGGCCCTGGTCGGAGACCGAGCCTTCGGAAGGCCACAGGCCTGCCGGGGGCTTGCCGAAGAAACGTTCGTGCAAACGGCGCGCGCGGACGAGCTGCTCGCGAGCATCCTCCGGGTAGCGGAACGCCGGATGCGGGAGCGGCGTGTGGGGATTCGAGACGCGAGCGATATCGGAGTCACACAGCAGCGGCAGGATCGGATGGTAATAGGGCGTGGTGGAAATTTCGATCTGGCCGCGGCTTTCGGCGAGCCGGTATTCGGGGAGCACGGCGGCGAGCAATTCGAGTTGCTTATCGCGCAGGGCTTGTTTCTCGTCTTCGGTGAAATTGGCGCCCTTCGCGGAGAGCGCGTTCACCACCGGATCATGGGTGATGTACTCCTCGTCCATCCAGGCGAGTTGGGAGAGGACTTGAAGGTCGCGCCAATCGCGCGGGGCGAAATGCGCGGCGCAGCCTTCGGCGCCGGACGAGCGCCAATGGGAATGAATCTCAGCGAAGCGGGGCCAGCGGCGAAGATAATTGTCGTTCACCTGGAAGGCGCGCTCGAGCGCCGCCCGCTTCTGGTCCGGGGTGAGCGAATCGGCGGGAGCGAACGCGATTTCGAACCAAGCCTCCTTGAAATTGCCGCTGGCGTATTCGTCTATTTGCGCGGCGAGCAGCGGCACGAAATTGAACGTGGCGTGAATGGACGGAAATTCCTGGAGCACGCGGACCATGCCCCAATAATCTTTCAGCGCGTGCAGCCGGGTCCACGGGAGGAGATACCTGCCTGTGGATGGATCGCGATACTGCGGCTGGTGCATGTGCCAGAGGATGACGAGGTTTACGCCGCTCACGCGAAATGCGCCTCCGGAGTGACGGCGCAGGCGACGAGGCGCAGGACTGCTGCGCGGGAGGCAAAGCCGTGCTGCGCGGGCGTGTGTGTGCGGGCGCTCATGCTAGAATGGCCGGCGCGGGATGCGTCTGCTCGATAAATACGTCGGCCGCGAAGTCATCTCTCACGCCTTCCTGGGATTCGTCGTTTTCACGTTTGTCTTCTTCGTGCGCCCGCTCGTGCAATTGATGGAGCTGGTGGTGCGGCACGCGATGAGCTTTCCGTCCATGCTGCTGCTCTTCCTTTGCGCCCTCACGCCTTCTCTGATTTTCACGATTCCGATCGCCGTCTTGGTGGGCGTGCTGATCGGGCTTGGCCGCCTTTCGGCGGATAGCGAAATCGTGGCGCTGCACGCCTGCGGAATCGGCCTGCGGCGGCTGCTGGCGCCCATCGGCGCGGTGGCGCTGGGATGCACGGCGGCAACCCTGGCGCTGACATTCTGGCTCAGCCCGGCGGCGGTGCGCACGCTGACGCGGCTTTCGAGCCAGGCGCTCGCCTCGCAGGCTCCGTTCGAAGTGCGTTCGCGCGTGTTCAATGAGCTTCCGCACTCCGTATTATACGTACAAGACGCGGGTGCGACAGGGACGCATTGGCGCGGAGTCTTCCTCGAGACCAGCGGCGGCGCGGAAGGCGCGACGGTGACCACCGCGCGCGAGGCGACCATCGTAGCGGGGCGCGAGCGCGGCGAAGTGGAGCTGCACATGAAGGATCGCACCACGCATCAGTATGATCCAAAGCACCCGGATCGCTACGACCTGCTGAATTTTGCGCAGAGCGAGATTGCAGTGCCCACCGCGAAAACCAGCGCGACGCCGAAATCATCCTCGCTCTCCCTGGCGGCGAAGCCCGTCTCCGCGTTGCTGGGCGTTCAGGGGCCGAACCGGCGCGATGCACAGGTGGAGCTGCAGAACCGGATGGCGTTTCCGGCGGCGTGCCTGGTGTTCGCACTGCTGGGGATTCCCATCGGGGTACGCCCGCGGCGGGGCGGGCGCGCGGCGGGACTGATCTTCACTCTGGTGCTGGTGGGCGGATATTACCTGCTGTGGGTGCTTGGCGATCACCTGGCGCGCGAGGGGCGCGTTCCGCCGTGGGCGGGAATATGGATGGCCAACATTGCCGCTGCGATTGCGGGCCTGATTTTCCTGCGGAGAGTCGAAAGCGTTCGCAAGCCGAATCGCGCGATCGTGTGGCTCGACCAGTTGCTGGGCCGGATGCGCAGGCCGCGCAAGGGACCCGAGGCGGGCGCGGCAGCGAATACCGCGGGCGCAAATGTATCTGCTTTGGCGAACGGGAGCGCGGGCGTGGATGGCTTCGTTGCGGCGAATGGGCTCGCATCGGGGAATGGTTCGGCCGCGCGGGCGCAACCCGTGGCGCATTTGCACCGCGTGACGGGGGCGGGCAGCGCAGTGGGATTTCCGCTGCTGGTGGATTTTTATCTGCTGGCGCAGTTTTTTTATTATTTCGTGGTGCTGCTGGCGGGCTTCGTGCTGATTTTCGACGCCTTCACGCTGTTCGATTTGCTGGGAGATATATCGAAGAACGGAATTTCGGCGTGGACCGTGGTGGCGTATTTTCTCTACCTGGTGCCGTACATGGTGTACCACCTGGCGCCGCTGGCGGTGCTGGTGGCGACGCTGATCACGCTTGCTATCCTGGCAAAAAATAACGAGGTGATCGCATTGAAGGCGAGCGGCATCAGCCTCTATCGCGTGGTGCTGCCGCTGTTGCTGGCCGGTTGCGTGCTGGCGGGAGGCCTTTTCGCGCTCGACAATACGTACCTGCCGGATGCGAACCAGCGGCAGGAGGAGTTGCGCAACGAAATCAAGGGTAAGCCCGCGCGAACATATTTCCAGCCGACGCAGCAATGGATCCTGGGGAAAGATACACACTCGGACAAGATCTATAATTACGAAGTTTTCGATTCGTCGCGAAAGGTGTTCGGCGGGCTGAACCTTTTCGAGCTTGATCCGGCAACTTTTCAGATGCGGCGCCGGGTGTTTGCAGCGCGCGCCACGTGGATTCCGGGCGAGAACGCGTGGGCGCTCGAAGGCGGATGGGAGCGCGACTTCGGCCCCGATGGGGAATTGACGAAGTATGTGCCGTTCAAGGTGTATTCGCTGGCGGAAATGAACGAGCCGCCGAGCTATTTCACGCGAGAGGTGCTGCAATCCGAGCAGATGAGCTGGCAGCAACTGCGCGCATATATTCGCAGCTTGCGGCAGGCGGGATTCGATTTCGATACGTCGCGGCTCTCGGTGGAGCTGGAGAGGAAATTCGCGTTTCCGCTGCTGGCGGCGATCATCGTGCTGCTGGCGGCGCCCTTCGCGTTGCTGGCGGGAACGCGGGGGGCGATTGGCGGGCTGGCGCTGGCGGTGGGAATCGGGATTGTGTATTGGGCGACGGCCGATTTGTTTGGGGCGATGGGCGCGGTGGGGCAACTGCCGCCGCTGCTGGCCGGATGGGCGCCGGACGCGATTTTTGGATTTCTCGGGGTGTACTTCTTCTTGAAGATGCCGACGTGACGGTGGCTGGCGATCTTCGAGCGGATTGGCAGGTGGGCGCTTTATTTCAGACGCGCCAAATCGAATGTCGCCGCGGTTTTTTTGCCCCCGGGCGTGACTACGGTTACCGTGGCGGGCGCCGATGCAATCTTTTCCGGCGCGAAGGTTAAATCTATCGTTGCGCCCAGGAGCTCGCCCCAGCGACCGTAGAGCGGCTCTCCCTCGACGCGGGTTGGTTCGACTGTTGCTTCCTGCGACAAGGTGATCGTGAAATCGCGCCAGAAATCGGACGGGCGAATCCGGGTGCTGTATGGATTTGCGAGATATATCTCGACGCGCGCGTGAAAAATGCCCGGCTTGTCCAGGAACTCCTGCACTGCGTCCGGCGAGTAGTAGTTGACCGCATTCCGCGCGCGTTCGACGACCGCGGCGTAGGGCGTGTCGAATTCGATTGTTGCCGTGTAGGGGCCGCTCTTCGGTAGCGGAAATGCGCGGGTGTACTGCGCGAGGAAATCCGCTGTTTTTTGCGTGTTGTCCTTGCCGAGGAAGTAGGCCTCGCGGATCGCGATGGAGGAGAGGGGATAGTCGCAGGCGAAGGCCGGGGCGGAAAAGAGGGTGGCGAGGGCGAGGGGAAGAACCAGGGATTGGCGACGCATCCGGGCTCCTTTCACCTGATCGGGGCGCTTCCGATGATACCGCAGCGACGGGTTTTTGAGGCGCCGGCGGGGCGGCAGGCGGGCGCAACATAATATCTGGAAGTCGCATTAACCGTATATTAGAACGGGTATCAGCTATGAAAGCAAAGGAGTTAAGGGCATTTCTAATCCCCGTACCGTAGATTAGAAAGGGGCAGTGGCTAGTTTTTAGTGGTGGGTGACTGGCGGATCGGCCGCTTGGCTGCGCCCCTGGGACCACCTGCCGCCCCTCCTCTCTCTGGCGAAAAATCCCGCCATCTTAGTTGATAGCATACCTTATCGAGAAAGTCAACAGAAATCCGCGGCTTTGCCGTTAGCACATGATAAGTCCCCTGGATTAGCACATGAGATGTCCGCGGGGGCGCGGAATTGGGGGCCAGGCGGGGAGCTTGACCCTATTGGGGGCTGCCAGTAAGCTGGACGATCATTTTGTTGGCCGGCGGCGCGACTGCCGGCATTCGGAATACTCATGGACACCATTCAAATCACACTTCCTGACGGGGGGACGCGCGAGGTGGCTCGCGGCACGACCGCCGCGCAAATTGCCGGGCAGATTTCGCCGCGGCTGGCGAAGGAGGCGCTCGTCGCGCGCGTGGATGAGGAGCTTGCCGATCTATCGCGGCCGCTCGACCGGGATGCGAGGCTCTCGATCCTGACCGCGAAGGATGCGGATGCGGTGCAGGTGTTTCGCCACTCGGCGGCGCACCTGCTGGCGGCGGCGGTGCTCGAGCTTTATCCGGACGTGAAGCTCGGGATCGGGCCGCCCATCGAGAACGGCTTTTTTTACGAATTCGTGCGCGAGGAGCCGTTCACGCCGGAGGACCTGGCGAAAATCGAGGCCAAGATGCACGAGCTGGCCGCGCAGGATATTCCCAACGAGCGCAAATGGATTCCGAAGCCGGAGGCGCTCGAGCTTTATCGCAAGGGCAACCAGCAATTCAAATGCGAGCTGGTGGAGGAAAAAGCGGCGGAGCCGATGGTGTCGTTCTACACGACGGGGAAATTTCTGGATTTTTGCCGCGGGCCGCACATTCCGTCCACCGGGCGAATCAAGGCGTTCAAGCTGATGAACGTGGCGGGGGCCTACTGGAAGGGGCAGGAAAGCAATCCGCAGATGCAGCGGATTTACGGCGCCTGCTTCGTGGAGCAGAAGGAGCTCGATGAATATCTGCACAAGCTGGAGGAAGCGAAGAGGCGCGACCATCGGCGGCTGGGCGCGGAGCTGGATCTTTTCAGCATTCAGGACGAGGCCGGGCCGGGGCTGATCTTCTGGCATCCGAAGGGCGGGCTGATCCGGCGGGAGATGGAGGATTGGCTGCGCGCGGAGCTGGTGAGGCACGGGTACGACCTGGTGTTCACGCCGCACGTGATGCGGCTGGATCTGTGGAAGACGAGCGGGCACGCGAATTTCTATCGGGAGAATATGTTCGCGCCGATGGAAGTGGAAAAGGCCGAATACCAGCTCAAGCCGATGAATTGCCCGGGACACATTTTGATTTACAAGTCGAAGCTGCGCAGCTATCGCGAGCTGCCGGTGCGGCTGGCGGAACTGGGGACGGTGTATCGCTACGAGCGCAGCGGGGTGCTGCACGGATTGCTGCGGGTCCGCGGGTTCACGCAGGATGATGCGCACATTTTTTGCATGCCGGAGCAGATCGAGCGCGAGGTGGAGGATTGCATCGAATTCGCGTGGGAGGTGCTGCGCGTTTTCGGATTCGAGAAATACGAGGTGGAGCTTTCGGCGCGCGACGCCTCGCGGCCCGGCGATTACGCCGGCACGGTGGAGGATTGGGAGCGGGCGGAGCGCGCGCTGGTGACGACGCTGGACCGGATGAAGGTTCCGTACAAATACATGCCGGGTGAGGCCGTCTTTTACGGGCCGAAGATTGACGTGAAGCTGGTGGACGCGATCGGGCGGCCGTGGCAGCTGACCACCGTGCAATTCGATTTCAACCTGCCGCGGCGGTTCGCGCTGGAGTACGTGGGCGAGGATGGGGCGCGGCATCAGCCGCTGATGGTGCATCGCGCGCTGTGGGGATCGGTGGAGCGATTCTTCGGCGTGCTGATCGAGCACTACGCGGGGGCGTTTCCGGCGTGGCTCGCGCCCGTGCAGGCGTCTGTGCTGCCGGTGAGCGGGAAATTCGAGGAGTACGGGAAGAAAGTGACGGCGGAGCTCAAGAACGCGGGGCTGCGCGTTCATTTGGATGATCGCAACGAGAAATTGCAAGCGAAGATTCGCGACGCGCAGCTGGAGAAAATTCCGTACATGCTGATTATCGGCGGCAAGGAAGCGGAGGCAGGGAGCGTCTCCGTGCGGCATCGCGCGAAAGGCGATCTGGGGCCGCGGCCGCTGGAACAATTTATTTCGGACTTGCGCGCGGAAATCGAGTCGCGCTCCCTTAGCGGGAATTGACGGCAGCAGGGGCAGCGAGCATCAGGCGAGCTGCGGCTCGGCGGCGATGGGGACTAGGCGCCATTCGTTGGCGGGGTGGCGGCCGGGGATGCGCAGCTTGAGGTAATTTCCGGTGAGGGCCTCGGTCCAGGCGTCGCCCTGGCGTGCGAGGGTGAGCGCCCGCGCAAGGCGGCCCGCTTGCCCGGCGCGAAACCCTTCTGCTTTGCGATGCCCGAGCGCTCGCAACTGCCGCGCGCGTTCGCGAATCTTTTCCCGCGGCAATACGCCTGGTAATCGCGCGCCTTCAGTCCCTGGGCGCGCGGAAAACGAAAATACGTGCAAGTAGCTGAATGGCAGCCGCTCGATGAGGGAGAGCGTTTGCTGGAAATCGTCTTCGGTTTCGCCGGGGAATCCGGCAATCACGTCTGCGCCAATCGCGGCGTCCGGGAGTTGGCGATGGATCAGATTGATGCGCTCGGCGTAGTGCGCGGCGCGATACCACCGATGCATGGCGCGAAGGACGCGGTCCGAGCCGGATTGCAGCGGGACGTGGAAATGCGGCGCGATGCGCGGCGACGCGGCGGCGAGCGAGACGAAGTCCTCGGTGACGTCCTTTGGTTCGATGGAGCTGAAGCGCAGGCGCTCGAGCGGGGTTTCGTCCAAAATGCGGCGGACGAGGATTGCGAGGCTCGCCTTCGGCGAAAGATCGCGGCCGTAGCTGCCGAGGTTGATTCCGCTGAGAACGATCTCCTTCGCGCCCGCGTTGATCGCGCGGCGGACGGCTTCTAGAGCGGCATCGGGCGCAAGGCTGCGGCTCGCACCGCGCACGGACGGAATCACGCAATAGGCGCAGCGATTATTGCAGCCGTCCTGGATCTTCAGGATGGGTCGCGTGCGATCGCGTTCGGCGGTGCCGGGACCGGCTGCCGCCCAATTGTGGGCGAGCATATCGCCGGTGAGAATCTTTGCCGGGCCGGCGGCTAACGAAAGGTCGCCTTCCAGATCGCCAAGGGGGACGAAATCGCGCGCGGCGAGGCTGGCGGCGATGCCGCCGACCTGCGATTGATGCGAGTTTCCTACGACGTATGCGACGCCGCTGAGTTGCGCGAGTTCCTCTGGGGCGCGCTGGGCGTAGCATCCGGTGACGATGATCGCCGCGCGAGGGTTGGCGCGGTGCATCTTGCGAACGGCTTCGCGGGCCCGCGCATCGGCGGCGGCGGTGACAGTGCAGGTGTTGAGCACGATCACTTCTGCGTGGCGAAACTCCGGCTCGGGCGCCAGCCCATTGGCGGCCAGGGCGGCGCGAATGGCGGAGGCATCCGCTTCCGTGGCGCGGCAGCCGAAATTTTCGATGAAGAAGCGCGGCATATGGACAGTGCCTGTGACAGGCGCGAAAATTATAGCGTGGAATGCGGAGAGGCGGTCAGTCCGTGGCGGTGCGGCGCTGATAGCAGAGCAGAATCAGGTCCGCGCGGCGGCGAACGCCGAATTTGGAGAGCAGGTTCGAGACGTGGAACTTCACCGTGCGCTCGGAGATGTTCAGGCGGTCGGCCACTTCCTTGTTTGCGAGATTTTCGAGGAGGCCGCTGAGGACTTCCTGCTCTCGCTTGCTCAATTCGGTGGGCGCGTCGGCGCGAAGGCGGCGGCCCTGCGCGGTGTTGAGAATCGAATCCACGAAGCGCGAAAGCATGGTTCGCGGCACCCAGATGCCGCCGGCGGCGACCTGCGGCAAGGCGCGGGCCAGTTGCTCGCGTGCATCGGCGTAGGTGAGGATGCCCTTCACGCCCTGGCGCAACAGGGAGTAGATTTCGGTCTCCCGGAGCTTATCGCCGACGACCATTACGCGAGCGGTGGCCCACTGATCGAGAATGTTGCCCAGCAGGGCGCCAGTGGATTGCCGCGCTGCGTGCGCGTCCACAACGTAGACGGTGGCGCGAGGGATTTCGACGCCTCGCAGATCGGGCGCGAGGGTGGAATCGAGCTGCTTGGAGGTAATTTGAAAGCCGGAGTGGTCCAGCAGACGCCTGAACTCCTCCAGAACCATCGGGTGCGGGGAGAGCAGACACACTTTTAAGTTGGAGCGTACTGGGGCTTTAGGCATGCGTGGTTAGGCTAACTAAATTGAAGGGCATGGGCAAGGGCAAGGGCGGGAGTGATTTCATAGGAGTCACGTCCCGGTGTTCCGGTCGGGAGCGGGGTAAATGCAAAACGGCTGGGCGCGAAGGCCCAGCCGCGGTTGCAAGACGAATTCTTGCCGGCGCTACTTGGTTGCGAGCGCGTTCCTGCGGCGCATGAAGAATCCGAGCGCGAGCAGGCCGATTCCGAACAGGGCCGCCGTTCCGGATTCCGGAGTGGGCGTGAGCGCGATGAATTCCTGTGGCGGCGTATTCTGGCAGGCGTGGCCGCTGCAGGTGATCGCGTAATCGGTGTTCGGGGTGTAGATGGTGAACGCCGCGAGCTGATCGGCGGTGAGGGTCTGCCCGGCGCCCCACGAGAGCCAGTTGAGGACGCCATTGGTATAGAAATTGGTGTAATTGGCGGCGGAAAGCGTGCCCTGCAGGTAAGTCTGAACGGCCGGGCCGCCGAAGACGGCCCAGATCGCGTACTGAATCTGGTCCGCCTGGCTTGCGTTCGCGGGATTCAAGAGCGCCAAGGTGAGGGCGGCAACCTCGCCGTAGCCCTGCGTTGAGTTCACCTGGCTGACGAACTTCGTTCCGGTGAGATCGGATAGACCGGTGGTGTTCGCCGTCCAGGATTCGTTGATGAAGCTATCGTCGGAGAAGTCATCGCAGATCACCGGGGTCGAGGCGCCGTTGATGCTGGCGGTGTACGGCCCCATATAAATTCCATCGAAAGGATTTGATCCGGCGCTGGTGAGCGTCATGCTCGCCGTGGCGCCGTCAGCGAAGGCCGAGGGCGCGCATCCCAGAATCAACAATGCAATTGCCGTGAAAACCCAGTGCGAAATTCCCGTCCCGATTGATCTCGTCATCTTCTCCCGTGTCCTTGTGTTCTTGGACGGTGGCAATTGGCGCCGCCGTGCCGTCCGGGGCCTGCGGTGCCCGGCACTCCATTCCACGGATGCTAGGGCACGTAGGCCGCCAAATCGTTGCGGTTGTAAGTTATTGATTCTAAAGGGATGCTCGCTAGATGCGTTGGTCCGACTGAAAGGCCATTCCACGACAATGGGCAAAGGATTGCATATTGGCGGGGGTGAAGCGGGTATGACGGCCTAATCCGCGGCAGCTAGTCTGCGGTAGAAGGAGACGGCATCGAGGATTCGCCCGCTGGCTGGGCTTTCCGCTGGAGGCGCTTCGGGGGAAGGCCCGCCTGGCGAACTTTGTAGAGCAGCGCGCGGTAGCTGATTTTGAGGACTTCGGCGGTCTTGCGGCGGTTCCAGTGGTTGGCTTGCAGAACCTTGAGGATCAGGTCGCGCTCGGTTCGACGGGTCACCTGCTGCGCGATGCGTTTCAGCGGGATGTTGCCGTCTGGCTGGGGTTCGTAAGTTATGCGCGAGGGCTTGCGGTCGAATTGCTCGGAATAGAAGGTTTCTTCCGTGCCGAGGATCACGTAACGGGCGACGCAGTTTTCCAGTTCGCGGACGTTGCCCGGCCAATCGCGGTTCTGGAGGACTTGAAGCGTCTCGCGGGTAAGGGGCGGAACATCGCGCTTGAAGCGGCGATTGCACTGTTCGCGAATATATTCGGCGAGATAGGGAATGTCTTCGCGGCGATCGCGCAAGGGCGGCAGCGTGATGCTGATCACGTTGATGCGATAGAGAAGATCGGCGCGAAAATTTCCGGCTTCGATTTCAGCGGCGAGGCGGCGGTTCGTGGCGCAGATCACGCGCGCATCCACGCGACGCTCTTCGTGATCGCCGATGCGGGTGAAATGGCCGTCTTGGAGGACGTGCAGCAGCTTGGCTTGGAGGCTGGCGTTCAGCTCGGCGATTTCGTCAAGGAAAAGCGTGCCGCCCTCGGCCAGTTCCATCCGGCCGGGCTTCGCGGACGTCGCCCCCGTAAACGCGCCCTTTTCATATCCGAAGAGTTCGCTTTCGAGCAGCGTGCCTGGAATTGCGGCGCAATTTACCTTGATGAATGGGCCGTGCCGCCAAGGCGAGCGCGCGTGTATGAAGCGGGCGAGCACTTCCTTGCCGACGCCGCTTTCGCCCAAAACCAGCACGGGGACGTTCAAGCCCGCGGCGCGACTGATCCGCTGCCGGATGCCCTGCATGGCATTGGACGGCCCGAAATAAACGTGCTCCGGGGGCAACTCAATGTGTTGCGCCGGCAGGTCCGGCTTCATCTTTGCCGCGGAAGCCATTGTGTAGCAGGCTCTTTTCAGACGCGAATCTTCGCGTAAATTCTTTCAGCTAAATGCATTGCACATCGAGCGCCACGGGGGTTCGGCCGCAGCTGGGAGCTGTCTCTGTAAGTCCTAGGACCTATGTATAACATGCTGCAAACAAGTCGCTTAACGTGTGGAAGGCCGTAAAGCGGCTGGGCGGGGTTCGGGGCGGATACTGTATACAGCGGGCGCGGCAAATCTGAAAAGGCTTGGCACTTTCGGGAAGGTAGGTTCCTTGCCGATCCCGCACGGCAGTTTAGGGGCGCCAAAGAGGGGTGATTCAGGATGGGATGCTGCGGGGAACCGGGGCGCGGCGGCTAGACGCGCGCGCCCTCACCACGAATAATATCGTAGCGTTCGATTACGGCGGCGATGCCGATCGTCTCGTGATCCTCGTCGCGGCGCTTATCAACGCGGACCACTCGTCCATGGGCGCGGACGAGAACTTCGATGCCCCGGGTGATTTCGCCGGGAAGGGTGAGCGTAAAATCCAGTTCCGCTCCGGGTGCAAGGTCCTTCTGCACGATGAAATAGACGCCGCGCGTGGAAATGTCTCTGGTTTGCCCTGCCTGCGGCCCGAGTTCTCGATTGATCGGCAGACGGATGCTTACGGGCAAAGATAGATCGTACCGCCGGGCCAAACGACGCTCCGTCATCCCCAAAGCCCCTCCCATGCGCGCGTTGAATACGCACAACCCCGCAGGTAAACGATGCAATCACTCTTCCAAAGAATCGCGTGCCGCAATCCCGCAGGCGGGTGCGCTGAATTCCGGGGCGCGCTTTTCGCGAGGCGCTCCTCGGCGCAAATTGAGACGCGCACAAGCCCTTTGCAAACAGTGAGAAGAGATGGCCGCGAGCCGAACGTGCCGAGCGAAAGCAAGGCCAGATGCGATCACGCCAGTGGAACCCAAGCCACGCGCGGGACGAATCTTAGAATATTCAGATGGAAAACGGGTAGAGCTATTTCACTGTAATGTGCCCTGGATGTGAAACAGTTTTCAGGGGTTATAGGACCACGCGGCACTGAGTCGAGCGCGAATCAGCTGCCGCGAACGCCGGAACCCGCGGGCGC
>Ga0134126_10008052_pt1 | contig 13240 bp, 9 predicted proteins | sample KB31752_FD_96881 | JGI IMG/M metagenome (GOLD analysis project Ga0134126, IMG submission 96881) | Terrestrial soil microbial communities with excess Nitrogen fertilizer from Kellogg Biological Station, Michigan, USA - KB3-175-2 | ecosystem: Environmental > Terrestrial > Soil > Unclassified ...
GGTTACTGCCGAAGTATGAAATGCTTTCATCTCAGTTAGATCCGGCAGGCCGTTGGGTGCAAGATCAGATTTATTGGCCACAGCCAGCGCACGGCGCTTCCCGCTGACCTCAAGCAGTTCGCGGTCTTCGGCAGAAAGTTCCTGCGAGCAATCCAGCACCACCAGCACCAGGTCGGCCTCGCTTAGCGCCTCATAGGACTTGCGGATGCCGATGCTCTCCGCTTCGTCCGTGGAGTGGCGGATACCGGCGGTATCGACCAATTTGATGGGAATACCACCGAGAGCAACGGTTTCCGTGACCAGATCGCGCGTTGTGCCGGGTGTGGCCGTCACGATGGCGCGTTCACGTTCCACCAGCCGGTTGAACAAGCTTGACTTGCCAACGTTTGGCCGCCCGACAATCGCCAGCGTTAACCCTTCATGCACAATCTTGCCATAAGCAAATGACGCGCGTAGTTGATCGAGCGGAACCTGCACTTCTTCCAGACGCGACAAAATCTCAACGGCGGGCAGCACTGAAACGTCGTCTTCAGCAAAGTCGATACCAGCTTCCATTGCCGCCACCAATTCCACCAGTTTGCGCTTGATCGGCTGCAATCGGCGTGAGAGCGATCCTTCCAGCTGTTGTGCCGCGACTTTGGCTTGATACAACGTTTGTGATTCAATCAGATCGCGGACGGCCTCTGCCTGTGTGAGATCGATGCGGCCATTCAGAAACGCTCGCATGGTGAACTCGCCCGGCTCCGCCAGGCGCGCGCCGCGAGTGGTGGCCAGTTCGACAATATGCCGCAGCACAACAGGCGCGCCGTGCGCAGAAATTTCTATCACATCGTCTGCGGTGTAAGAGTGAGGCTTGGCAAAAAAAGTAATTACGGCCTCATCGATGCGATCACCGGTGGCAGGCTCAATCACCTCGCCAAACACTGCACGGCCTGCGGCAAGCTCATGCTTCAGCCGCAGCATGGAGCAGGCAATGGTCCGGGCTTCCTGGCCGGCCAGGCGAACCACGCCGATGCCGCCGCGGCCCGGCGGCGTGGCAATTGCGACGATGGTGTCGTCGAGGTTCATACAGGAGCAATTATCTTGTTTTCCTCACCCGCTTCATTTCGGATCCAAAAGAACTACACCTCAGTGTAGTCACGGGTTCGGGATTCCAGAAAAAGCTAATTGCTAGCTGCTATTTGCTATTTGCTCTTTCCATCCTGGCAAAATGGTCTTCAATTCGCTCATAAATGTGGTCGACTTTGCGATGGAGATGGGCCACTTCGAGTTCGGCCTTCAGGTTCACCGCAAAATCCAGGTCTGACTTCAAACGGTCCTTTGACGATAAGCGATTTTGCGACATCATGATCACAGGCGCCTGCACGGAGGCGATCATCGACAAAAATAGATTCAACAAAATATAAGGGTACGGATCAAAGTGGTCTCTGAGCAGCGCCGTCGAATTAAGAATCACCCAAATGGCAAGGACAACGCCGAAGAGGATGATAAAGGTCCAGGAACCGCCGAAAGAAGCTACCTTGTCTGCAATGCGCTGACCAAAAGTCAGTCTTTCTTCTTCTTCCAGGTTGGGGTTGCGTGAAACCTGTGTGCGGAGAAGCTCGTCGGTGGCGCGCAAGCGGCGGCCCACGGCGGTAAGCAGGTCCATGGCTGCATGCGGATGTTTGTCAATGAATTCCAGCAACCGGTCGCGATGCATGACCAGCATCTGCGTTTCTTCAATGGCCATGGCAGTTCCTGTGCGCGCCCCGCCATCCAGGAAAGAAAGCTCGCCGATTACGTCGCCTTTCTCGGTTTCTGAGAGAACAATCTTGTTCCCTTCAGTGCTTTCGATGAAAAGCTCAACACGGCCGGAACGAAGAATAAAGATTTCGCCGCCGGAATCGCCAGAGTGAAAAATGGTCTGCCCTTTCTTAAAGTCGCGGGTGTCCATCATCTGGGCCAGGGCTTCGCGCTCTTCATCGTCAAGCAATCCGAAGATGGGAACTTCACCGATCATGGTCACGGTTGTAGACATAAGATTTTTATTTTCCTGTCACTTGGTTTTCAAACCGCTCCAGTACCGTAAAAGGAATTCTCAAGGCACTCCTATAAGAATGCATTTTTGGCGAGCGATTCCAAGCAGATCATAACTGAATGCGCTTGGATCATGCGGTTGATCTGGTAGAAGATTCTATCGGCGCGGCCGCGCAGGCTTGTAATCTTTGGGATAAAGCACCACATACCGGCGACCGCCTTCGCCTTCACTCTGCGTTGCCAGGGAAGCGTGGTCGCGAAAGGCCAGGTGAATCAAACGGCGCTCGCGCGATGACATGGGCGCAAACGAATAAGGCACACCGCTCTGCAATACGCGATCAGCCGCTACCTGGGCCGCGAGCTTTAATTCGTGCTGTCGGGCAGCGCGGTAGCCTTTGCAATCAAAGCTGACTTTGTCATGGTCTTCAGCATGAAGATGGAGCGATTCATGCGTCAGGACTTCAAAGGACCGTAGGACTTCTCCGCCGCGCTCCAGCAGCAATTGGCTGTCAGGACCGGCTAATTCCACAAGAATATCCGGCGTCTCCGTATCCTGCGTAAGCGGAGGATTCACCGTGATGCGGTACTTCAATTTGAACGCGCCTGAAGAAATAATGTTCTTCAGAAATGCATCGATCTTCTTTGCCGTTGCCACCTTGTCCTGCAGCATTTGTCGGTTCAAACTCCCCGGGGAATTTTACAGCTTCATCTTTAACGCTTGCGCGCATTTCGTTTTTCAATAGTTTTTTTGACTTGCTGGCCTAGTTCAGAGCGATTAATAAATGTCTGCTGTCCCCAGCCCAACAGGGTGCTGAGCGCCAGATAAATAGACAGACCTGCGGGCATTGCCCAACTGAAGGCGCCAAACATGAGCGGGCCCATAAAAGCCATGATCTTCTGCTGCGCCGGATCCATGCCCCCCTGCGGCGCGCTCTTCTGCTGTACGAACATGGCCACGATGATGATGATCGGCAGAATGTGCAGCGGATCCGGCATGGAGAGATCGTGTACCCAGAGCCAATTTGCCTGCCGCAACTCAATAGCGTTGTTCAACATGGCGTAAAAGGCGTACAGGAACGGCATCTGCAGCAGGAGAGGGAAACAGCCGCCGACTGGGTTGACACCTTCTTTCTTATAGAGCGCCTGCATCTCCTTCTGCATGTCCGCGCGGCGCGGATCAGTAAGGCTGTACCGCTTGAATTTCTCCTGAATCGACTTCATCTGCGGCTGGATTCTCTGCATCTTCAGCGATGACTTCATGCTGGAAACGCGCAGCGGCAGCAGAGCCATGGTTATTACCAGGGTCAGAAATGCGATGGCCCAGCCCCAGTTGTTGATCCAGTGCTCGTAAGTCCATTTCAGCCAGAGGAAAAGCGGCCGGGCGATAAAGCTGAACGTGCCAAAATCATAGATGCCTCGCAGATCGGGACCGCCTGGATGGCTCTGAATGCTTTCCAGCAGGTCCACCGCCTTGGCGCCTGCAAACACGCGGATGCTGGTTGGACCCGCCATATTTCCAAAAGCCAGCCCAACAACATTAGCCTTATCTTTACCTTCATTAGGCTTGTCAGGGTTCTTAGGAACTTCCGCCTGAGAGTTCAATGTGACCAATGTTGAATCTTTAGGATTATCTGGCAGGAAAGCGACCGCAAAATATTGGTCGGCGGTAGCCCCCCAGTCCAGCGGGCCAGGCACTGTCTGGCCGCCAACGATCCACTTCTTGCTTCTTATAATTCCGCCGGAAGTTGGGTCCTTGCGTTCCAGCGTTGAGCCCTGCTGATAATCAACCCTGCTCTTGGTATAGGAAGCCGGCGCCATCTGGTCACCGAAACCGCTGGCCCACTCGGGGAAGGCTGCAACTCGCTCGCCGTTACGCAGAACTTCAGTTTCAACGCCGAGAATGTTGTCTGTGTCGGGGCGGAACGTCTTACGCACCGTGACATCGCCATCTGAGAACTCATACGTCAGTGGGCCTGTTGTGGAGCCATTCGTGGCCCCCCCGACGTAAAGAGATTCGTTCAGCTTTCTTTCTAGGTCCTTGTCGTAGGCAAAAAATGAGAGCGGATTCCCGAGCTGACTGGCAACAGTTGGATTGATCAGATCAAAGGGCTTGCCGTTATCGTCGGTGTATTTGTACTTCTCAGTGCCATCTTTGCGCTTTTCCTTTTCGGTCAGCAGCCATGATTTCACGCTTGCGCCGCGATTCGTGAAGGTGATGCGATAGGTCGGGGTCTCTAAAACCGATTCTTTTTCAGCGGTAGCCATCTTAACGGGAACTTTTGCCGCCGCAGTTGCCGGAGCTTTAGTCGGCGCAGGGGTGGAAGATGCGGTGGGAACTGCCACTGGAGTGGGCTTCTGCTGCGCTTGCTGCTGTTGTTGCTGCCCTTTGCCCGGAGGAGTTTGGGGCTTCGGCATGAAGTATTGCATCACGCCCAGCACCACAAATACAGCTACCAGGGCCAGAAGCATGCGCTTGTCTGAGCCGGGTTCGTTCTGCGGATTGCGATATTCAGTCAATGAGTCGTCTTTTCCTGTCGGTTCGCTCCGAGCCGTTGGAGCATTCTCTTTTCAATAGTCTGCCGTACGCCTGGGCCGGCGGCCCGCTCAGGCCTCGCCTTCTTCTATGCCGCTTCGCTCCGAACCGCTTTGCGATATTCTTGTTCCTTGTAAACGTTAACCCTTCTGTCCTGCTTTGGGTCTTTCGACGCCTAAACACCCCGCACCCTTCTTTTCTGGGACGGGATCATAGCCCCCGCGCGTGAACGGATTACAACGCAAGATCCGCCAAAGGCCAAGCGCCGATCCCTGAAGCAAGCCGTGTTTCGCCACAGCTTCTGCTGCGTACTCGGAGCAACTGGGAACAAAGCGGCAAGCGACTGGAAGGTGAGGAGAAATGGCGCCTTTATAAAACCGCAGGCAAAGTGTGGCCACTTTTTTCATCTTCCACGGCCTCGCTGCACGGTGGCAAAAACTTGCATAATCTCTGCATCCAGTTGGGAAAACTCTAAAGTCAGCACGCTCTTGCGCGGATGTAATATCAGATCGAGTGGCCGGCCCAGTTCGCGCAGATGGTTTCGAACGGCCGAACGCATGCGTCGCCGAATACGATTACGATCTACTGCTCCGCCCAGGACCTTGCCCACGGTAAAGCCTACGCGCGGCCCTGCACTGTGCTGGTTCTCGCGATAGAAAGCCGTCATATTCCCGGAAAAATGCTTCCTGCCCTGTTTGTACACCACCTGAAAGTCAGCATGCTTCAGTAATCGCGCTTCCCGAGGGAAACCTTGCGACACTTTATGAGAAGTTTCATTCACGGCTGGTCTGGCAGGCAGAATGGGCATTGCCGGTGAAACTATTCCCGGAAGCCAGGCTTCACGGAAACGCGCTTGCGTCCTTTAGCGCGGCGCCGGGAGAGTACAGCCCTTCCGCTCTTTGTTTTCATTCGTGTGCGAAACCCGTGCACCTTGGAACGACGGCGGCGGTTAGGTTGAAAAGTGCGCTTGGGCATTGGCTTGTGGAACTCCTACTCAGGATTGTTTGCGCTGGGCAAGCGTTAAGTATAAAGGAATTCTGGCCTTTCGTGCCACTTTGAGAAATGGGTGAGCAGAAGAGGGCCAACATGAGTTACTTGTTCGTTACATTCTGTGCAGCCAGGTTCCAGTGACATTTTTTGCCAGCGCGCAAGCGATTGAAATGCTTCCGTTGCCAAACTGCTCTGTTCCAACTCTGGACAGTCAACTACTCATGTTGCACGCGACAGAAACGGCGCTATCGATAAGCAACCGCAACTACAGAACTAAATGTTGCACCACGCTTGCTGCAATTACATAGTAACAATCCGAAAAATATGCGCTGCGTTTTTGAAAAAAATTAGCGACCGAAAAAAAAGTGCCGCATATGCATTTCCAGTGGATGAACTTCGTGCTAGTATGCCCACCAGTCGAAAAAAAATTGTTGCACAACGCAGTGTTCAACGCTTCTGCGTCGCTCTTGAGAGCAATATCTAGTTTTTTCGAGTTCAACCACGGGCCCTGGCCGGCTCGCAATATAGGAATCATCCCAAGAATGTCATTATCCGCTGCGACAATCACCGCAACTGCGAATCCATGGCTTCGAATACTCGGAGCGCTGGAAAAAAAAATCACGCGTCATTCCTACGATACCTGGCTCAAGCCCACACGCTTCAGCCACATCAATGGCAATATTATTTTTGTCCGGGTACCCAACCCGGAGTTTCGCCAGTTGGGAGAAAAATTCGGCGACCTGATCCAGGAGGCCATGGACACGCTGGCGCCTGAATATCAGGACGTAAAGTTCGTTACTGCAGAAGAGGACCCCACAGTGCCGCCGGTCCGGGCCGATGGCGGATTCGCTCCAGTTTCAGCCAGCGGAACGTCAGCGCCATCGACATCAAGGCAGCAGCGCTTTGATTGGGATTCCGCCGCGCAGCTCAGCCCCAAATACACATTTGGCGCATTTGTCATCGGCGCTGGCAATCAGTTCGCGCATGCAGCGTCACAGGCTGTGGCGGAACGGCCTTCCAAGGCTTATAACCCGCTCTTCCTGTACGGCGGCGTGGGCATGGGCAAAACGCACCTGATGCAGGCCATTGGGCATGAAGTGAAGCGGCGGCAGCCGCAGGCTTCCATCTGCTACATCTCCAGTGAAAAGTTCACCAATGAGATGATCAACTCTCTGCGCTACGACAAAATGATCAGCTTCCGCGATAAGTTCCGCAATGTTGACGTGCTGCTGATTGACGACATCCAGTTTCTGGCACAGAAAGAGCGCACGCAGGAAGAATTCTTCCACACGTTTAATGCGCTGCACGAGTCGATGAAGCAGATCGTGATTGCCAGCGACCGTCCGCCGAAGGAGCTGCCGGAAATTGAAGACCGTCTGCGCTCGCGTTTTGAATGGGGTCTGATTGCTGACATTCAGCCGCCCGATCTGGAAACAAAAGTCGCAATTCTGCAAAAGAAAGCGGAGTCGGAACGCGTTGTTCTCTCAACGGACCTGGCGTTGTACATCGCCTCCAACGTGCGGACAAACGTGCGCGAACTGGAAGGCGCATTGATCCGCTTGATTGCCTATTGTTCACTTACCGGCGCCGAAATCAGCTTGATCACTGCCCAACAGGTCTTGAAGAACTTTATCGACTCACAGGCGCGCAAAATCACGATTGATGCCATCCAGAAAGCTGTGGCAGAGCAGTTTGGCCTGCGGGTTATTGAGATTAAGGCAAAGAGCAACTCTCGCGCTATCGTGTTCCCGCGGCAGATTGCCATGTACTTGGCCAAACAAATGACAGAAGCGTCATTGCCGGAAATCGGCCGGCAGTTTGGCGGCAAGCACCACACCACTGTGATGCATTCGATTGATAAAATTGAGGAACAGCGGCAAGCAGACAAGGACCTGAACCGGCTTCTGAATAAACTAACGGAGACCTTGAACAGCTAGAGGTCGGCGTTCAATCCATTCTTTGTGGATTTGGGACAAATTGTCCCAAATGATAATGCTATCCTGGGCCGGGCGCACAGACATTTCCCCTTTTCATGCTCAAGATGCGAAGGCGAAGGATCGGCTCTGGGCCCGCGTCCACATCAGCGAGTTTCATCTGTTTGCAGTAGGTTTAGTGCAGAAAATCCACAGGTTCTCCACATCTCGGGGCAGCGATTTTCCACCAAAGACCAAAATGAAAAGATTAGAATGACAGCCGCAGATGCAGAAGCTCGAAGTAGCAACGGGCAGAGCCGCTTTTAGCGGGGAGTTGCTGTATCCTGCATGAAGTGACATTTTGTGTGCAGCATTTAGAATTTATTCAGGGGGCCAAAGATTATGCCTTCCGCCGTGGGCACTGAGGTGGGAACGACAATGGAAATCAGCGTCAGCAAAAACGATCTGTTGAAGGAACTCACGGCAACACAGGGCGTGGTGGAACGCAAAACCACGATCCCAATTCTCTCCAACTTCCTGTTTGAAGCGAGCGGAGACAAGCTGTCAATCACCGCAACGGATCTTGATCTCAGCCTGCGCACGTCGTGTCCCGCAAAGGTAAAGAAAGAAGGTTCATGCACCGTACCGGCACGCAAGCTATATGACTATGTAAAGCTGCTGGCCGATGGCGATATCAGCATCAAGCTGCTGGAAAATCACTGGGTGCAGATCCGTAGTGGGCGATCGAATACCAAGATGGTTGGCATGGCGCGGGCGAATTTTCCCGCCTTGCCTCACTTTCCTGCCGAATCAGCTCTTCAGCTTCCAGCGCAGGTATTGCGCCAATTGATTGGCCGGACCATCTTCTCGATTTCCAATGAGGAGTCACGCTATACCTTGAATGGCGCCCTTTTGGTGCTCAAACCGGAATCGCTGACTATGGTCGCCACCGACGGGCACCGCCTGGCGCATATAGAACATGGCGGCACCAAGCTCCCGGTCAGCGGGGAATTGAAGGTTCTGGTGCCTAAAAAGGCCATGGCGGAGCTGAGCACGCTGCTGAACAGCACTGATGCCCAGATTGTGGAGTTTGCCAAAGACGAATCGACTCTTTTTTTCCGTATCGGCGGCCGGTTATTGACCTCTCGCCAGCTTACCGGGCAATTCCCTAATTACGAAGCAGTTCTTCCGCGCGAGAACAATAAATTTGTAACTGTCCATTGTGACGAGCTTTCCGCCGCTATCCAGCGGGTGGCTCAATTTGCCGACGAGCGCTCCAATGCCATACGCATGCGCGTAGAGAAAAACGAATTGAAGGTTTCTTCATCCAATACCGAGACAGGCGAATCTGAAGATTCCATCGAAACTGCTTACGTCGGCGATCCCATGGTGATCGGGTTCAATTCTCAGTACCTGTTGGAATTTCTGAAAGTAGTAGGCTCCGGCGACGTTCGTTTTGAATTCAAGGACGCCCAGACAGCGGGGCAGTTGCGTCCGGACGAAGCTGCAGACAGTGAATATCGTTATCGCTATATCGTGATGCCGATGCGAATCTGAACTTTCAAAAAATTGATGGGCTAAATAAATCAGGCCGGACAACTGTCCGGCCTGATTTTCTTGGAGGCGATTTTTTTACTGGACAATCTTGCGAGCCAGAACGCGTTCAACCGTCTGTTCAACGCCGGGGAGGAATGATTCCATTCCCCCGGAAGCGAAGGCCATCTCGCCGCGGACGCTGTGAGTTAAGAGCGCTTCATTCCAGCGCTGGAAGATAAGCCGGCGAGGCGAATCAAGCACATTGCTGCGTGCCGGCTCAGCTTTGGCCAAGCTATAGGCCCAAAGCGAAGATGCGCCGAGATAGACAAGGTTGGTCAGGACATGAAAAGTACCTGCCATTGCGGGGATACGATCAATCAGATAAGACGTGCTGAGATCGACGCCGGCATAGACGCCCAATCCAAGCGCAATGCTCATGCTGTGTGTACGCCATGAGAGGCCCAGACGTTTTTCAAGACCGAAGAAAAGCAATAGCAGCCCGCATTGCATAAGGCGAACGGTGCGCTGCAGAAGTTCTGATGCCGCAATCAGCCTGTTGTTTCCAGAACCAGCCGTGGCAAACGCAGTAAGCAATGCCGCCAGGATCAGGAATACCGCGGCCCAACGGAACAGCATTTTCCCCAGATCAATCAGCGCAGCATACGGTTTCAATGCGTTAACAAGCAGCTCATAAAGAACCGCAAATTCAAGGACCATGGTGCCCATGGTGATCACCCAATAACCGTAAAAATAGAGTCCACTTGAGCAGAAGAAAATAAAGGGAAGCACGCTCACTGCACTGGCGGCCGCGCAGAAGGCAGAGTAGCGAAAGAAGACAGGGAAGTCAGCCAGCATCTTGCGGTTGCGCATGATGCGAAGTGTAAAGCCCTGTACGGCGACGCCAATGAGCGCCACCGCGATAAGAATCCATTCAGCCGAGAAGATTTGCACACTAGCCTCCGAAGGAGCGCAAAGCATACTACTCCTTGCGGAGGCCCATCAAGCCTCCGTGCGACACCAAAGTACAATTTACTGTTTAGTAAACAACCTACAAATCTTGCCCTGCTTCAAACCCCTTTATTTTAAAGGGGTTGCATCTCAGTAGATGCCAAAGGAAATACAGCTCTGTGTTACTTTCCCGCCTGGCTTATGGAGTGGGGAGGGCATGGTTGCGGGATGTTAGCGTTAGAGTGTGGTTTGCTGATGTCAGTGGCTACAGCTGCGTACCCTGCAAAGACAAAAAGGGCGAAGATGGACGAACGAAGAAGCGCTTTCATGGGGAATCTCTCCTGTTTTTTTTGAAATCTTGACCTTGGTGGTGCATTTCGAGCGTTCTGAAATGCGGGGTTGAGTATACATTTGATCCCTGATTTTTCAATAATTTATTAGTACTATTTGATTAAGGAAATTCAGCCCATTTCTTCCAGGCGCTGGGCCAATCCTTTGACCCGCCGGAGTTACCAACGGGAGTGGCCCAAAGTACCTTGTAAGCTATTGACTTTAGGTAACTTTAGAATTTTGGTGATCGTCTGAGCGGAGGCAGCATCATTGCGAAGCAGAGAGGGTATGGCCCTAAGCCGAGTACCTAAAAAGTTAACCGGGATGAGTGGATTCTTAGAATTTTTAAAACTTTAGGCTTGAATTCCTGGGTCGTCGATAGTCCCGAAAAAGCATATTAAACTTCTTCTTGGCGACTGATTTAGAACCGCGAAATACCTGCTCGATGAGTCCTCTTTGCCACACGAGCAAGCCCCCATGCATAACGGCACAGATCAACTCTGCCTGTGATACAATGAGAACAGCGTTGTATATCCACTAAAGCATTGAAATTAAAGTGACTTGTGCGTTTTCAGTCAGGATCAATGCAATGGTGAAAGCATTGCATCGCGTGGGCCAAAACAGGAGTTTCCAAGTTGTCTACTCGTGAATCTGGAACTGCAACTGCAAAACAAATGGCAGAACAAAATAAAAGCAAAAAGACCGGCGGCAACGGCAATGGCAATTACACCGCAGAGGATATCAAAGTGCTTGAGGGCATGGAGGCGGTTCGGTTGCGCCCAGCCATGTATATCGGCTCTAACGGAGAAATGGGGCTTCACCATCTGGTCTATGAAGTAGTGGATAACTCCGTGGATGAAGCGCTCGCAGGATATGCCACTCAGATTGATGTAACAATTCACATCGATAATTCCGTTACTGTGGTGGATGACGGACGCGGAATTCCTGTCGACGATATGGTGATCGACGGCGAAAAAGTTCCAGCCGCTCAGGTTGTGCTCACCAAGCTGCACGCCGGCGGAAAATTTGATAACTCCAACTACAAAGTTTCAGGCGGCCTTCACGGTGTTGGCGTTTCCTGCGTGAATGCTCTCAGCCATCAATTCGATCTGGAAATCTGGCGCGACGGGCACGTTTGGGAGCAGGCTTACTCCAAGGGCGATCCGCAAACCAAGCTGAAGAAAACCGGGACCACCAAAAAACGCGGCACCAAAATACATTTCCTTCCCGATAAAGAGATTTTCACCGCGACCGAATACAACTTTGACACGCTGGCCCAGCGTCTCCGCGAACTTGCCTTCCTGAACAAAGGCCTGGAAATCACGCTCACGGATGAGCGCCTTACCGATCCAAAGACCGGTGAAGCAAAGAGGCTTCAGTTCAAATATTCCGGGGGTATCGCAGAATTCATCAAGCATCTGAACCGCGGCAAAAGCGTACTACATGACAAGCCGATCTATATGGAAGCCGAGCGCGACAGCGTGCAGATGGAAATCGCTCTGCAATACAACGACGGATATTCCGAAACGGTTTTCAGCTTTGCCAACAATATCAACACGGTGGATGGGGGTACGCATCTTTCAGGTTTCAGAACTGCGCTAACACGCACGATTAACTACGCAGGCCAGCAGCTTGGTCTTTTCAAAGACGTAAAAGAAAACCTGACGGGCGACGACGTTCGCGAAGGCCTGGTGGCTGTTGTCAGTGTAAAGCTGCCGCAACCCCAGTTTGAAGGGCAGACCAAGGGGAAGCTGAATTCTGATATCGCCGGCATCGTGCAGGCATTTCTCAATGAGCGGCTAGGCGCCTTTTTCGAACAGAACCCGCCGGTCGCGCGCAAGATCATCAACAAAGCAATTGAAGCCGCGCGTGCGAGAGAAGCAGCCCGCAAGGCGCGCGATCTCACGCGGCGCAAAGGCGCGCTGGATGGCGGTGGACTGCCGGGCAAGCTGGCAGACTGCTCAGAGCGCGATCCGAACCGCTGCGAACTGTTCCTGGTCGAGGGTGAATCCGCAGGCGGCACGGCCAAGCAGGGACGCGACCGGCGCTTCCAGGCCATCCTGCCATTGAAGGGAAAGATCCTTAACGTCGAAAAAGCCCGGTATGACAAGATGCTGAGCCACGAGGAAATCCGCGCCATGATTACGGCGTTGGGCACGGGTATCGGCAAAGAAGATTTTGACCCCGCGAAGCTGCGTTATGCGAAGGTGATCCTGATGACGGACGCCGACGTAGACGGTTCTCACATCCGTACGCTGCTGCTCACGTTTTTCTTCCGCCACATGAATGAACTGATCAAGCGCGGCAATGTTTTCATTGCACAGCCGCCCCTTTACGGCATCAAGAAAGGCAAATCGCAGCAATACATCAAGGACGACCGCGAGTTCGTTCGTGTGATGGTGCGGCGCGCTGCGGAAGGCATGACGGTCCGCTATGGCGAGGGTGCCGCCAAATTGGAAGGCTCAACTCTCGCCAAATTCATGACCACCCTGAACGAGTATCTGGTTTTCTTTGACAAGGTAGACAAGCGGATACGCAACGAGCGCATCACGGAGTGGCTGCCGCGGCTTGGCATCTCTCAGCGCACCGATTTTGAAGGCGACAAGAAGAACCCGCCGAAGAAGATCGAGCGGCTGGTCAAAGAAATCAACAAACTAGCCAAAGATTCGCAGCTCAAGCAGGTGGAAAGTTATTTTGACGAAGAACACAATGTCTGGGGCGTAAAGTTCACTGACTCCCAGGGCGCCGAGCGGCAGATCAATTGGGCCCTGGCGTCTACGCCTGAATACCGCCAGATGACGGCCAAATTCAAACAGATTGAGAGCTACATGGAGCCTCCATTTGTAGTGGAAGTGGCCGGAAAGGCCACGGAAGACGCGGCTGCCGACTTGAGCGATGCGGAACGTGAGGACCTGGAGAAAGCAGTCAAAAAATCGTCCAAGACGACGATTCGCAGAACTAAGATTGAAGCTGA
>Ga0134126_10008054_pt1 | contig 13238 bp, 12 predicted proteins | sample KB31752_FD_96881 | JGI IMG/M metagenome (GOLD analysis project Ga0134126, IMG submission 96881) | Terrestrial soil microbial communities with excess Nitrogen fertilizer from Kellogg Biological Station, Michigan, USA - KB3-175-2 | ecosystem: Environmental > Terrestrial > Soil > Unclassified ...
AGGACTATTGGGTTGTAATTTTATTGCTTTAATTTGCAGCAGGAATTCAGCTACCTGTTGTTCGATCTCCGTTTTATTAAACATGGCCCAAAAATACAGAATTTATATTAACGAAAAGGTGATCCTTTTAACAGAAAAGCTGCCGGCGCGGGCCGAAATTTATGAACATATCGACGGGGATACACTCGACCTGAGACTGGTTTATAACTGGGTGCTTAACCATCACAGCAAGCTTTTTTATGTGCTTTGCAACGATGCAAAGGCCTTTTTAAAGAAAATTGCGAAAAACATAACACTGATAAGGGCCGCCGGGGGGCTGGTGATCAATGAAAATAACGAGTTTTTATTTATTTACCGAAACAATAAATGGGACATCCCGAAAGGAAAAATTGAAGAGGATGAGGGTATAAAAGAGGCTGCCGTACGCGAAGTTGAGGAGGAATGCGGTATAACCGTGAGCACTTTAGGCAAGCGAATTTGTAAAACCTACCATACTTATATTTACAAGGGGGAAGTGGTGCTGAAAAAAACCTATTGGTTTGAAATGCGATGCCAGGGCAAACCCAGGCTAAAACCCCAAAAAGAGGAAGGGATAACCGAGGTGCGGTGGTTTAAAAGGGGCCATATCGAGCCCATACTACACAATACCTTTCCATCCATTACCGATGTACTGGTGAAAGAGGGGCTTATTAAAGAAAAGGCAGCGCTTCTTTAGGGATAAACTGGCTTACATCGCCGTTAAAGCGCATGATCTCACGCACAATAGTGGAACTGATAGACGAATAACCCGGTTTGCTTACGATAAAAATGCTTTCGATATCGGGCTCCAGCGAATGGTTCATCTGGGCGATGGCCTTTTCATATTCAAAATCGGACACCGTACGGATGCCGCGTATCATATAGCCGGCCCCAATGCTTTTGCAAAAGTTGACGGTCAGCCCCTCATAGGCCACGATGTGTATCCGGGGATCGGAATCAAATACGGCGCGCAGCATCTGCTCCCTTTTTTCCATGGTCAGAAAACCTGCTTTGGAGCTGTTGGCGCCGATGCCGATATAAACCTTGTCAAATAAGCCGACCGAGCGTTTTACAATATCGACGTGGGCCTTGGTAACGGGGTCGAACGAACCGGGGAAAAGGGCGATCTTCATGTTATGGGTATAAGCACTTAACAAATCTATAAATCAATATTGAGAATAAGTTATTTAGCCGCTGCTAATGTCGCTGCCACTCTGCCGCATCCCGGCATTTTTTTTCCGTAATATGGATTTTTTACCGTTTCGGCGTCACTTAACCAATATGCTTTTTTCATCGGGCAATATTGTTCATACAGCGGGCTGGTGTTCATTTTTAAACCTTTTAATACTTCATACAGGTTTTTTGATAAACTGGCAAAATGTTCCCGCTGGTGGTCGATCATACTCACTTCGCTGATATGCCGGCTATCATATTTTAGTTTATCAATGTAATTATTCAATATCTTTTGTTGTTCAGGCTGAAGGGTTTTGCCGGGCTCCGAGGACAGTGTATTCAATAATTCTTTTGCACTCCGGGCCGCTGTAGCGGCATCGTCTGCCGCCAGCGAATTTTTGACCGCTAAATAGTTCCCGACAATTTTATTAATAGCGCTGTTTGACGCATATTTTTGCGCACTGGCGATAGATACGAAATAAATCAGCGCCGCTGCCAGCGAAATCTTTTTAATCATGTTCATGTTTATTTATTGAAGTAAAACTAAAAAAATATTACATTTTTGATTTCATCAAGCGCGGATACAGCCTTAGAAAAACTTCACCACCCATTGGGCTATTTCCGTATAAGCTGTTTAGCCTGCTATCGGCGCCATACCATGTAAGCTGGCAGCCGGCGGCAAGATTCAAAGGCCCGAGCTTAAAGAGGTCATAGTTTAAACCGAGCGTTATAGCATTTACCGGGAATATGGTGTTATCGCCGTAAACGAGCGGGTTTAAAACCAATTCTTCAGTGGTCTTCTGAACAAATTCGTAGCGTATGTATAAAGCCAGTCTTTTTATGCGCATATCGCCTTCCAATAACGCCGAATTATCTCCATCCTTGCCGGGAGATTTATTCTGCCCCCACAATGCGGTCGCGTTAAATGTTTTTTCGTCGCCGAAAGGCAGGCTGTAAGTGGCCGATGCGGTGGTGCGGTAAACATCCTCAGTTGGATTAAGCGCTTCCGGGCTTTTTATAAAGCCGTGTGATACCTGCAAAGCCCAATTGGCCGAGGGATTAAAGTTTAACCTCCCGCTCCAGGAATCAAATTTGGGCGCGTCAAAATTATAGCGGTTCTCGTCGGGCTCCCGGCCGGTAAACGATGAACCTTCAATTTTAAAATCGCCCGTCCTGAAACCTATGGTGGCCACGCCGAAGGTAATATGGGTGGCGTCCTCCCAATGGTGACCGATCGGGGCGTCAGGGTCCGACATCTCCGAGGAACGGTGCATAAAGGCCACAGGCCCCAAAGCCGGCTCGCCGGGATATCCCAGGTAAATACTCAAATCGGTTTTTTTGGAAAAAGCATACGCATAACTTGCGGAAAGCTCCGAGAACAGATCATGCGGATGCTGGCGGTCCACTAATGGTACGCCTTTCCAGCTTTCACCGGTCTGAAATAATAATGGGTAACCATAGCCGCCTTCGGTTAAAGGATCCAACGACATCATCAGGTTAAAATGCAGGAGGCCATTTTCTCCAACGGGACGCTGCGCCATACCCATAAACCAATTCGGCGCATCAATTTTATTGCCACCGCGACTACCTTTATCGCTTAAATCCTGTTTGGTATAGCGAAACGAAATATTGCCATGCAGCATATAGCTCCATTTGCCGCTGTTCCGCATAACGCCATACATCGGCGAGGCGTCCGGCAACCAGCTGGTGCCCGAACCGTCGCGGCCCATCGGGAGGTTTTTAGATTGCGAACTGCTCATCATATCCATTTTCGTGCCGTCCATCTTCATGTTTTTCATGGATGTATCCGGCATATTCATGCCTTTCATGGAATTGTCTTTCATTGGCATATCCATTTTTTTGCCGGCTGAAGATTTAGCTGTGCTGCTCATCTGCATATTTTTCATTGAGCCCGCCTCCCCGGCTTTCATCCGCATATTCATGCCGTTGCCTTTCTTTGCGGTATCGTTCATTTTCATGGAACCCTGCTGCATATCTTTCATTGGCATATCCATCTTCTTATTTTCACCCGCATTTCCCATCTTCATGCCTGCCATTGAACGCGATTGAGCATGCTTCATGGGCGTCGTCATTTTTTTTCCGTTATGGGACGCCATCACGCTCATTTTCATACCTTTCATTGGCCGATGGTGTCTCGATACTGCCCTTTTTTTCGTTTTCTTTGATTTGGACGAATGGTGCATTACCATGTGGTGTTTGCCCGTATCGGCCATGTTCATTTTGTGCTGCGCCGAAGCGTTAAACAGCAATCCGGAGATAAGGATTAACAGGATGATGGTATTTTTCATAAGTGACAGGTTAAATCTGATTATTGATAACCCATAGCCTGCAGTTGAAACAGTTCCGCATATCGCCCCTGTTTGATCAATAATTCTTTGTGCGTTCCTATTTCTAAAACTGTTCCTTTTTCCAATACAATAATTCTATCGGCTAACCTGGCCGTTGAAAAGCGGTGAGAGATCAGCACCGCTGATTTCCCCCTGGTCATTTGAGCGAACCGCTGAAACACTTCATATTCTGCCCTGGCGTCTAATGAAGCAGTCGGTTCGTCAAGAATAAGCACTTGCGCCTCTTTCATATAGGCGCGGGCTAAGGCTATTTTTTGCCATTCGCCGCCTGATAGTTCAACGCCATCGTTGAAACGTCTGCCAAGCCATTGTTCATAGTGGTTGGGTAGTTTTTCAGCCAAAGAATCGGCCAGGCTTTCTCGTGCAGCTTTTTGGATCAATGCCTTGTTGTTTATCTCCTTAATATTACCAACAGCAATGTTTTGGGAAAGGGTCATTTGATATTTTATATAGTCCTGGAAGATAATGCCTAAGTTCAAACGCAAATCTTCAATAGCATATGCTTTAAGATTAATACCATCCAGTAAAATTTGCCCCTCGGTCGGGTCATACAAGCGGGCCAGTAACTTCACCAGGGTGGTTTTACCCGCCCCATTTTCGCCAACCAGGGCCAGTTTCTCGCCGGGGTGGAGGGTAAAACTTAAATGCCGGTTGGCCCAGTTCTCTGAATTATGATACCTGAAGCCAACATTTTCAAACGTAAACCCTTGTTTGATGGGGTTGGGAAATGGTAAAGGATTGGATGCCACGCTGATCTTTGGTTTGATCTCGAAAAACTCTAAGAAGTCGTTCAGGTAGATCGCACCCTGCGACACGGCGGTGAAACGGTTGAGCATACTTTCCATCAGGCTGCTTAATTGCCGGAAAGAGCCGGCCAAAAAGGTCAGCGTACCGACAGACGCTTTACCCGTAACGGTTTGGTAGATAATAAAGCCGTACGCCGTGTAATAACCCATGCTGCCCAAAACCGAAAAGAATGTGCCCCAAACAGAACGTTTGACCGCCAGCTTGCTGTTATCGGCATAAAACCGATCAGACAGCGTTTTAAACCGGGTAATGATGAAATCAGCCAAACCGAATATCTTCACTTCTTTTGCGGTTTCATCGCTCGCACCCAAATAACGTATATAATCCAACTCCCGCCTTTCCGGTGTCTGACTGCGGGTCAGGGCATAGTTTTGGCTGTTAAAGTGGGATTCGCCTAAAAATGAAGGGATAATGGCAATAAAAAGCACCAGGATCAGCCAGGGATTGAAAGCAATTAATCCCATAAGCAGGAATGCCATCGAAATAAAGTCCTGTACCTGGCTCATTACTTGCGATAATAATACACTACGGCCAACCGTTTGCTGCCGCGCCCGTTCCAATTTATCATAGAAAACAGAATCCTCGAACTGGTCCAGGTCAAGAGTTGTAGCATGGCGCATGATCCGCATGGAGGTATAATTGGAAAACAGGTCGCCCAGCAGGCTATCCTCCAGGTTGATCATCCGGTTCAAACCATCGGTCAGTATGGCCAACCCAAACTCAATAATGACCAGTTTCCATAATTCATACTGGCTTCCGCCGTGGCTGTTCAGTCCCACTACCTGGTCGATGATCAGCTTACCTATATACAGCAAGGTCACCGGCATTGCCGAACGGGCTGTACGCAATGCAAAACTTAGCGTGGTTTTACCGGGGCTACTTTGCCAGACGAGCCTGAAAAGTTGTGGCAGGTTTTTTAATGCCGAAAGTCGCTCCTTAAATGACAGATTATTATTGATATTTCTTGTTTTAGCCATGTGCCTTTACTGCGCTCTTGTTAAAAAACAAAGCTATGAGTAATAAGGCCCCTGAAATGACACCGCCAAGTAAAAAATCCTTGCCCGGAAAATGACTTCCCGTATAACCGGCTATCGGGTAAGCAATAGCCCACCATAAATGGGAAAATGCAAAATGTGAGCCATACACCTTACCCTGTTCATTTTCAGTGATATTTTCGCCGATCAAAGTTTCGGACGGCATTTCAGCAAGGCTCTGGCCTAAGCCCGCAAATAGCCATAATACCAGCATAAGGGGATAATTAACAAAATTGGTTACAGAAATAGCTAAAGCAAGTATGAAAGCACCGGCAATTAATGATATGCGCCGGGTTTTAGTCTTATCCAAACTGCCTGCTACAAAAGCTGCAATACTGGCCCCGATACCGAATGCCGCCATAACCCACCCATAATGCTTATCATCAAGGTGCAAGCCACTTTTGATATGACCGACCGTATTGACCAAAATCTGCGCGCCCGCTATAGCTGAGACAAATTCAATGAATAGTGCGAACCTGATCAATGGATTTTTAAACAGCAGCCTGATACCCTTGACCGCGTCATGCCAGGCTGTGAAGGTTTTTTCATTTTTTTTTACAGCATGTTGCAATTTGGCGCCTGGAAGCATCAATATCAAAACAGCAGCCAGTACAAAAGAACCCGCGTCAATAAAGAATATTTGCCGGGCGCCAAACCAAACGGCAAGTACCCCGGCTAGCCCGGGCCCAATAACGCCTAATATTTGAAAGGTAGCGGTAGACAAGCCCACAGCTTGCCTGTAATGGTCATGATTGACGACCTGGGGAATAACTGCACGGTAAGTCGGCGTAAAAAATGCATTGAATATATTAAGTAAAAACACCAGCACGTAAATTTGCCACTCGGTATGCACAAAGGGCAAACAGGCAACGATTGCCATGCGGATAAAGTGGGTGGTATATAAAATGGTTTTCCGGCTGATCCGGTCGGCGAGCACCCCGGCGAAAGGCGAGAAAAGAATAAATGCCGAAACCCGCAGGGTTAACGCCGTAGCCAGGATGACCGGCGCGCGATCCTTGCCAAACTGGTACGATAGCAATGCAAGGCCCACCCAGGTAAAGGCATCGCCAAGCAGGCTGATGGATTCCGCAAAATAGAGCGCCGCAAACACCTTGTTTTTTAAGGCGTTAAAAGGTTCAACTAAACTTTGCGTGATTTTCAACGTTATCGTATCTGTGCGGGCTTAAATTTTCCGGAATTTCACTGTACCGTCCTGTTCCCACACGCAAAGAATTTTCTGACCGGATACAACCGTTTTCAGGAAACTTCCCTTACCTACTGCGATCTCATTTTTGTTTTTGAGTTGAACGAGCCTGACCGTATCGTTGCGCTGAAAGGAAAGCACCGGGTTATCATCGCCCGAAATACTGCAAATTCGCCCGGGGCCAACGCTTACCTCCGGTTTACCCGGCAGGCAATAATATATATTCCCCTTCCGCTGCCAGGTGGTTTCAATATTACCCGCATGGCTGATCAGGATCCCCCCGCCATCCATCGGGCAGCCGTTAAGCTTCCACGTACCCATGCCTAACTTTTGCGCCGGGGCAAAGGAATTACCACCATTGACCGACTTTAACAGGTAAAGGTCTCTTGACCCGTTAAGCCAGTTGCGGAACATGATAGCTACTTCCGGGCCGTCGACGGCTATATTCGGTTTACAGCAGCCGCAAACCAGCTTATCCGGCGAACGGTAAACCAGCCGGTTTTTTGACCATTTGGTTGATTTATTTGAAAGGGACGAATAAAAAATATTATTACCGCCGCCTGCGCGCGTATCCAGCCACACGGCATAGAAATTATTTTTTTTATCTGCGGCTACCCCCATCAGCCCCTCCGGCGCCGATCCTTTGAGGTCATTTACAACGCCCATTGTTTTCCATCTTCCGGTTGAATGGTCAAGCCGGTACCAGTGGATAGTGCCCGACTGGTCCTGTGCAGTGATGATAGAGTAATTGGCTGACGTCGCCAATTGCGGCCCGCGCGACATGCCCAGGTGCATTTTTGGAACTTCGGCCACTAAAACCGGCTGCGAAAACGTAAGGCCTCCATCCGTCGAAGTCGCACAAAATATTTTATCTTTTTGCCCGTAAACCACCCTGATGATCCCACGGCTGTCCACGGTGATCTGCGGCTGTTCGCCATTGGCAAGGGTATTTGTCTTTCCGCTTGACCAGGACGCCAATGCAAAGAAAATAATGGCCGGTAAAACGGCCAGAAAGAGTTTTTTCATGATGATAGAATTGAACTGTAAAATTAAGAAATTTCAAGACACACTTACTGTCCCAAAAGGTGATTGATCTGTGCATATTGCAGCAGCATAATGGTTTTACCGTCTTTGATCTCACCGGTTTTTACCATATTCAGTGCTTTTACAAAAGGCAGCTCCAGCACTTCGATATTTTCATGCTCGTCATCCGCGCCGCCGCCGTCGCTTATCTTCATCTCTTTACTGTATTCGGCTACAAAAAAGTATAGAATCTCGGTAACCGAACCAGGCGACATATAGGCTTCAAACACTTTTTGTACATGCGAAATTTTATAACCGGTTTCCTCTTCGGTTTCTTTCCTGATACAGTCCTCCGCATTGTGCTTGTCCAGCAAACCGGCGCAGCATTCTATAAGGTAACCATCTTCGTTGCCATTCAAATAACTGGGCATCCGGAACTGGCGGGTTAATATCACCGTTTTACTGTTTTTGTTGTATAGCAAAATGGTAGCGCCATTGCCACGGTCATATGCTTCCCGGGTTAGCTTTTGCCATTTGCCGTCGTTGCCCAGGAATTCGTATTTTACTTTTCGTAAAACGTACCAGTTGTCGGAAAGGATCTCGGTTTCAAGATTTCTTATTCTATCGGCTATCATTGATTGTATGTGGTTATGGCGCTCTAAAAAACGAAAATGAGGAATGGCCGTATTTGCGCTGTTCCATAAACGCCGGATGATTGCTTAAATTTTGCAGCGACTGATGTTCAACGATCAATAACCCCCCGGAAGCTAATAGTTTTTTATCAAAAATGATCTTCGGTATTTCGGGGATCTTATTCAAATCGTAAGGCGGATCGGCGAAAATAAGGTCGAACTGATCCGTTTCAAGGTCCAGGTATTTAAAAACGTCTTCTTTAAACGCCTTTATGGTGGTTAGCCCGTGCTGGCGCGCAGTGTCTTTAAGGTAATGAACACATTGAACGCTCCGGTCGACTGATACTACCTGCGCGGCGCCCCTGGAAGCAAACTCAAGCGAAATATTACCGGTGCCGCTAAACAAGTCGAGCACCCGGAGGCCATCAAAATCGATTTGGTTTTGCAGGATATTGAACAATGCTTCCTTAGCCATATCGGTGGTAGGGCGCACGGGCAAATTTTTTGGCGGATTGAGTTTTAATCCTTTTAACGTACCTCCGATGATCCGCATAAGCTTAACGCCGCAAGCGGCAGGATTTTATGTGCAGCAACTTGTGAAGGCAGTTCCAAAACCTGCAGGCTGTTTAATTGTACGTTTGCGTAGAATTCTTTCAGGCGGGTCACATTCTCGTCCCATTCATACACGTCGCCGCTGACGATGACTGTGGTTTCCTCAGCGCTTAAGGCAAGCTCTTCGGTTACACACGCGGTAAAGTAAACAAGTTCGTCGGCATTTTTAAATTCAAACCGGTTATAAAACCGCAGGCTGCCGAACGAAAAATATAGTAAATGAACCATATCGCCGGCTATGTTGAGGTATAAATTGCTATTTGGCGGGCTGCTGTTTGTTATTGCTTTTACCCACCCCTGTGCAGTATAAACCACCTGGTATGCGGCAAATTTTCCGACAGCCGAAATAATATCCGCGCCGGTTTTATAAATGAGGTGGTTTTGGCCGTCCAACGGCTCGGCCAGTACGTTTTCATCATCCTGCACGTCCAGGAAACGGGCAAATGCCGAGGCCTGGTCGTCATCGTAAAGGCTATCCGGTACCAATGTCAGCGCAGTCGCGAAAAGCCCGATCACTACCTTTTTGTAAGATGCAGACAAGACGCCGTGTAAATGTTTTGGACTGGAAAGCTCACTAACCGGCGTGTTTTGCACGTATACCAGCAGGCGGTTGTCGTGAACGATAGCGTAATCGAAAGAAGGCTCTTTGAGCTGTATCAATAAAACATAGTTGCCGGCCTGGTCAAGGTTAAAGCTATTATCGTGGTAATTGGTATGGCTTAAGGGTTCGCTCATGCAGTAAGGGCAAAAGTAATATATTTTGATAGAAAATATCGTACGTGCAAAAGGGTGATTCGTCGAAGTTAATCATCCAATAAATTACATTTGCAGGGTGACAGCAGAGCATATCCAAAAAGCATTCCCGCACCAGGCCACGCCGCAGCAGCTGGAGCTGTTCGACAAGCTGCATAGCTTTTTGGTGAGCACAGATGGCGACGAATGCTTTATCCTGCGCGGGTACGCCGGTACCGGTAAAACAACGGTGCTGGCGGCATTGACAAAAGCACTGCGCAGTTATAATTTTAAATCGGTGCTGCTGGCGCCGACGGGCAGGGCAGCTAAAGTCATCACGGCCTATTCGGGGCGGAAGGCCTTTACGATCCACAAAAAGATATACCGTAAAAAGTCGGCGATAAGTGTTGACGAAGGTTTTTCGTTGGATAATAACCTGGCGGATAATACGCTGTTTATCGTAGATGAGGCGTCGATGATCTCGGATGACATAGGACTAAATCATAAGGCGTCCCTGCTTCACGACCTGGTGAATTATGTTTACAACACCAAAAATTGCAAGCTGATGCTGGTGGGCGATACGGCCCAGCTGCCCCCTGTGGGCTCGGATGAGAGCCCTGCGTTGGATGAGAAACTGATGAAAAAGAAGTTCGGGCTGGACATTTACAGCTTTGAGCTGACAGATGTGCTTCGCCAGCAAAAAGACTCGGGCATTTTATTTAATGTGACCCGTGTCCGGGATATTATCCGCGAAGGCAAGGAAAAAATGCCGCAAATTGTTACCAAAGGCTACAAGGATATGTACCGCATGGGCGGCGAACTGCTGGAAGAAGGGCTTAACTATGCTTATGGCAAATACGGAAACGACAATACGCTGATCATTTGCCGGTCGAACAAGAATGCGAATTCATATAACAAGCAGATACGCGGCAGGATATTGCTGCGCGAGGAGGAGTTGACCGGCGGCGACCAGCTGATGGTGGTAAAGAACAATTACTTTTGGCTGCAGGAACAGGACGAGGCCAGCACCAATTTTATCGCCAATGGCGATATTGCCAGGGTAAAAAAGGTACGCAGAATAGAGGATATGTACGGCTTCCGCTTTGCCGATGTGCAGCTGGAGTTTATCGATTACGCCGAAGACCCTGTACTGGATTGCAAAATACTGCTCGATACACTTTACACCGAGGCGCCGGCTTTGCCCCACGACGATCAAAAGCGCTTTTATACTGAGGTGATGAAGGATTATGAACATATCCACAATAAGCGCGCTAAATGGAACGAGCTGAAGTTGAACCCATATTATAACGCCCTCCAGGTAAAGTTTGCCTGGGCCATTACCTGTCACAAAGCGCAGGGCGGGCAATGGGATGCCGTTTTTGTAGATCAGGGGTACCTGACGGAAGAAATGGTGAATACCGACTTTTTGCGATGGTTTTATACAGCCTGCACCCGCGCGACCAGCGAACTGTATCTGGTGAATTTTAACGAGAAGTTTTTTGTTCCGTCAGACTGATGGCGGGCGCGCCGAATTGCAACAAATACAAACAACCGGTGTTTTTGAATTGTTACCTGGTTTTAAAACACAACACGATGAAAGTAATAAAATTCCTGATACTGCCACTCTTAATGAGCGCATTATTTATCCTGGTTTCCGCAGCGCCGGGGAGCAGGGAAACCGAACGAATACATAGCGCGGCAAACGTGCTGAAGGAATTTAGCAGGATGAAGGAATCCATCCCGCACGACCTGATTTCGGAATATAAAGGAATTGTGATTGTGCCCCGGCTGTTAAACGCCGGCTTTGTGGTGGGCGGCAAGCGCGGCAGGGGCGTTGCCCTGGTAAAACTGGACGATGGTAAATGGAGCGACCCGGTATTTATTACCTTGACAGGCGGCAGCGTAGGTTTGCAGATCGGTGTGCAATCGGTCGATCTTGTGCTGGTGTTCCGTCATAAGGGCGTACTTACAAAGGTGAAGAACGGCGATTTTACTATAGGCGGCGATGCCTCGGCGGCGGCCGGTCCCATCGGACGGAGCACCTCGGCGAATACCGATTATAAACTGGAGGCCGAGGTTTACTCTTACTCGCGCAGCCGCGGTTTATTTGCGGGCGTCAGCATTAATGGCTCAAACCTGGGTATCGATAAAGAGGCAAATGCCAACTTTTACGGTTCAGGGATGAGTTCGCAGGATATTTTCAGTACGGCCAAAAGCGATTCGGAGGCCGTGCGGGTATTGAAAGAAGCTTTAGAGAACATGCAATGACAGATAAAGCGCTTAATTGCGGGCGCTTTTATTAACCGTTACAAGCACTGTTCCCATATCCGTATCGCCTCCACGGCTTCCTTTACGTCGTGTACGCGCAGGATGTTCGCGCCTTTCATTAGAGCGATGGTATTTAAAGCGGTTGTGCCGTTTAAGGCGTCGGCAGCGGTGCCGCCAAGCAGGCCGTAGATCATTTTTTTACGCGAAATTCCTGCAAGCACGGGCAGCTTCAGCGGTGTAAAATCCTGCAGCCGGCTCATCAGCGCATAACTATGCGCTGCTTTTTTGGCGAAACCGAAACCGGGGTCGATGATCACGTCATGCACGCCAAGTTTCTTTAATTGATCGTATTTGTCAACGAAGTAATCATAAACTTCGGTAAACACATCATCGTAATGCGCATGCTGGTCCATGGTTTTTGGCATGCCCTTCATGTGCATTAAAATATAAGGCGCCTGTAGTTTCGCAATCATGGCAAACATATTTTCGTCCAGCTGCCCGCCCGAAATATCATTAATCATATGCGCGCCGGCGCCGATAGCCGCTTCGGCCACCTGCGAACGGAATGTATCGATCGATAATATGGCCCGGGGAAAGCGTGCCGCGATCAATTCCACCACCGGCAAAAGTCTATCTTTTTCTTCCTGGATGGATATATCGTCGGCGCCGGGGCGGGAGGAATAGGCCCCCAGGTCGAGAAACGCAGCACCTTCGCCAAGCATTTTTTCGGCTTGCTGAAGGGCTTCGTCCACGCCTTGTTTCCTGCTGCCGGCATAGAAAGAGTCGGGGGTGAGGTTAATAATGCCCATCACCTTTGGGGTGCTTAGATCGATAAGCCGGCCGCCCGCGTTTAAGGTTTCCTTTTTACGAAAAAATGTATCTTTAGCCATTGGTTGCTGCAATGTTAAAAGTTGGAAAGTTAAACCGGGTTGTAAACCGGCTTATCGATCAAATAAAACTTTACAACGTTACAACATTCCGACTTTACAACAATAATGAAACATAAAATAACCAATAAACCGACCCCATGGTGGGTGTGGGCCGCAAGGATCATCGTAGGATTGCTTTTTATTTTTTCGGGCCTTATCAAGGCAAACGACCCTTTAGGCTTTTCCTATAAGCTGGAAGAATATTTTGATGTGTTTCATATCACCTTCCTCAGCCAGTTCGCCCTGGCTATCGCTATCCTGTTATGCGCCCTCGAAATGATCCTCGGTTTTGCCCTGCTTATCGGCGTGCGCGCCGTATCTGTAGCCTGGGGTTTGCTGTTGCTCATTATATTCTTTGGCTTTTTGACGTTTTACTCGGCTTATTTTAAGGTGGTACAAACCTGCGGCTGTTTTGGCGATGCCATCCCGCTAACACC